>Ga0070706_100002203_pt1 | contig 19826 bp, 16 predicted proteins | sample KBSK5501metaG_FD_65476 | JGI IMG/M metagenome (GOLD analysis project Ga0070706, IMG submission 65476) | Corn, switchgrass and miscanthus rhizosphere microbial communities from Kellogg Biological Station, Michigan, USA - KBS K5-50-1 metaG | ecosystem: Host-associated > Plants > Roots >... | reverse complement strand
GCTGGCCACGCCCTGCAGACTGCCACCGCCAATAGCGGTCAAGCGCAACTTCTTGTTTCGGGTGGCTGGTCCCAGATGGATCTGCAAGGCGACGTGAAGTTGAAGGAAGCTGACCGAAACGCGCAGGCGGATCACGCAACGTTCCTTCGAGCCGCACAGACCGCAATTTTGACCGGGCACGCCATCGCTCGAGACGCGACCACCGAAACGCGCGCTCCTCGGATTCAGTTCACCGGCGCAACCGGCGACATCCGCGCGGAGGGCGGCGTGCGCTCCTCGGATTATTCGCCCAATGGCAACGCCGTGCAGCTTGCGCAAGTGCCCGCCAACATCACCTCGGACACCATGCAAGGCAATTCCAAAGCTGGCCGCGCCGTCTACACCGGCCACGCGCGTCTCTGGCAGGGCGATTCCGTCTTGGAAGCGGACTCTATCGAACTCCTTCGCGAAGCGAAAACCCTGAATGCCGTCGGAAAAGTACGCGCGGTCTTTCCTCAGGCTCCGACGCCCGCAAGGGCAGGCACGCTGCAAGCATCTGCGAAAAAGGCCGTCTTGTGGCACCTCAGCGCAGGAACGCTTACCTACAACGACGCCGCGAACCGCGCCCATCTTAAAAATAACGTCATCGTGCAATCCCCGGATCAAAGGATCCGCGCTCCCGAGATGGATTTGTACTTCACCCGCGGCAGCAACGCTTCCGCAAGCGCCTCTTCTGGAACCGCCGCCAATTCGGGCGCGCAGCAGATCAGCCGCGCCGTGGGAACGGGCGGCGTCATCGTGGATCAGGGGGGCCGTCGTGCCACGGCCGACCGCGGCGAATACACCGCAACCGACGGCAAGTTTGTCATGAGCGGCGGAAATCCCACTATTTACGACGGCTCCGCAGGCACCACCACGGGCCGTCAATTGACCTTCTTTTTAGCGGATGATACGATCATCGTCGACTCGGAAAATGGTTCGCGCACGTTGACGAAGCACCGAGTCGAAAAGTGACGCGGCCGCCGAGCGGCCGATCGTGACGAGGTATGCTGAAACTCCAGGCCGTCGAGCTGAGCAAGTCCTATCGCGGTCGCAAGGTCGTGGATGACGTTGAGCTGGAAATCGGCCAGGGTGAAGTCGTCGGGCTATTGGGACCCAACGGCGCCGGTAAGACCACTACCTTCTATATTCTAGTCGGTCTGGCGCGGCCCGATTTTGGCCGTGTTCTCCTGAACGGCAACGAAATCACCGACCTTCCCATGTACCTCCGGGCCCGCAGTGGCATCAGCTACCTTCCTCAGGAACCCTCGGTCTTTCGCCAGCTGACCAGCGAGGAAAATCTGCTCGCCGTTCTCGAGACCCTCCCTCTCACGCCCGAGCAGCAACGCGACCGCTTGGAAGAGTTATTGGTACAAATGGGGCTGGAAACCGTGCGCACCAGCAAGGCCTACACTCTTTCCGGTGGCGAGCGCCGCCGCCTCGAAATCGCGCGCTCGCTTACTTTGCAGCCTTCTTTCATCCTCCTCGACGAACCTTTTTCCGGCATCGACCCTCTAACTGTAAAGGACCTGCAGGAAATCATCCGGGATTTAAGCCGCTCCGGCATCGGAGTTCTGATCACGGATCATAACGTCAGGGAAACACTCAACGTGACGGACCGCGCGTACATCGTGAATCATGGCAAGATAATGGCTAAGGGCACGCCCCTGGAGTTAAGCAATGACGCCGAAGTGCGCCGTGTCTATTTAGGCGATCATTTTCGCCTGAATTAAAATTCAAAACAGGGGACTTTGAGGGGATAATCGGAACTGACCATGGCCTGGCAGGGACTCAAGCTTAATCTACGGGTGGCGCAGAAGCAGATTCTGACGCCCGGTCTCGTGCAGATGGTGAGCGTTCTCGCGCTGAACCGCCTGGAACTGCGCGAGATGATCAACCAGGAGATGATCGCCAATCCTGTACTCGAAGAGCTCAGCGAAGAACCCACCCAGAGCGACAACTATAGCGACGAGACTTTTCTCAAAGCGGAAACCGAGAAAGTTCCCGAGAAGCCGGAAGCCAATCCCTTCGACGAGTTCGATGTCGGCAGTTTTTTTAACCAGTATCTGGACAGTGGCGGTGACGGCGGCAAATCGCAGGAAAGAGAAGTCTCCGAGCGGCCCTCCTTCGAAAAGTTCCTCTCCTCTCCCAGCGGCCTCACCGACCATCTCGCCTGGCAGTTGAGCGTTACCATCTGCTCCGAATCCGTCAAAGAGCTCGCCGAAAGCATCATCGGCAATCTCGATGAGAATGGCTATCTAACAGCCTCGATCGAGGAACTCGTCCAGAACGGCAAATACTCCCAGGACGACCTCGATGATGCCCTCGCCGTCGTCCAGGACTTCGATCCCATCGGCGTTGGCGCGCGCGATCTGCGGGAGTGTCTGCTTCTGCAGCTAAAGGCCTTTGATCCGCAAAACACTCTGGCTCAGCAAATCGTTTCCGAGCACCTGAAGCAGGTGCAGTCGAATCAGCTGAAGGAAATTGCCCGCGCTCTGAACCGTCCGCTCGAGGTCATCAAGCGCTCTCTCGAAGTCATCAAAAAGCTCGATCCACGGCCCGGCCTGCGATACAACAAAACCGAACCGCGTCTCGTCGAACCCGACGTCTATTTCCGTAAAGTGGATGATCAGTGGCAAGTCTTCTTGAATGAAGACGACATGCCGCAGCTTCGCCTCAGCCCCACCTACCGGCGTCTGCTTGCCCGCGACGCCGCCGACCGCGACGTTCGCAACTACGTCAAGGAGCGCTTCACCGCGGCTATACAGTTGATGAAAAATATCGAGCAGCGCAAGCACACCATCCTCCGCGTCTGCCAGTCCATCATCGCCCGCCAGGGCGAATATCTAAACCACGGCCCGGACGCGCTCAAGCCCATGATGATTAAAGAAGTCGCCGAAGAAGTCGGGGTGCACCCCTCCACGGTCAGCCGCGCTGTTGCCAGCAAGTACGCGCACACCTCCCAGGGCGTCCTCGAACTCCGTTCTTTCTTCAGCGAATCGGTGAACGGCCCCGAGGGCAGTGGAATGTCGCTCCTCACCCTCAAGCGTCTCGTCAAAAAAATGATTGAGGAAGAAGACACCGCGAAGCCGCTCACCGATGAGCAGATTGCCAAGAAGCTGGATGACGCAGGCATTCACGTCACGCGCCGCACCGTTGCCAAATACCGCGAAGACATGCGCATCCCCAGCACCCACCAGCGCCGTGTGAAGAGCTGACCCACCGCCTTCCGTGAAGCCGCCCACCAGACACGACGCGTACCAACTCGTCATCCTCACTGGCCTTTCAGGCTCGGGAAAAAGCACCGTCCTCCACGCTTTCGAGGATATGGGCTTCTACTGCGTTGACAACCTTCCTATTGAACTGATTCCTATTTTTGCGGAACTGCATGCCGCCGGCGAAGGCGACTTTGCGCGCGCCGCTCTGCTCGTCGACGCTCGCGAGGGCGCGCAACTCGAAAAACTCCCTCCTCTCTTGAAGCATCTTCGTAAGGATCATCCCATCACCCTGGTCTTCATCGATGCCACCGACGATGCGCTCCTCCGCCGATATAGCGAGACCCGCCGCCCTCATCCGCTCGGCAAGGCTCTCTCCGTTCGTGAAAGTTTGCGCCATGAACGCGCGCTCATGGAGCCTATCCGCAAGCTCGCCGACCTGGTGATCGACTCTACGCAGTTCAATGTCCACGAACTTCGTACCTTTGTCACCGAGCGCTTCAAGAATCCCGACACGCGTCCCATGCTCGTTTCTGTCGTCAGTTTCGGTTATAAGTACGGCGTCCCGTCGGATTCCGACCTCGTTTTCGACGTGCGCTTTCTCCCCAATCCACACTTTGTGCGCGGCCTGCGCCGCTACACCGGCCAGGATCCCAAAGTCCAAAAATATATCCGCTCGTTTCCTCAAACCGGAGAATTTCTGCGCCGCATCGAGAGCCTTCTCGTCTATCTGATTCCACACTACATCAGTGAAGGGAAAAGTTATTTGACGATTGCCTTCGGCTGCACCGGAGGAAAGCACCGCTCCGTCATGCTCGCCGAGCAGGTGAAAAAATCCCTCGAGAAGCGCGGATTTTCCACCAAAGTCGTTCACCGCGACATCGAGAAATAGCTTCGGCGCCGTGCATCGCGGTCGTCTTTTCACCCCGCCCTGAAACTTGACATGCCGCGTAGCCCCGAATAGCGTACCAAGTGGGATCACCTGGGAGTCTGAGGCGTGGCCTCTTTATTTTCACCACAATTGAAAAGACTTTTGAGCTATGTCCGGCCCTACGGGTTTCGGCTCTCGCTCGGCGTCGTCTTAGTGGCCTTCGTTGCACTCGCCGAAGGCATGGTCGCTTTCATGGTCAAGATTGCCGTTGACTATGTCCTTAACCCCTCCGTCTTCGTCACGAAACCCGTGCTCTTCACGCTTCCGGGCAACCGTGTCGTGTACCTGAATGATTTTCTGCCTTCGGGTCTCCACAACGTCGCAACGCTCTTCGCTGTTGCGCTCCCCGCTCTGTTCATGGCAAAAGCCATCGCGGAATATTTCGGTCTAACCGAAATTCAATATGTCGGACAGTCTGCCGTTACCGATATGCGCAACCAGGTCTACGCAAAAATTATCCGGCAACCCATCGCTTTCTTTCAGCACAATCCAGTCGGCCGGCTTCTTTCCGCCACCATCAATGATGTCGAACGCACGCGCGTGGCTCTCTCCGAATATCTCGCTGACCTCTTTCAAAAAGGATTCAGCCTGATCGTCCTGGTCGGCGTGCTTTTTTGGATGAACTGGAAAATGGCGCTCGCCTCCGCCGTTCTTCTTCCTCTAGTCGCCCTTCCTGTTGGCAAGTTTGCGCGCAAAATTAGACGTTCCGCGGAGAACAGCCAAACCCGTCTTGCCGATCTCAGCCAGATTCTTCAGGAAACCACGACTGGCAACCGTGTCGTGAAAGCCTTCGGAATGGAAGATTTTGAAATCCGAAAATTTCAGGACACCGCCCGCCGCCTGCTTCGCGACAACATGCGCTGGGTGCGCGCCGCGGTGATTACCCCGCCGATTATGGATTTGCTGGGCGCCGTCGTCATCCCTCTTCTTCTGCTCTACGCCCGCGATCAGATCAGAACTCATCACATGACCACCGGCACTTTTTTCGCCTTTGTTTATGCGCTGTTTAGCGCGTACATTCCGCTCAAGCGCATGGGCTATGTCTATCAGCAGTTTCAGGCCGCTCAGGGCGCGAGCGTGCAGGTCTTTGCCTACTTGGACCGCCCGGAAGAAAAGTTGGAGCAGCCAGGTGCAAAGACGCTTGCTCCCTTTTCCATGCTCATCGAGTTCGATAACGTTGGTTTTGCCTATGAGAACGGCTCCGCCGTCATACTCGAAAAAATCCACCTGACGGCGCGCAAAGGCGAGGTTGTCGCTCTTGTCGGCTCAAGCGGCGCGGGCAAGACTACCCTCGTAAATTTGCTTCCGCGGTTCTACGAGTTGACTTCCGGCTCCATTCGAATCGATGGCGTGGATATTTGTGAAGTTACGATTCGTTCCCTCCGCGAGCAAATCGCCATGGTCGCCCAGGAAAATATTCTTTTCCACGACACGGTGTGGAACAATATTTGTTACGGCCTTACCAGTGTTCCCAAGGACCGCGTCGTTGCCGCCGCCCAGGCCGCGCTGGCTCACGATTTCATCACGGAACTGCCGCAGCAATATGACACCGTGATCGGCGAGCGTGGAACCCGCCTAAGCGGCGGCCAAAGGCAGCGCATCGCCATCGCCCGTGCCATACTCAAAGACTCGCCCATCCTCATTCTCGACGAAGCAACGTCGGAACTGGATGCCGAGTCCGAAATGTATGTGCAGAAAGCTCTAGCCAATCTGATGGTCGGCCGCACCACTTTTGTCATCGCGCATCGTTTGGCAACCATCCGCCGTGCGGATAAGATTCTTGTCCTTGAAGACGGCCAGATCCGGGAAAGCGGCACGCACACCGAACTCATGGCCCACGGCGGAACCTATGCTCGCCTGCACGATTTGCAATTTGCGGATGACGGCGTTCTCACGCCGGCACAGACTGCGCCCGTAAATGTAACGGCGCCTGCGGAACTCTTATGACCCAATCATCTCTTTCACCAAAAAAGGTCGCCGAATGTTTATCGATGACCGGTTACGCTCAGGCACGGAACGAACAAAACGGCTGGGCTGTCCGTGTCAGCATCAAAAGCGTCAACCACCGCTTCCTGGATCTGAAGCTCCGCCTTCCCGAAGGCTTTGACCTGTATGAATTGCGCCTGCGCCAGGTCCTGCGAGAGCGCATTCACCGCGGCCACGTCGAGGTGTACGTAAATGTGGACCCAGCCACAGCTGCTCCAGTTCAGGTAAATCGAGAACTCGCTCAGACTTACATGCGCGTCGCCGAAGAGTTCCGCCAACTGTCCAGAGCGGCAGCGGACGTCGATGTCGTCGCTATCTTGCGCTTGCCCGGCGTCATTGCTGGTCTCTCCGCCGCCGTACCGGAAGCGGAGGACGAACAAGAACGCCTCGGGCACGCGATGGACGCTTGCTTGCTCGAAGCCCTTCTTAAATTGGACGATATGCGGCGTGCCGAAGGCCGTCATTTGGTCGAGGATTTGCGCGCGCGTTTGACGCGCATCGGCGCGCAGACAGAAAAAGTCCGCGAACTCGCCGCCACGCTTCGTCCGGCTTTTGCGCGTCGCTTGGAAACGCGCCTCAAGGAATTGCTCGGCGGCACAGCCATCGATCCGGCGCGGCTCGCCCAAGAGGCTGCCCTGCTTGCGGAACGCGGCGACATCAGCGAAGAACTGGATCGCTTGCGCAGTCATCTCCAGCAATTTGCAAAACTGCTGGACGGCGCTGGCGAAATGGGTAAGAAGCTTGACTTTCTCCTTCAGGAAATGCATCGCGAGGCAAACACGCTGCTATCGAAAACGCCCGGCGTCGAAAGTGAAGCACTCGCCATCACCGGGCTCGCGCTTGAAATCAAGGCCGAGATTGAAAAACTGCGGGAGCAGGTGCAGAACATCGAATGAGCACGGAGAGAGAGCTTGCGCCGCTGGTGCTGATTGTTTCGGGGCCATCGGGTTCGGGGAAATCGACGCTGGTGCAGAGGATTTTGGACTTGCCGGGGACGATGCCTTCGGTCTCATGTACCACCCGGTCGCGCCGCGCGACCGAAGCCACCGGGAAATGCTATGATTTTGTCACGGAAGCGGAATTCGATGCCATGGTCGCGCGCGGCGAGTTTTTGGAGTACGCGCGCGTCTTCGGCAAACACTCGTACGGCACGCCGAAAAAATGGCTCGAGGAATCTCGCAAGAAGGGTCTCGACCTCGTCCTCGAGATTGATGTGCAAGGCGCTGCGCAAGTGAAGGAGAAGCTGCCGGAGTCGGTGGCCATTTTTATTCTGCCACCCTCCCGTGCAGAATTGGAGCGGCGGCTCCGCAGCCGCGGACAGGATTCCGGCGATGAAATTGCCCGCCGTTTGGCGAAAGCGCGGGACGAGATTGCGGCGTTTGGGCGGTATTACGACTATTGCATCGTGAACGAGGATGTCGAACGAGCGGGACGCGAGGCGCAAGCCATTGTAATGGCGATTCGCTGTTCCGCCGCTCGCCGCAGGATTCGGGTGGAAGAACTTCTGGCATCGTTTGGAGGGAAAGACTGAAATGACTGTGCAGACAAAAGCTCCGGAGAGCCAGTTCGCTTATGTTGTCCTTGCGGCGAGGCGCGCGCGCCAGATTATGGCGGGCGCTCCTTCGCTCATTGAAAACCCAAGAACGCTTAAGGCGACTCGCATCGCCTGCGAAGAACTCGAGCACGGCTTGATCGAGTACGAATTCACCGAGCCGTCTTCGATCGACGAAGACAAGGACGGCAACAAACGGCGCAAGTAACTCGCCTCTGAGGAATCGATGCGAATCACGCTCGGCGTGACCGGCGGGGTGGCGGCTTACAAGGCTGCCGAGCTGGTGCGCCTTCTCCAACAAGATGGGTTCAGCGTGCAAGTCGTCATGACGCGCGGCGCGCGGGAGTTTGTCACGCCGCTGACCTTTGCCGCGCTGAGCGGGCAAAAAGTCATCACCGACTTGTTTGAAAAATCGGAGGGCGGCGAAGCCAATCTCGAAAGCGCCATCGAGCACATCGCCGTGGCCCAGCGCACCGATCTGCTCCTCGTGGCTCCCGCGACTGCGGACATCCTCGCGAAATTCGCCCGTGGCATCGCCGACGATTTTCTCACCACGCTTTACTTGGCCACCACGGCCCCCGTCATCGTCGCGCCTGCCATGAACGTCAACATGTGGAACCATGCCGCTACTCAGGAAAACGTCGAAAAGTTGCGGACCCGCGGCGTGAAAATCGTCAACCCCGATGAAGGTTACCTGGCGTGTGGAATGATCGGCGCCGGCCGCCTCGCCGGACAGCAGGCAATTCTCGCGGCGGTTCGCGAGACGCTGCACGCCCAACAGGATTTGCAAGGCCAGACAATCTTGATCACTGCCGGGCCGACCTGCGAAGACCTGGACCCCGTGCGCTATTTGACGAATCGCTCCTCCGGGAAAATGGGTTACGCCGTCGCCGAGGCCGCAGCCCGCCGGGGCGCGAAAGTTTTCCTTGTAAGCGGACCTGTAAATTTGGAGACGCCTCCAGGCGTCGAGCGTGTCGCCGTTCGTACCGCCGAAGAAATGCGCCGTGCCGTGGTCGAATACCTTCCTGGATCCACTATCGCGATCTTCGCTGCGGCCGTCGCCGACTATCGCCCCGCCGAAACGCAAGCCGAAAAAATGAAGAGAAGCAAGGAGCTGCTGACGATTCGCCTCGAGCCCACGCCGGATATTTTGGCCGAAGCCGCGCGGGCCAAAGGCGACCGGCTCATCGTGGGGTTCGCTGCGGAGACGGATCATGTCGCTGAAAACGCGCGGAAAAAGTTAACCGCGAAGAATGCCGATCTTATCGTTGCGAATGACGTCACCGCCGAAGGCGCCGGTTTCGACCTCGACACAAACGTCGTCACTCTCTTTTCGCGCGATGGCCGCGATCTGGCTCTCCCGAAGCTGAGCAAAAGCGAAGTCGCCCAGCGCATCCTCGATGAAGTTGTGCGCTTGCGAAGTCTCCGCAACATCCAGCATTCTCCTGTATGATGCGTAGCATGTCCGAGCGCATCCCCGAGGCTCTCCAGAAAAAACTTTCCGAACGATTGAGCTTGTACGAAGATCTCGGCATTCGTCTCTTCTACAAAGACCGCGGCGCCGCGCATGCTCAAGCAGCCGTCATGCCGATCGCGGTCTCGTTCGAAGCACCTGCTGCCCAAAAAATCTATTTCGAGGATGCGGCTTTGCCAAAAACCGTTCGAAAACCGGAATTGTCCAGAGCCGCGCAATCCGCACCGCGAGCCATGCCCTCCCAAGTTGCACCGAAGATCGATCCGTTGCTGGTCCCCGCGGGACCATCACTGTTCGAAACATTTGACAAGGTTCCCGGCGACACGCTTCTCAAGATTCGCACCGATCTCGGCGAATGCACGCGCTGCAAACTGCACAAAACACGAAACACCATCGTTTTCGGCGACGGCAATCCCAATGCCCAGCTGGTTTTCGTCGGCGAAGGCCCTGGGCACGATGAAGACATGCAGGGTCTTCCATTCGTCGGCCGCGCCGGAAAACTTCTCACCCAAATGATCGAAGCGATGGGCTTGCAAAGAAAAGATGTTTACATCTGCAACGTCGTGAAGTGCCGTCCACCGGAAAATCGCGCTCCGGAAAAAGATGAAGTCGCGGAGTGTTCTCCATTCTTGTTGCGGCAAATTGACGCGATTGCGCCCAAAGTAATCGTCTGTCTCGGGGCCATCGCAGCCCAGACTCTATTGCAAACCGCTCGTGGCATCTCCCAATTCCGCGGGCAGTGGCTCGAATTTCGCGGACGAAAATTGATGGCCACGTATCATCCCGCCTATTTGCTGCGCAATCCCAGCGCCAAGGGCGAAGTCTGGAAAGATTTGCAAAAAGTTATGGCAGTTCTCGGCATCGAAGCCAGGAAAGGCAAGTCCGCCGAGGCCGGCAAGTCCTCGTAATCCGTCATGGGAATTTTTCTGGGCCTTCTCACGGCCGCCTTTTGGGGCAGCTCGGATTTCGTCGCTCGCTTTGCCACCCGCCGAATCGGCGCCCTCAGAACCAGCCTTTACATGCAATTTGCGGGTCTTGTTCTGCTCAGTATCTTCCTGCCCTGGGCCGGTGGATGGGGCCACTTGTTTGATGGCTCCGGCTGGCATCCGTGGGCCTGGGGCTCGCTTGCCGGCTTGCTCAATGGAATTGCCACGCTCTCGCTCTACCGTTCTTTCGAACTAGGCAAGATGTCGGTCGTTGCGCCGCTTTCTGCAAGTTATCCCGCGCTCACTCTCGCTTTGTCCCTGTTCACCGGCGAGCATCTGACGGGAACCCGCATCGCAGGAATTGCACTCATCGTTGCCGGAGTTGCTTTCGTCGCCGGCGGCGAAAAGACGCCAGCCGGGCGGAGCGATGGAGATTCCAGCAAGGACAATCCCATCGCTGCATCTTCACCACCCGGAAGAATGCGAAGCGGAGTCGCTTGGGCGCTCCTTTCGGCGACGGGTTTTGGTTTTTTGTTTTGGCTGCTTGGTACGCGCATCGTTCCGGCCGTGGGCTATGTTGCGACGGTGTGGATGATTCGTCTGACCTCCTCAATTCTTACGGCGACCGTCATCCTTTGTTTGCGGCAGCCCATTTCTCTGCGCCGCGCTGGACCAATCCCAATCTGGCTCGCCGGCATGGGCGCTCTGGATACGTGCGCGTTTGTGATGAGCAATTACGGCATGCAAATCGAGCAAGTCGCCGTGGTCAGCGTGCTGGCCTCACTTTACGGAGCTGTGACCGTCGCCTTGGCGGCTATTTTTCTGCGGGAGCATATTTCGCGCTGGCAGTGGTTCGGAATCATTTCCATCTTCGCCGGCATTTTTCTGATCAGCGGCTGATCTACTCGCTTCAAAACTTCAAAGCAAACTCAAGGGGTCCATATCGATGAGGATTGCCGTCTGCGGAATTTCTTGCGCGTCGCAGTACGCCATGGCTCCGCTCAGCAGTTTCGTCAGGATCGAGCGCTTCGGCGATTTCAGCAAGAATTGAAAGCGATGCTCTTTTTTCAAGCGGGCCAGAGGCGCGGTCGCGGGCCCGAGGATACGCACGGTATGTCCATCGTGTGGACAAAAATATTCAGAAAGTTTGCGCGAGAAGAGAATTGCCTTTTCGAGGCTGGTGTCCCGCACGATCACATTCGCCAGCGAAGTGAGCGGCGGATACGCCATCATTCTGCGGAAATGCATTTCACGTTCAAAGAAGGCAGCGTAATCCTGCCGCACCGCATCCTGAATCGCGTAATGCTCGGGATAGTACGTCTGGATCAGCACTCGTCCCGGCAATTCGCCGCGTCCCGCGCGCCCCGCCACTTGCGTCAACAATTGGAAGGTGCGCTCCGCCGCGCGAAAGTCGGGCATGCTCAGCGAAGAATCCGCGGAGATTACGCCCACCAGCGTGACGCGCTGAAAATCGTGCCCCTTGGCAAGCATCTGCGTGCCGGCCAAAATGTCCAGCGCTCCTCCGGCAAAAGCGCCCAGCGTTTCCTGGTATTGCCGCTTCGTTCGCGTGGTGTCGCGGTCGAGCCGCGCGATTCGCGCTCCAGGAAATTCCTTCCGCAGTCTCTCCTCGAGATGCTCCGAACCTTCGCCAAAAAAATAAATATATTGCGACTGGCATTTCGGGCACTGTTTTGGCACTTGTTGGATCGAGCCGCAGTAATGGCATTCCAGGCGGTTGCGGCTCTTGTGATACGTCATCGAGATGCTGCAGTTCACGCACTGCACGCTCGCGCCGCAACTGCGGCATAACACCGACCAGGAATAGCCGCGCCGGTTGATGAGCACGAGCGCCTGGGTTCCAGCCGCGAGGCAATCCTGGATTCCCGCATGAAGCGCCGAGGAAATGGGGCTGGACTGGTGCGTTTTTTGAAAATCCTCGCGCATGTCGATAATTTCCACACGTGCGAGCGAACGATTTTCCACGCGTAAGGACATCGTGAGCAGGTCGTATTTTCCGCTGCGCGCGTGGTGATAGGTTTCGAGCGAGGGAGTCGCCGAACCCAGCAGCGCCAGCGCTCCTTCGCTCTTGGCGCGCACAATGGCCACATCGCGGCCGTGATAGCGCGGCGTCTCTTCCTGTTTGTAGCTATTTTCCTGCTCTTCATCGACGATAATCAAACCAAGACTCTGCAGCGGCGCAAATACCGCGGAACGCGTGCCAACCACGACGCGGGCCTCGCCGTTGCGGACCCGCCACCACTCGCGGGCGCGCTCAACGTCGCTCAGCGCGGAATGCAAAATCGCTACCCCTTCGTACTTCGCCCCAAACCACGAACGGCATTGGCGGCCAATCCACAAAGTCAGCGCGATTTCCGGCACAAGAATGATCGCTGTCTTGCCACGCGCGAGCGTTTCTTGCACACAACGCAGGTAGACTTCCGTTTTTCCGCTGCCCGTCACGCCGTGAAGCAACTGCACGCCGAATTCGCCCAGCTCAAACCTCGCGCGAATTGCTTTCATCGCGCTCTCCTGCTCTTCATTTAACGCATGGGCGGGCGGCATGTATCCGGTGTCGAACGGATCCTCGGCAGAATCCAGCGGTTCTTCCCAGGATTCGAGCAAGTCTTCCGAAAGCATTCGCACAACCACGCTCCGCGAAGCCTGCGCAAGCTTGAGGAGTTGAACAATTGGCAGCGGGCCGCGCTCGGTTTCCAGCAGCGCTCGGACCTGTTCTTCTTTTTCTTTGAGTGGTTTCTCTGTTTTGTCCGCAAAACCTTTCCACGCCACGATCGTGTGCGATTTTCTCTTTATGTCGCGTAAAGTCTCTCGAACCTCGATCAATCCGAGCCGTTGCAAACGTTGCAGAGCCGCCGAGGAAATGCCCACTGTGGCTGCGAAGTTGAACGGGACTGGGCCTTTCTTTGTATTGGCTTTTTCGAGAAACGCAGCTTCCGCGGCGGTCAAGCCGTGCGAAAGTTCGCCACCACCTAGACTTTCGGCTGCGCTGCGCCCCTCTGCTGTCAAAATAATCTCGCGGCGCAAATTCAATTCGGTAACCGGAGGCAACATGGCACGGAACACCTCTCCGATGGGGGCGAGGTAATAGTTAGCGATCCATCGCGCAAGCTCGATCAGCTTGGGTGTGAGCGCCGGGCCAAATTCCATCACCTTCGTAATTTCCCGGATCTTTGCTTTCGCCGGCGCCTCGTTCGCCATTTCGACGACCACGCCCACCATGGACTTCTTGCGAAAGGGAACCAGTACGCGGCTGCCCGGCTGAACCGCATCGCGCAAGGCTTCCGGCACGGCGTAGGTAAACGTCGTCCGCAGGGGGACTGCCAGCGCGACGTTGCAATAGGGCGAGCTCATTCCGCGATGTAGTGTACCAGCAGCCCGAAACCCGGACTTTGCGACCAAAGTCCGTGAGCGCGTCGCAGCTTGGTTTATGTTTCTCAGAGGAGCAGCTAAGCGACTCTGCGCGAAGAGTTTTCCAGGATTTCGTGGATGAGCGTTTGGTAGGGCTTGGATTGTTTGGCGGCCATGCGTCGGAGCTGCCGGAGAAGTTTCGGGGCGATCCGGATGGCAATCAACTGTTTTGCATTGCCGGAGACGGGACGGCCGACTCTGCGAGCTCGGTCCAGTTCGGCGGTGCTCGATTCAGGAATATCCGACACGTCGATTTTGCTATCCGGCATATGCTTTGCGTTCTTTGTGCGTCGCTTGACGCGCGCTGATGATGCGAATGATTTCCTTGCCATATTTTGATCTCCGTTGGGTGTAGACAACAATGAGGATTCTGCCCCTGAGCGACGCGCCGAGACGCTTGAAGCGCTGCTCCGAGTGGGAGTGCTCGGCATCATCCCAATCGAGCGCGTCGTGGTCCGCGAAAATCGTTGCGGCTTCCTCAAATGACACGCCGTGTTTCTTGAGATTGCTCCCGGCCTTGTGGGCGTCCCAAGAGAACGCATTTATGTATATACGCTAATTATGCCCGAGTGTAAATAGAACGACCCGGCAAAATCTCCTTCGAGTCTTCGATTGCCCTCAAAAGCTCGACGCGGGGGAGTCCTCAAAGATGAGGTGCTTGTCCATCTCAAGCATCTGCTTTCGGTATAGGTGGGCGGAGAGCAGGATGATAGCCACGAGCGGGATGAAGAGGGCGGTGCGCCATGGGTTCACGAGGGACCAGAGCTCGAGCTCCGGCAGGTAGGAAGTGAAAATCAGAAAGCTGAAGAAATAGGCTGCGAAAATTAAGGCGGAGTGGCTTTGGAAGGGCGGGTAGGAGCAGGTGAAAGGAATTTTGCGGAAACGGAGGAGCAAGATCTCGACGAGGGCAAAAGTGCAAGCGGCGAAAACAACAGTATGCAGGAGCGCGGCGCCAAAGCCCCAGAGAATGCAGGAAGAGATGAAGCAGATTGGCGCGAGCGGCAGCAGTGGAAACGTTAGAAGCACTTTTCGCGCGATGGCACGAGTTTGCAAAGTGTTTGGATCAATCCACAACGCGAAGACCCAATTGGCGCGAAGGTCCGAAGGTATTTCAAAGGCCAAACGAATCCCAGCGATGATGCAGAAACTCATGATGAAGGGGATGGAAAGAATTTCCTCGGAGGGTAGATGCAAGGAGGCTGCGCCGTGGGCGTGGAAGGCAGCGGTGAGCGATTGCGCGCTCACGACCAGGCCCGCGGCGACAAAGGCCGAAGCGATCTGCAGGTGCGCTTCGCTGCGAAGGAGAGTTCGCGTGAGGAAGTGAAAGCAGGCACGTTGTGGTGAGTCGCGGAGAACGATGCGGTCAAAGAGCCTGACGGGAAACAGCTGAAAGTGCGAGCGCGGGAGGGGGCCGGTTTCGGCGGTTTCTGGAATACGGATGAAGGAGCGGCGAAAAGCGAGGGCGTAGGAAAGTACGGCGACGGCCAGAGAGACTCCCAAGGCGAGGAGAGCGGTGCGCGTCATGGATGCGAAAAATGGATTGGCGCCGTTACCCCAAAGGGTTTGGCCGAACCCTAGAAACCAGACAGGAGGCAGCAGTTTGACTGCGAACTTACTCATGCGAGCAACTTGAGCGAGGAAGGAAGGGACAGCAAAGCTGGTGGTGAGAAGAGCAAGGAAGAAAAGCGCGATTACGAAACGGAAATACATGGAGACTCTGCGAAAAAGAGCGAAAGGCAAAAGCGCCATGAGCAAGCCGATCACCGCAAACACCGCGAAGAAGCTGAAGGCGCTGGCGAGGACCACTGTGGCTGCATGCCCCGCGGCAAATTGCAGAAAAACTCCCAGAGAGACTTGCGAGCCGGCCACCGCGACTGGGAAGAGCAGGAAGCTGGCGGCGTTCACGTCGAGAGTGAGCGCGGCGGCGAGAAGAAGAATCGCGGCCAGATTGCCAAGAAAAATTCCGCGAAGCGAAATGGGAAGGGGAACAATATTGGCGTAGTCGCGGCGATCGAGAAAAAGAGCGTCCCAGCGCCATACGGCGGCGGCGCCGGTGACGACCATGCTTAGAACGATGAAAAAATATTCATCGGGGATGGTGGCGGTGAAAGGATTGAAGACGCCGTCGCCACGCATCCAGCGGATGAGCGAGCCGTATTTTTCGAAGAGGAGAAGAGAGACTAGGACACCGGACATGGCCAGCAGAATGAGAATGACGCCCAGAGCGACGTCCATTTCGCCGGCGCCGGTATCTCCGCCGCCGTGGAAAACGCGGCCGATGAATACGCGGAGAAGAGTTGCAAAGGGGCGCTGGGACTGCGTTTCCCACGCGGACCCGAAGAATTGTTTCGCGCGGGCGATCACGGCGAAATCAACACATTGACGATGTTGTTGGCGATTTGAGCGACGTCGCGATCTTCCACGAGGTTGAGAAAGATTTGCTCCAGCGAGCTTTCGCCGATGCGCTGGCGAACTTCTTGCGTTGTGCCGCTGGCGATAACTTGCCCCTTTCGAAGGATCAGCAGTCGCGAACAAACTTTTTCAACCACTTCGAGAACGTGAGAGCAATAGAAAATAGTTTTGCCCCGTGCGCTGAGCGACTGAATAAGATTTTTGAAAATAAGCGCGGAGGTGACGTCGAGACCGGAGAGGGGCTCGTCGAGCACGAGCACGTCGGGGTTGTCCATAAGAGCGGAGATGAGAAGGATGCGCTGGCGCATGCCCTTGGAGTAGGAACCAATCGAGAGATGGCGGTGGGGAAAGAGGGAAAAGAGTTCGAGCAAGGAATCGATTTTTGCTCTCATGCGCGGCCGGGACATGCAGCGAAGAGTGCCGACCAGCTCGAGATATTCCTGCCCGGTTAAGTAGGGATAAAGATTGGCTTCTTCGGGGACGTAGCCGAGGTGTTTTCGATAGCCGACGAGATCTTGCTGGATATTTTTTCCTTGGAAGAGGACTTGGCCGTGGGTGGGTTCGAGAAGGCCGATAATCATTTTTACCGTGGTGCTCTTGCCTGAGCCATTGGGGCCGAGATAGCCGAGAACCTGGCCGGGCTCGAGGCAGAAGTCGATGCTTTGGACGGCGACCACCGAGCCGTAATACTTCGTGAGCCCTCGCGCTTCGAGCATCGGGCGCCTTCCTGCGAGCAGATGGACTTCGAGCGAACCCCAGGATAGTTCGTTGGACACCGAGGCGATGGAAAAGGTTTCCGCTAATGATGACCTAATCGACCGCAGATGAGACAACCGGAGGTTTGGAATGTTTTGAGACGAGTGCAAAATGTGACAGACACGGAATTTTCTTTTGGAAGAATATGGCTTTGCACGCGACGGTTGGCATCGAGGCGTTAAGGTGCACCGGCGGCGCTGGCGAAACCAAGAACGCAGCCTGGGACTGAGTCATGGAAGTAGCTGTTAGCGACCGCACGGATTAACTCCCGCAACCGCCAAATCTCCCGAGGCCCCCCTCAAGAGTGCGCAGCAGGTCGAGATGCAGCTCGAAGTGTCGAGAGTCGAGATGTCACGCCGGCGGGCAAAGTTCCTGCCGATACTTCTTCTGAACTTTTTCCTTAACCTAACACTCATTGCTTGGACACAAGATGCAAGGGCGCAAGTCTCCAAGTTCGAGAACGGAGATGGAGAGATTTCCGGGACCGTGCTGCTGGACGCGAACAAGCGCCCCGCGAGCCAGGTGGCGGTGAGCCTGAAATCGCGCGTAGCGGGGATATTTCGCAGCGTTTTGACGGACCTGGAGGGTCGCTTCAAAGTGCAAAACCTTCCACGGGGTACGTACGAAATCGCGGTCGATGAAGAAGGGTACGAAGCTGCGGAGACCAGCGCGCAGCTCGATGGGCCATCCTCGAAGCTGGTGTTGTACCTGAAGTCCAAATCGGGGGCCATTCGCCAGAGCCGTTACACGGTATCCGTCAGAGAGTTGAAAATCCCCGGCAAAGCGCGGGATGAATTCCAAAAGGGATTAGAGCGGCTTGGAAAGAATGATCCTGCCGGGAGTCTGAGCCACTTCACAAAAGCCACACAAGCGTTCCCAGGGTATTTCGAGGCTTACTACAATATCGGCGTGGCGAATGCAGCGCTGGGGCGCTTTGATGAGGCGATGAGGGCGTTCCAGACGTCGATTGATCTCAGCGACGGACGGTACGCCCTCGCCCAGTTCGGATACGGCTACGTGCTGTGCCAGGAAGGAAAGGCAGCCGAGGCTGAGAAAATCGTCCGGAAAGGTTTGGAAGTCGAGGACGTCGCCCCGGAGGGCTATGTAATCCTGAGTCAAGCACTTGTGCAGCTCAACCGGCCGGACGAGGCAGAAAAAAGCGCGCGAGAGGCGTTGCTCCGTAACCCGGGGTTCGCGGGTACCTATCTTGCGCTGGCGGATGTCGCTGCGAGCAAAGACGACTATCGCGCAGAGGTAACGGACTTGGATATTTATTTGAGACTGCAGCCCAACGGCCCCGGGAGCGAGCAGGCTCGCCAACACCGTGAGGTGGCGCTGAGAATGCTGACCTTGCATCCTCAAGATTGAATTTTCCAAGACAAGAATGCTCAAGGCGTCGAAACGGGCACAGCGTTAAGACGGGCGCAGACTCAAGACGGGCACAGCCTCCAGACGGGCACAGCATGCTGTGCCCCTACGAGAAAAACTGGAAGAAAGTTGGTCAGGAAGCACCTGCCCCCGAAGAAGCGTGTTTACCAATCCTGGTGAAAGCCTTCGAGAGTTAAGTAGCGACGGTGCGTTTGCGCCAGAAGAAATAGGCGGGGAGGCCGAGAACGAAGAGCGCGATGGCGATGGCCAGGTTAATAAATTGTTTGGGATCGAGAAACGCAACGACGATGGCGTTGCCGACGATGGCGGCGGCAGCGAGGACGAAGAGCAGAGGCGTCCAGGGATAGCCGGGGACGCGATAGGGGATCGCTGTGCCCTTGGCAGCGCGGCGAAGCGGGAAGATGGCTGCCGCGCCGAGTCCGTAGAAAATCCATCCGATGAAGATGACGCCGCCGATTAATTCGGCAAATTTGCCGGCACACGCCAGCACTGCGGACCATGCGCCAAGCGCGACGATGGCGGCGGCGGGCGTTTGAAAGCGCGGATGGACCTCAGCGAGTTTTTTGAAGAAGAGATTGTCATTAGCCATGGCGTAGAAAACGCGAGGGGCGGTGAGGATGACGCTATTGGCAGCGCTGAACGTGGAGATGAGGATGGTAAGGGCGACGATGATTTCTGCTTTGCGGCCAAGAACGACGCCGATGGCCGTGGCAGCGATGGTATTGCTGGCGGTGGCGCCGGCGGGACCGAGTGCGACGAGATAAGCGATGACCGCGATAACGTAGAGGCCCGCGAGTGTGAGCGAGCCGAACAGAAAAGCGCGCGGAAAAGCCCTTTGGGGATCGACGACCTCGCCGGCGCTGTAAGTGCCGAACTGCCAGCCTTCATAAGCCCAAAGGACGGCGATCATGGCAAGGCCGAAGTTGGAGAGCAGGCCGAGGCCATGCTGGGAAGAGCCGAGGGCGGGAGGCAAATCGCCCGCATGGCGGCCAAGCGAAAGCAGGATGGCACTGAGAACGACGATGATGCCGACTTTGACGAGGGTAGTCCAATTCTGGAGGTTGGAACTCTTGCGGGTGCCCCAGACGTTGACGGCGGTGACGACGGCAATCATGACGACGGAGAGAACGGTCTTGCCGAGGGGAGAGAGAGGAATGATTTCGGCGAGGTGCTCCGTGAAGGCGCGGGCGAGGGCGGCGACAGAGCCGCTGGCGATGACGAGGAACAGGCACCAGCCGTAAAGAAAAGCAGAAACGCGGCCAAAGCCGTCGCGAATGAAACAGTACAGGCCGCCAGCTTCGGGATTGGTGGCGGCAAGCTCGGCGTAGGTGAGAGCGCCAAGAAGAGAAAGGACGCCGCCGACGATCCAAACGAGGAGAGAGAAGCCGACGGAGCCGTCTAGCTGGCGAAGGATCAAGCCGGGAGTCAGAAAGATGCCGGAGCCGATGACCGAGCCGACGAAAAGCAAAAACAGGTCGCGGAGTCGGAGGGTGCGAAGGAGTGGGGGCATTAGGCGGCAGGGCGGGTCGTTTGGATAATGGGGTGCGTGTTCAAGGAATGCATCATAGCCGGAGTTAGAGGGCGGTCAATCGAAAGTTTGGCTGTGACTTGCGAAGTTTGTATGTGTGGCCGGGGGGATCCCTGACATTTTAGACCGGGCGCATATCTGACACTTTCTGGTCCGGTTGGATGACGGGATTAGGGGGAGGCGAAGGGGACGCGTCCCCTTCGCCTCCCTCTA
>Ga0070706_100002202_pt1 | contig 19833 bp, 17 predicted proteins | sample KBSK5501metaG_FD_65476 | JGI IMG/M metagenome (GOLD analysis project Ga0070706, IMG submission 65476) | Corn, switchgrass and miscanthus rhizosphere microbial communities from Kellogg Biological Station, Michigan, USA - KBS K5-50-1 metaG | ecosystem: Host-associated > Plants > Roots >... | reverse complement strand
TTACTACCAAGGCAGGAGGCATGGGTCTGGGGCTTTCAATTAGTCGAACGATCATCGAGGCGCATGGGGGAAGGCTTTGGGCTACACAGAACGAGGACAAAGGAGCGACAATACAGTTTATCCTTCCCGCGGGCAGGGGGAGTGGCTCATGAAGAAAACAGACCAGCTTGTATTTGTGATCGATGACGACCCCTCAATGCGGACGGCCATCAAGGAGCTGATCGAAGCTGTGGGACTCAGTTGCCAAACCTTTGAGTCGGGACAGGAACTTCTCGAGGCGAAACTGCCGGATGTCCCAAGTTGCCTGGTTCTCGACGTGCGTCTTCCCGGGCTCAGCGGTCTCAATCTCCAGCGAGAACTGACGGAGAGGGGTATTCATATTCCGATCATCTTCATTACCGGACATGGTGATATCCCGATGTCTGTTCAGGCCATGAAAGCCGGGGCAATGGAATTTCTCACGAAGCCTTTTCGGGATCAGGATCTGCTCGACGCAATTGAGCAGGCGACAGAACGCGACCGAGCGGCGCGCCGGCAGCGCACGGAAATGGGCGAGTTAGTGGAGCGCTCCGAGACTCTTACGCCGCGCGAGCGTGAGGTGATGCGATTAGTGGTCGCCGGACTACTTAACAAACAGATTGCTTCGGAACTTGGCATCAGCGAGAAGACCGTGAACGTTCACCGTAGCCAGGTTATGCAAAAAATGCGGGCCGACTCTTTGGCGGAATTGGTTCGAATGGCTGAAAAACTGCAACTTAGTTCTCCGCACACACAATCACATTAGAGGTTTCTCCAATAACACTTCCTTAAGTTCCCACACCATTACCGCACATTCCAATAGTTATCCGCTCACATAACCACTAGTCTTTGACCGTAGGCCGGTGCGAACAGTTCTGAAGCAACAGATGCAACCGCACGCTACGGAAGTCTCGAGGAAGGTTCGATCAGCCCGGTCCGTCGAGAAAACAATATGCGCGAGAACATTACGGTGACCGAGGATACAAGGATTTCAATCGTGGACGATGACGCATCGATGCGGGAAGCGATCAAGACGCTAATTAGTTCCATTGGGTTAAATGTTGATGAGTTTTTATCAGCCGAAGACTTCCTGAAATCGGGCCGATCTCAAGTCTTCGATTGTTTGATACTGGACGTGAGGATGCCTGGCTTAGACGGGCTGGAGCTTCAACGTCGATTGGTTGCGTCCGACATCACGATACCAATCGTATTTATAACCGCCCATTACAGTGAAGACCAGCGGAGGATAGCGATGGAAGGAGGGGCGGTTGCCTTTTTAAGGAAGCCATTTACAGAGCAAGAATTACTTAATGCCATCGACGCTTCTTTAGCAACCCGTAACAAGAGGCTTTACCGCGCGGACGAAGAGCGCGATCAGACTCGGTTTCACAGGCAGGGGGAAGACCATGTTGCAAACCATTAAGACTGCGGACCAGCCATTTTGGTCCACAGTGCTAGTAGATCCAATTGTGAATAGCTCTGACGCGTGGAGGGGAAGTATCCGCAACAGGCGAGTGCCGAATCTCCAGCAACCGTCAGTTAGTGACGTCGCACGACTGTACCCGGAAGCAGTGGTAGCGTCCAGTGATGCCCTGGCCTGGCAGAACATCCGCTTGATACATTTGCGCCACAGCTTGAACGAAATGGTGATACCGCCTTCCGATAGTCACTGTCTCGTGTTGAACCTGAGCTCACCTCTTAATCTGCACGCACGTGTTGGTAAGAGTAATTTCGAGGGAAGAGTGCTGGCAGGCGAAGTGGCAATTATGCCAGCTGGTACATCATGGTCTTGCCAATCTCACGGTCCGCACTTACGCAACACACTGCTGCTGTTTCTCCGGCCTCTTTTTGTACGAAGCGCGGTAGAGGGAATTGATTTCTCCTACGGAGAATTCGTAAATACGCCGCAGATCGGGTTTCAAAGTAAACATATCCGGCACATCGCCATGTCTCTCCTGGGTGAGCTGAACGAAGCGAATATTATGGGGCGCCTTTACGCCGATTCCCTGGCCATCGGTCTAGCGATGCAATTGATCAGGCGCTATAGCTGTCTAAGGGACGTTCAGGTCGGCCATGGAGGAATGGCGCCACACACGTTGAGAAAGGCGATCGGACTGATAGACCAGCATCTGACCGGGGAAGAGGAAGGAAGGGTAGCACTGCGATCAGTTGCAAAAGACGTTGGCATGAGCTACTTCCACTTTTCGCGGGCGTTCAAACAATCGATGGGAATGACTCCGACCAACTATATTGCGGAGCGACGGATTGAACGGGCGAAAAAATTAATGCAAGAAACAGACTTGCCGATCGCCGAGATTGCCCTCCGGTCGGGATTTTCCAGCCAGAGCCACTTTACAACTTCCTTTCGTCGTTTGGCTGGAGCCACACCGAGATTATTCAGAAGGTCAGTGTAGGTTCATTAAGAAATGTGAGGTGATTGAAACATGAAGTCATCAATGAAGATGGTAGAAACGCCGGCCGATCTCAGCCACGATGCAGTTAGGGAGATCTCAAACACTCTGCGCGAATTGCTTGCCGACGTGTTCGTACTTTACCTGAAGACTAAAAATTTCCATTGGCACATGAGTGGAGCTCACTTTCGAGATTACCACTTGCTCCTTGATGAGCATGCCGGGCAAGTTTTCGCCATGACGGACGACATCGCGGAACGAGCGCGAAAGATCGGTGGAACCACACTCCGTTCGATCAGCGACATTTCACGATATCAACGCCTGAAAGACAACAACGAAGAATTCGTTTCTCCGAGGGACATGCTGCTTGAGCTTTGCAGAGACAACCAGCAGCTGGCTAGATCCTTACGTTCCACACATGAGGTCTGCGAGCGTCACAGGGATGTCGCCACTGCCAGCTTGATTGAGACTTGGATAGATGAAACCGAGCGCCGGACATGGTTTTTGTCGGAGATAGTTCGTCAGCCGTGAGCTTGCGGTTACAAGTGAATTAATAAGGCCTCTGGCGGGCTGAGCATAACTAAACCAGAGAGGCGCAATGGCATTAAATCCCCAGTAAGCATCCAGCGGGCGCGAACTCGCGTCTTAGCGTTCGCGAAGGGAGTTTAATCCCCAGAATTGGAACAATCTCGGTCGGTTAGTTCGTATCAACGTGGATTGGCATCAAACGAAAGGGATTTATTTAAAGGAATTGAATGACTCTTATAAATCGTACACATGTTTTCGTTTTAGTTCTTTTGTTGACCATTGTTAGCTCAGGGCAGGCGCAGAAAAGACGCTTCAAGCCAAATACCCAGTTCCATACTAAACAGTCGCAGCAACCGGATTCAATTAAGGAGTTCAGAGAAGACTTCATCAAGGCCAGCGAAGACTACAAAGCCAGTCTGGAAAAGCTTCTAGGCTTCTATGAAAGCGATGTCCAGAAACTCACCGAACACACCGCGAAATGGAAAGAGCTTTACACAGATGGTTTAATTTCCCGGCAAGAGTACGAGGCAGCATCGGGCAACATTAGCGAAGCACAAGCCAAAGTCGCTGATGTGCGCAAACAAATTGCGACCGCAGAGTTAACGATCGCTGAGGCCAGGCGGCCGCAATCGGAAGAACTGGGAAACTCCACAATGACTGCCCTCGCCGGAAATGCGCCGCACTGGACTACGGGCAATGCCAGAATTGATGCGTTGATTCGGCAAAATGGCGCGCGTTACGGTTTGGACCCATATTTTGTTTATTGTGTGATTCACCAGGAGTCGAGTTTTAGTTCTACAGCGTTGAGCGTGAAAGGTGCTCAGGGATTAATGCAGCTGATGCCCGGCACGGCGGCGCGTTACGGTGTGACGAATGCAAATGATCCTGCGCAAAATATCAGGGGGGGAACTCGCTACTTGAAGGATTTGCTACAACTGTTCCACGGGCGTATTGACCTGGCACTGGCAGGATACAACGCCGGTGAAGGGGCAGTCATCAGGTACGGTCAGACAATTCCGCCTTACAAAGAAACACAGGACTACGTGCGTCTCATCAGCAAGCGTTACCTTCGAAAACCGAACTCTGCATTGGCAACTGGAAACCCGACTGGGGCCGGCGCCAAGAATAAACTATAGGCCGCGAGCTACCTCGGTCTCCGAGAACAAACTCACAGCGGAGACGCCGAGTACGCCGAGGAAGCGCAGAGTCCTTTTTCCTGACAGGAGGGACGTAAACGTGGGTAATGGGTCCGCACTCTTGGCCTCAAATGTTTGTGAGTGTTGTTCCCGGACTTCTTCTTTCTTTCGCCGCTCGGCATGCTCTCAATCACGCATCGAAACATAGGGCATCGCTATTGACTCGCTGCCGCTATGATTGAAACAATTCGTTTCTTGAAGTCATCCATACCATTTGGGAGATCGGGGCTTTCTTTGCATTCGACGTAGGAGCGTGGTCATGGTAGCTGAACCTTTTGACGCGATTGTTATTGGCTCAGGTCAGGGAGGCACTCCACTTTCGATCGCTCTCGCAAAAGCTGGTTGGAAAACGGCCATCGTGGAGCGCAACCACGTTGGCGGGACCTGCGTGAATGTGGGTTGCACGCCGTCGAAAACCATGGTGGCAAGCGCGCGCGTGGCGCATGTCTCAAGGCAAAGCGCGCATTACGGCGTTAATAGTGGACCGGTCACCGTCAATATGTCAGCTGTCCAACAGCGCAAACAGAAAATCGTTGAAAGCTTTCGCGACGGCGGGCTCAAAAGTATCGGGAAGACTCAGGGACTTGAGCTGGTGAAAGGCGCGGCGCACTTTATCGGTCCAAGGTTGTTGGAGGTGGTCTTGGATGAAGGTAAAAAGCGTCAGCTTAGCGCCGAAAGAATATTCATTAACACAGGCGCACGTCCCGCAAAGTCGACCGTTCCTGGCTTGGATACAGTTCCGACTTTGGACTCGAGTTCCATAATGGAACTCGAAACGCTCCCCGAACATCTGCTGGTGATGGGTGGCGGCGATGTTGGACTGGAGTTCGGCCAGATGTTTCGCCGTTTTGGCAGTCGGGTAACCATTGTGCATCGTGGGGATCATTTGCTGAGTCGTGAAGATCCTGATGTGGCCGACGAAGTGGCAAAGATATTAAGGGAGGACGAAATCGAAGTGCTGCTGAACTCTGAGGCACTGAGCGCTAGTAGGAACAATACCGGTATAAGCCTGACGGTGAAAAAAGGAGAAATGAAGGCCATATTAGAAGGGTCTCATTTGTTGGTTGCTATCGGACGTCGTCCGAATACGGATCAGCTCGAGCTGCAGGCGGCCGGAGTGGAGACTGATGAGCGCGGCTTTGTCACGGTGGACGATCGGCTTGAGACAAACGTAGCGGGAATCTATGCTTTGGGTGATGTTAAGGGTGGTCCAGCCTTTACACATATTTCTTACGACGACTTTCGGATTATTCGCAAGAACCTGCTAGAAGGCGGCCATGCGACGACGAAGGGACGACTAGTCCCCTACACGATCTTCATTGATCCGCAGCTCGGGCGCATTGGGATCACTGAAACAGAAGCGAGCAATCAGCGTTTGAACACTCGCGTTGGTAAGTTGCCGATGAGTCGCGTTGCAAGGGCCATCGAGTTGAGTGAGACTCGCGGCTTCATGAAGGTCATAGTTGATGTTGAAACGAAACAGATACTGGGCTGCGCTGTCCTTGGCATCGAAGGCGGCGAGTTGATGGCTATGTTTGAGATTGCAATGTTGGCTCACTTGCCCTACACGGTCCTCAAAGATGCTATATTCGCGCATCCTACGCTTGCAGAAGCTCTTAACAATCTGTTCATGGCAATGACTGCCTGAAGAATGTGGGATTCGATTTGGCGACGATAAGGAATGGTGTGACAGCCCAACCGGGAATTACAAGTGCTCAACTGATTGAAGCGCTCATGGAAACACGTGCGCGCACGCTGGAGCTGGTCCACGACCTGAGCGAAGTGCAGTTGATCGGTCCGCGTTTGCAGATCGTTAATCCACTCCGCTGGGAGATTGGTCACGTGGCATGGTTTCAGGAGTTCTGGGTCTTACGTCACCTTGGTGGCCAGCCGCCGATTCTCAAACAAGGCGACGAGCTTTACGATTCCGCGCGAGTCGCCCACGATGCGCGTTGGGACTTGCCCTTGCTTGAGAGACACGAAACCCTCGCTTACATGAGTCAAGTTCTCGAGCGAGTAATCGACCAGGCCGGTTACAGGAGCCGTAGCCTGAGGGATGCTGAAGGCTACGATGAAGAGTATTTTCTGAATCTGGTTCTGTTACATGAGCAGATGCATGACGAAGCGATCACTTACACCCGTCAGACTCTAAGCTATCGCCCGCCCGAAATCGGTATCGTGGGAAAACCGGCTGTCGATGTCGCGGTAGCTAACAGGGTGCAGGTTGCGGAACAAACCGCGCCTATTGCTCAAACCGACGATTGGCTGACAAGCGACGCAGAAATACCTGGCGGCAAATTAACTCTGGGAAGGGCTTCCGAACAAGGCTTTGTCTTTGATAACGAACAGTTAGCACATGAGATCGAGATTGCCCCTTTTGCGATCTCTAAGACCGCCGTGACGAATGGTGAATTCAAGAGGTTCGTGGTAGACGACGGCTATGGAAGAAGCGAGCTCTGGACCGCAGAAGGTTGGCATTGGCGGACAAGTGTTCGGGCTGAGCATCCGGTCTACTGGCGCCGAGCAGGAAAAGATCGCTGGGCGCGGCGCAACTTCGATGAATGGGTCGCGCTGGATGGGCGCCTGCCGGTTATCCATGTCAACTGGCACGAGGCTCAGGCTTACTGCCGATGGGCGGGTCGGCGTCTGCCAACGGAAGCGGAGTGGGAGATGGCGGCGAGCGCAGAACCTGCGGCCGACGGTCGAGGCCTTACAACACACAAGCGGGTATTTCCCTGGGGAGACGATTCGCCTACGATAGATCGGGCAAATCTTGATTGGCGCGAGCTGGGATGCATACCTGTTTACGCCCTACCAGCAGGCGATAGTGCGTTCGGATGTCGGCAAATGATCGGCAATGTATGGGAATGGACGGCGAGCGACTTCAAGCCTTATCCTGGCTTTATCGCTGGCCCTTACAAAGAGTATTCTGCGCCCTGGTTTGGCGATCATAAGGTGCTGCGCGGCGGTTGTTGGGTGACTCGTTCACGCCTCATTCATAACACCTATCGAAATTTCTACCCGCCTGACCGTCGCGACGTATGGGCGGGATTCCGGACCTGTGCGCTGCAGATTCAGGAAGAATGACGATTGGCATAGTCACTCCGGCTCCTCCGGACTCCAGATACGGAAACCGCATTACTGCGCTGCGCTGGGCCAGGATTCTCAGACGACTTGGCCACCGCGTCTCGATTCTACAGGCGTATGACGGTAAGCCGTATGATTTGTTAGTTGCTTTGCACGCGCGGCGCAGCCATCCGTCAATCGTCAACTTTCGGCGCCAGAACCCCGAAGCCCCGATCATCGTCGCTCTTACCGGAACAGATCTCTATCGGGATATTGGAAATAATCGTCTGGTGGGGAAGTCTCTCGAGATCGCCACCAGGGTTGTCGTCTTGCAACCGAAGGCGATCGAAGAACTACAACCAGGCTTGCGAGACAAGACCAAAGTAATCTATCAGTCAGTGGAAGAGAGGCGGGCGCTGACAGGCGCAGACGCAAGGACAGCGAAGACGAGGCCAGGCAAACGTGAAGATGGTAAACCGTCCAGTGGCACTTTTGCTGTATGTGTAATTGGCCACTTGCGTTCTGTGAAGGATCCCTTTCGCACCGCTCTTGCGGCGCGGCAGCTTCCTGATTCGTCAACAATACGTGTCTTCCAGGTCGGCCGGGCAATGACCGATGCAATGGCGGCCAGAGCGCACGCAGAAATGCGCGTTAATCATCGCTATGAATGGGTGGGTGAGCAGCCACGATCGCATGTTCGCCGTATCCTGGAGAAGAGTCGTCTTTGTGTGCTCTCATCTCGCATGGAAGGAGGGGCCAACGTGTTGTCAGAGGCGATTGTAGCTGCGGTTCCTGTCCTCGCCTCGCGCATTGATGGCAACGTTGGCATTCTGGGACCACATTACCCCGGCCTTTTTGATGTTGGCGATACAGTGCAGCTCGCGCGACTGTTGGTGCGCGCGGAGACAGATCAAGAATATCTCGATGAATTAAGAGACCGATGTAAAGAGTTAACGCCCCTATTTGATCGCACGCGCGAGGAACAAGCTTGGGCGGATTTGATCAATGAATTATTCTAAAGTGAAACTGACTATCCATGCTTATGTAGGGGCGTCCCTCCGTGGGCGCCCCCTTGTCACCCGACTTGGGGCCACCCACGGAGGGACGCCCCTCAATTTCGTCACGTCGGATGTACTGTTTTCGCGTTACTCAGTAGCGAAGCCGAATCCTTATCGAGATAGATAGTTGTGCACGGATGCTGTTGGAGAATAGAAGCCGGACGCATCGGACTGATTTCAAACTCCATGCAATCTCTCACGGCCCGTGCCTTCCTTCGCTCGGGCACAATACAAATCACACGCCGCGCCCTGAGGATCTGTCGAATCGACATAGAGATGGCCTGTCGCGGTACTTCATCAAGGCTGTTGAACCACCCCTCGCCCACTTGTTGGTTGCGACATTCTTCGTCGAGTTTAACGACAAGATATGGTTCCTCGGTCTCAAAATTCGCGGGTGGATCGTTGAAAGCCAGATGTCCATTCTCACCAATGCCGACGAATGCGGCGTCAATTGTCCGGCGCGAAATCAAATCACCGATACGTCTGCACTCAGCCATTGGATCCGAGCTGTCGCCGATGACGAAATGAAAGGCTCCGGGCTTAACGCGATCCACGATCCGCTCTTGCAGGTAGCGTCTAAAACTGGCCGGGTGTGATGCGGGCATACCGACATATTCGTCGAGATGAAAGAAAACAATCTGCGACCAGTCTATATTCGGTTCCCGCACAAGTGCTTCCAGGAATTCGAACTGCGATGCTCCAGTGGCGGCAATCAGATGAGCGTGCCCGCGCTCGGCGATCGCCTGGCGTATAACACGGGCAGCCTCATCCGCGGCAGCCTGGGCGAGTTGGAGTCTTGAATCAAAGATCGCTACGTTCATCTCGTTTTTCCTTAAGTCGTCATGTATTTAGTTTGACCTACTTAAGGTCAAGCTTTGTCTCGGCAGTTGCACCTGTCACAACGTCCGTCGCTCTGATGGTATATACGCCAGCTGGATCGTTGAGCGCCGAAGGAAGAACAAATGATAGTGTAGCGGTATCCAAAAGCAAATTGCCGGCATAGACGGGCATCATCGAGCCGTCTGGCGCAAAGACGTGACATCGGATGAGGTGAGGTCCACTAACAGATGAAGAGAGGTTAAACGCAATGTGCTCGCCTCGCGAGGAATAGGGAGGGCCGCTCAGCGTCAGCTTATTCTCAACCGGACTCAAACTCAGCAGGGCGGCATCCCCCACAAGCACCGAAGAATGAATGATGTCGGTATAGCCGAATCGCTTTCCGGAACGCACATCCGTAACGTAAAACTTATGCGGGAGCTTGATCGTGATCTCCTGTCTTGCGACTTGCCCTAAAGCGGCGTCGTTGTAAATCGTGACTCCATCTCGTCCGACAATCCCGGCGACCGCGACGTTGTCTTTAACGACGGCGAGGATCTCTGCGTCGCCGAAATGGTAGCGGACCACTTGTGCCTGAGTAAGTCGCTGACCGTCAGACGACAATACTTGAACAGCGGACTGCACACCGACGTGATCAAGTAGGTCGTTGATGAGTGCACGGTAATTTGCGCCGCCAAACTTTTCCGCGCGCAGCTTTGGATACCTGTCGAAAAGAGTGTTGAGATAAATAGTCAACCCTTTACCCAGGTGACGGACGATAACAGTATTCGTCTCACCTATCCGCATGAGCGACGTACCTGCCGTCGCGCTGATGGCAGGTTCAGCAGACATCAGGCCACTGAGATCTCTTGCAACGAGTCCCCAACGCGCCCCCGCGTCAGTCACCCCGACTTCTCCGCTCCCGCTTTTAAGAGAACGCTGGTCTGAAGCTCCGGTAGTAATGCCGAACAGTTCATTCAACGATCCGTTCTGCCGCCATCCGCAGTGATGGTCCATCAGGCCTGCAGCCGCGTCCGCTATCACTACTCCGCCGGCTTGGGCGAAGTCCTCTATATTCTTTATCTCTACAGACGAAAGAGCTAACGAGAGTGGAAGGATGAGAACTTTATACTTGCCGGAAACCAAGTTTCCCTGTTCCACCTGTTCGGAGGAGACGAAGTCGAACTGTAGCCCCAGATCCTTGATCGTGCGCACCCAGCCGTCCCGGTTGGCGGGGAAACTTAGAGACGTTTCCTTCGGCGCCTCGTCGTCGTCATCGCTGCTTCGCTGGTGGAAACCAAGAATACTCGCGCCGTGCACTGATGACATCGAATAGTGAATGGCTATTCCGTCGTGTTGTCGCGTTGACTCCATCAACAGTCTTCCGACGCCCTCGAACTTGAGTGACTTGAACGTTGTTCCCATGTCGCGCGCTGACTGTGAGTAGGTCATGTCGGGATCCAGAAACGAATACATCCAAAAGACATTCGGGTGCAGCACGTTGTGAATCGCCGCTGTCCAGATAGCATTTTGTACCGCCAAGCCGTGTGATCCATAGCCCGTCCAAAATCCGATCATCGCGTCTCGCTTGGCAAACGAGCGGTGCATATCCCACTGATTACCACCGTCATAAGAGAGGAAGTCGTCAATTACGCGGTCGAGACGCGACCAATCCGCGCCGTCGTAGGCGTTTGTGGCTTGCGTGCCGGAGACGGCAATATGCGCATCCCTGTCGCCTTCGATCACTGCGTCACGTGCCGTTTGGTACGCACGCGCGAAAGAAATCTCCATGAACGTGCGGTGGTCCGCCCACGGGGCGAAGTTTCCACTCTTGCGCGCTTCCTCCGTTGTATAAGGCAGCACATCGTCCCACTTTTTGAAATCCGTGCGCCACTCTTTATTGAGCGAGGACAGCGTACCGTACTCGTTGCTCAACCATCTGCGGAACGCGCTGAGAGTTCCCGGACTCCAATCGAAGTCGACCGCATCGCCGTAGGAGGTAAGTGAACCTTCGTCGCCTACGAAGTAGTAGTCCATGTTATAGCGTGCCTTGTTGCGGGCTGCGGCGCGTACGATGTCGGCGAGCGTTTTCATAAACGCAGGGTCGTTGAAAGAAGGCGTACGCTGCAAAAATTTCTTATCGCCAGTGCGCTTAAAGAGCTCTTTCTTTGTCAGGTAGCCAAGTGCCTCGAAGTCGCCTTTACTTTGATACTCTGCAATGGCCTTCTCCATAGCTTCCGGCGTAGTGGGTCCACGGTCGTACCAGTAAACACCGAACGTCCCTCGCGGAATATTCAGCGAGTTGTCCACGTCGCCGCCCCACGTAAAGCCGGTGTCGGCTGCCACTCCTCGTACCATCCGCATCTGTATGTCCTGCAGATAATGTTTAGTGCCGCCGAACGATACCAGCGCCGTATATTCCTTTTGACGGCGGACGTCTTGTACGATCATCACTGGTTTGGCGCGGATTTGATCGACGATTGCGCCGCGTTGATCGACGAGCTCGGCAGTAACGAGCGCGAACTTGCCAAGAAACTCTGAGAGGGGATAGGTAAACGTCCGCTCGCCGCGGGCGGGCTGCGAGATGACGTTGAGCAGCCGTCCGAAATCGTCCGCAACCTCCATTCGCATTTGCAATCCGGAGAGATCGCCCGCTGCGCGCAGCACGCAGCTTAAGGTCTCACCTCGCTTGTAAACATCTTCGGCGGGTTTGGCCGTAGTCATCATCGCTCGCTTAGGAGTCTGGAAAGTTGCCGCAGCCCAGTTGAGAGTAGCGCCCGACGCCTGGTCGCGGATGATAATGTTGAAAATCTGGCGGCCGCCGGGCCAGCTTATGGTGGGCCGCAAAGAATCAGCCGATATCTCGATCTGATTTTCGCCGGCGACGAGATCTTTCATTGTTAGACTCGAGCCAAGCGGTTGCCCAAACTCGTTCCTGCCGGCGACTTCGATTTCGACGCGGCGCGGAGTTTTCGACTTAAGGCCTAACTTAACGCCTAAGTCGCTTGCGGTTAAGGCGTTGATGCGAACTTCTGTTTCGCGCCCTGACGCCCAAAGAATCGAGCGCGCGAGCAGTGAGTATTGATATTCCCAATAGTCCCAGTAGATTCTCGTTTCCACCGGATTCACACTTTGTGGTGTAAACCCTTCTTCGGTATAACCGAGTGCGACCACACGCCCCTTGCCGTAACTTTTTACAGCTACGATTGGATATGCGCCTGACTTGATAAGAACTTCGCCGTTAGCGCTGTATTTGTAGAAAGAGCCGCCGATGTTGCCTTCCGGAAGCAGTTCGAGTGGTAGTCCTTCAGTAATGAAGTGTTGTTGTGCAACTTCCCATTTGCCTTTCGTGACAGCGTCTTGATTGATTTCCGGATAGCCTCGCTCGTTAACGGTGTCGTCAGCTACATCAACAAGAGGCGATATGTCCCAGATGCGACCATCGCCGGCGGGTTCGTCGCCTTTGAAGGGATGACCCTTCACGTCGCCTATAAATGGGTGCAGCAGGACGAGTCCCGCGCCTTCTTGCACGCGGCGGAGGATTGCATCGCGCGTCGCGCGCGTCATACGCGACCAGCCATTGAGCCCCGGGATAACAAGCACCTCGAATGGCGCCCTCCCGGTCAAGTCCTTTTCGGCGTAGCCATAGACAGTCTGGAAGTCGTCGCGATCGCCGCGATATTCGTGGCCGTAGTAGTCGCCGATGCCCCAGCAGTTGATATCCCAGCTGCGATCTATCGAAACTGTGGTTGGTTGAAGCGACAGGCGCTGCATTAGTTCAACCATGTCGCGCCCGAACTGAACCGAAGGAATAATGAATGACTTGATGGGGCCACCTGGCAGACGAGTCGCCCAGTTGACGTGCGGGGTTACAACCTCGGTTGAATACGTGATGTCGTTTTTATGAAACGCGCTGCCACCGACTCCGCTTTCTTGTGCGTGATTAACCACAATGAAAGCGGCAACCAGCAGAACAAAGGCGGACGAAATTGAGGAGAGCTTCTTCATCTTTGACTACTCGCGACCAAGGTTAAGGACTTAGATGCACGGCCTTGTGCCGTGGAGACTCACGTTCGCGGCTACAAAGAAGCTGTTCAACTTTTTAAGATGCCACGGCCTTGCGCCGTGGAGTTTCACGCTTGATGCTTAACGCCTGAGCTTCGGCAATGAGCGTGAGCCTCCACGCACACGCAAACCCTTCTGATATTTTCTGTAGCCACGAGCGTGAGTCTCCACGGCGCAAGGCCGTGGCATCAGTTCGAGTTTTGCACTGATGCCGCGATGGCAAAACAGATACGCGCCGATGGCAGAATGTCTTCAACAGACGGCCTGGGAGGTACTCCTGACTGTAACGCTCGCACGAACTCAACGACTTCTTCGTATCCGCCATTGCGCAGGTCTTCAGGCTCCGCACTAGAGGAATGTTTCTCCAACTCCGTGTGTCCATCGCGCCAGCAGTGCAAAGAGCGTTGTGCTCCCGAGCCTGCGACTACTCGCGCGCGAAATCCCTCACCGAACAAATCGTAAGACTCTTCAACCATACCGGCAGTGGGCAGGACCTCGATTCGTCCGCGCGTACCATTCTCGAAGCGAAGCGAGATCACATACCATAGAGTGGAAAGTCCTGATTGACGATGGACCTCAGTACTAAAACCTATTACCTCCCCGGCCAGGTGGCGTAGCGCGTCGAGCACGTGAATGGCCGTCGACCAGATAAAGTCAGGTTCGTCACGGGCGTGCCGTACCTGGGTCGCCTTTACGTATTGAAGTGGTCCAATGTTGTTGGCCCACGATCTTGCGCAATTCAGGTAAGGCATGAAGCGGCGGTTGACGGAAACCATGTGCGGCGTACCCGTCTCGCGTGCCACGCGTGCCAATTCCTCGGCTTCCGTAGTCGTTGTGCCGAGCGGCTTTTCGATCACGCAAGGTATCTTTCGCTCGAGCAGCATCACGCTCGTCTCGACAATCCGCTCGATGGGCATGACCGAGACGCAGGCATCCACCTGCTCATTAGCGAGCATGGTTTCTACGTCTGTATAAGCACGGGCGAAGCCAAACTCGCGGCAGAACTCTGCAGCCCGGTCCAACTTCAGATCACAAGCCGCGATGAGTTCAATGTCGCCCGGATTCTGCGCGGCATACCTGGCGAGGGGAGCGGCGTGGCTGCTTCTGGAATGTTCGCCGCAGCCCAGAAGCGCCAGCTGCATCATCTCGCCCCTCCGCTCGCCTTAACACCCTGGCCTGTTTGTAATGGCCGCGCGGACACTTGACGCATGAAGCGTTCAACCTCGATTGGATCGATCTCACTAACGCAGACAAGCATAAACGAGTCTCCAGCAAGCGAGCCGCCGAGTCTGTAGTGCCCTAATTTGTAGGGGCGGTCCTCCGTGGCCGCCCCAATGAAAGATCATTCGGCGGCTTGGGGCGGCCACGGAAGGCCGCCCCTACAAATTAGGGCACCATCGCAGAGTCTCAACCCTCTTTTTCTTCGCTTACTTCGCGCTCCCTGATAACGTCGAGGCGAGCGAGCATGTGCTTGATGTCGGCGCCGCCCTTTATGGTCACATAAATCGTAATGGTCGAATACCAGACGACGCAGGCCATCGTCATGAACCACCAAAACCAGTGTTTAGCCATCACGCTAACCCCTCCCGTAAATCGCCGCTTGAATTTGGTTTTAGTAATGATCCGACAATCATCGCGATGCCCGAAAGCACATATGTGGCGATGCCTGAATAGTATGGCCCAATGCTCTTTGCCAGGCCGGCGGTCGAGGGAAGTTGTTCGATGACGAGGTACGTAACCGGTATAACCGCGCTGATGAGTATCGCGGCGCCAGCGCCCCAACTGTTAGCTCGTCGCCAGTAACAACAGGCGATCAGAAGCACCGACATGCTTGCGAGGTAGATCGTGCCTGTCACACCAAGATACGTCCAGAGATCTCCTTTGAGCGGATACCAAAGTCCGTAGAGCAATAGGAATACTCCGATGAATGCAATGATTGAGCGGTTCCAGAAAAGTCCCTTCTTCTCCGACCAGACTGTCTTGCGGAATGGAGCCATGATGTCGTTATAGATGACGCTACCCCATGTCAGCATGTAAGAGGAATCGGTTGACATGTCAGCCGCCAGCATCGCGGCGATGAGAAGACCCATCAGTCCCGGCGGCACTGCGTTGCTCAGATAGCGTGGCATTGCTTCAAGCGTGTTCGCCATTGGCCCGAGGGTGGTGAGTGCAGCGATACCCCACACGCCCGGGATCAGGAAGCGGCATACAAAGAAGAAACTTGTGCGCGTGTAAACCTTGCGACCTGTGTTCGTATCCTTGGCCGCCAGCACGCGCGCGATGGTCGTCTGCCAAGTCAACACGGCAGCCGTATTTAGCATGAGGTTGAAGAGGACATATTGCCAGCCCATCGTTGGGTTGATGAAGGGGTTGAATCCTCCCGCACCATAGTGCGTCTCGACCGTAGTCACCATGTTGGCCCATCCAACACTGATCAGAATAAGGATCGTTACGACAATGAGCCCGGCACTCATAACGATGAATTGCATGTAGTCGGTCACCAGCACCGACAGCATTCCGCCGAGAATCGTATAGGCAGCCACGCCAATTAATAGAGCGGTCATCATGATTTCGAGATACTTCACGTCAAGCCCCGAAACCAGGACAAGGAACTGCCCGCCTGTGCGCAGAAAGACGCCCATGTTGAGCAGCCCGCCCAGTACGATCACAACGCCTGCGGCCCAGCGTATGCGCGGGCCGAAGTTCTTCTCGAACAATTCAGGGATTGTCATGACGCTGGCGTCGCGGAGGGGTTTGATAACGAATCCGGTCAGGCCAACAACGAGCATAGGCACCGCCATCAAGATCCCCGGAGTAGAGCCTGCGAACCCTTTCTCGTATCCGTTCTGTGCGGTGTACATGCAAGTGACGATGCCAAACTCAGTCGCTGCCAGAGAGGCGATTCCAAGGTAGACATCCATCTCCCGACCGGCGACCAGAAAGTGTTCCACCTTGCCGACATACCTACGCACCATTAGACCTGCCACCATCGTCGCGAGCAGGTATACCCCGACAATACTTCCGTCCAACAGCCAGTTGAATTTTGTCATGCGCTTGCAGCCTTTCGTGTTGGCTTCCGGTGACTCTGGAAAAATAGGAAGTCGTATTAAATCCTGTGACTGAAAACCCGTTAACTGCGCTAACTAATGCTGCTGAGTGTCCTCGTGCCAGCGCATCGCATGGTATGCAGCGCCGAGTGTACCGGCCAAATCGCCGAGTGCTGCCGGAATGATGCGCACGCTTTCGCCCTGTGGCCGCCACTCAACCCTTTCAACAAAGCGAGCCAGAGGTTCAAAGAGCGCAGGCCCTGCTTGAGCGATCCCTCCTCCGAGAATAATGACTTCAGGATCAAGCGCGTTAATTATGGAGGTGATACCCGCGGCCAGGTTATATAACGATCTTAACCAAACATCCGTCGCTTCTGCATCGCCCTTCAAATGCGCCTCTACCAACTGACGCGTCGAGGAGAATCGCCCCCCTGATCTGACCGGCAGTGTGCTGTTGCCAATCGTCTGTTCAAGGCTGCCTGGGGTGCCGACAATATCCGGTGGGCCATCAGGATTCAGACTGATGTGCCCGAGATGACCTGCCCTTCCGATATGGCCTTTGAATAGACGCCCGTCAGCAAGGATCGCTCCGCCCACTCCTGTCCCGAGCGTCAATAGAACTACGTTACGATAGCCTGCTGCGGCCCCAACCCAAGCCTCTCCCAACAATGCCGCATGTGCATCGTTGAGCACAGGCACGGGATGTGAAGTCTGCAAGAAGTCTGTCCAGTTGAGTCCCTCAAGTCCCTGGAGCTTCCCCGGCATGCTCGCTATGGATAGGTTATTGCGCGCGGCCAGTCCCGGCGCGGCGAGACCAATCCAGCGCGGTGGTTCTGCGCGGTCTATCTCGATTTCTTTGATCTTCTGCTTTATTGTCTCGGCCCATGAGCCCGTAGAAGCGTTCCACGTTTCGCTCGTGGACCGTTCCAATATCTCGCCTTCTTCTGACACGACTGCGATTTTGATATTCGTTCCTCCGAGATCGATACCAACTGCATAATGCATTTATTTCCCCCGCTTTCTGTTCTGCTAGATGGCACTAGTCACTGGCGCGCCCAGGATCTGCTTGTCTCGAATAAGCAACAATACCAGCATCATGCCTACGAGCGGGACAAGGCTGGCGGTTATCAAAATTGGCTCGAAGGAATAACGGTCGGAGACATAACCGACCAAGTAGGTAGAAACAATCGTGCCCAGCCCTGCACCAGTCCCGCTCATACCGCTCACAGTTGCGACCGACTCGCTCCGATAAAGGTCTGAGGGCAAAACGAGCGCCATAGTAGAGAAGGAAGCGTAGGCAAAAGTTGAAACGGCAAAGAGGCCGGCGAGCGCGAAGAGATTTGAAGTGAACACCGTAGGTATCAGCAGCGTCATGCCTAGTCCGCCGAAAACGACTACGGCCTTTCGGGCGCGTAAGACGGGCCAGCCTCGACGAATCAGCCAGCTAGACATGCCACCGCCGAAGAAGTTCCCAAGGTCGGCAGCCACGAACGGAATCCAGAAGGCCAGTAGTCCCTGCTCGGGATTGATGCCTTTCGCTACCAGATAAATCGCAAACCAATCCGTGATAAAGAACCAGATTGGATCGGTCATCGTTCGTGCTGCGATGATGCCCCACGTCTGTGGGAGTTTAAGCAGGTCCTTCCAAGCCAGACGCGGACCTTTATGCTGCTCCTCCGCATCCTGCTCGCGACGATCCTCCGCGATCATCTCGCGTTCGCGTTGGCTGATGCGTGGGTGGGTTTGCGGCGGGTAGTAGAGAGTGCGCCACGCGATTAACCATAGAAATCCGAGCGTTCCAGTCAAAACGAAAGCGGGTTGCCAACCTCCAAAGTACTTGTAGAGACCAACCACGAGCAGCGGCGCGATTGCACCGCCGATTGATGAACCGCTGTCGAAGAGTGCCACCGCCCAACCTCGTTCGCGTTTAGGAAACCACTCCGAGACCGCTTTTGTCGCCGCAGGCCAGTTTGCCGATTCTCCTGCGCCGAGGAGGAAACGGAAAAAAGCAAAACTGCGTAGACCCACAGCGAACGACGTAAACATCGCTGCCAGGGAGTACCAGATGACTGTGATTGTTAACCCCTTGCGTGTTCCGATGCGGTCGATAAAGCGCCCGGAGATCGTCTGGCCGACCGAATAAGCAACTCGGAAAGAGATGACGATTAGTGCAAACTGTTCATTGTTCCAGTGGTAATCATTTTTGAGGAAGGGGCCGAGCACAGATAGAGTTTGGCGGTCGATATAATTGATTACAGTCGAAGCAAACAGCAAACCGCCGATCCACCAGCGCAAATGTTTGATCGGGCGCCGGATGCCCGTCGTTTGCTCGGCTACGGCCATAGCTCTCTAATTTCCTAACGCCAAATTCAATTCTGCACTAGACGCTCGCAAGATGCCTCGCGAGCAGTGTCCTCTTTGCCCAGAGTCAACCATACTGGATAGTGTCATTTCGCCAATAATTCTTGCTCGCGAGCCAATGCGACGATGAATTGTTCACAGCGGGCCACATCCCCAAACGTTTTGATTCCTTGTTCCTCACGACTGTCGGCAATGGGGCAAGCGAAAACACCTGCCTCTCGTGCGGCCAGGTAGTTGATGATTTCGTTTGGAAAACCCAACTCGCCGCCGTGACGTTTGTAACGCAGTTCAGTCTCGTCCCAGTGGCGCCGGTTCAGTTCGACCAAAGCATCGAACATCGCCACGGTTCTCACCAGAAACATTCCGATGTTGCTTTCACCCTTTCCCTGATCCTCGGCTTGCTCTAGATGTGTTTCGCGCGCACTACAGACGTGACCGTGTTCGTCACGCAGCAAAGGAGCATAAGGCCGCTCCTGGTACGTAGTCGGCAGCACTAACTCGTAACCACTAAAGAGGGTGGCAAGCTTTAGCGTGCGTCGCATTGTCTTTGGCCGGATAACAGGTTGCGTGCTCCAGACGACGAGTGACCGGCCCTGAAAGCCACGCAACGCTTTGTGCGCACACAGCACCGCATCACCCGTTCCTCGCGCCTCCGGTTGCATTACGAAAATCACGTCTTCTCCTGCTAGTGCATTGCGTATTTTTGCGTCCGTCTCCGGCGAGACAATCACTATCGGCGATCGAGTGGTACCGAACGCAGTGCGGATATTTCGCAGTACGTGGAGGATTGCGGGCGTACCAAGGACTGTCGCGAGGGGCTTTGGTACCTCGAGTCCTGACGCGCGCGACCGAGATCCTTTTCCTGCTGCCACGATTACGGGCCACACTTCGTCAGCTGGCTCATCCAGCGTCATACTGTCCAACAGTGCAGTTATCTTAGCGCGGTAGTTTGACGCACCATGGTCTGACGAGTTGAACTCTTCAATTGCTTCGCGCCAGACGGATTCCAGGTCGATCTGCGCGAGGCCGTCGCCTGGAGTCGAGATCATCACCGACCCTTCACATACTCCGTGCCTGTTTTGAGGCCCGTAATACTCCATCTGCACGCGTTCGATCAGCCCGGCAACGTTCTCTTCATTCGTGAGCGCCAGCACATTTCCGCCGAAGCCGCCGCCCATCAACCTAGCGCCGTAAACATTGGTGTCCGTGCGGATTATCTTTACGAGTGCCTCCACCGCATTAGTACTAACACCATAGAGGTCGCGCA
>Ga0070706_100002198_pt1 | contig 19858 bp, 15 predicted proteins | sample KBSK5501metaG_FD_65476 | JGI IMG/M metagenome (GOLD analysis project Ga0070706, IMG submission 65476) | Corn, switchgrass and miscanthus rhizosphere microbial communities from Kellogg Biological Station, Michigan, USA - KBS K5-50-1 metaG | ecosystem: Host-associated > Plants > Roots >... | reverse complement strand
AGCAGCGTGAAAACATTACGCTCAACCAGCGGAAGACTCGCGATATCGGCTGCCTGAATGGTTGTGCCGATCTCGGAGGTATTGGTGTTGATCGTGGCCGGCGTTTCCGTGACGGTCACGGTCTCGGTAACCTGTCCTACGGTGAGGGCGACATCCACGCGCACAGTGTCGTTGATCTGCAGAGCAATGTTACTAAGGTAGGCCTTCTTGAAGCCGGAGGTAGTGACTTCGAGCGCATATTTACCTACGGGGAGAAACTCTACGCGGTAGTTGCCGTCTTCGCCGGAGGTTACGGTGCGGGTCAGGCCCGTGTCTAGATTGCGCGCGGTCACCGTCGCGCCGGGCATGATGGCACCGCCCGGATCGGTGATAGTACCGACGATAGTAGCGGTTGTGACTTGCGCGACGACTGCGAGGGGAACTGCGAGCAGCAGTGCAAGGGCAGCAGACTTAATCTTCCCTAAACCAAAGTTCCTTATGCTTAACATCTCAGCGACCTCCAATGAGAGATTCGAAACCGGCAAGGCAACCATTGCCATTTAGGTCAGTGGCAATCCGGTTGCTCCTTCAAAAGCTGTGCACCCTGGGTTCTGTTCAGCCGCAATGATTCCCAACTCTAGGCCACTCGTGGAGCGGCAAAGCTTGGCGCCGCAATCAGTGCCGCCGCCCCCTTCAGTCGGGATGATTCCTGCGTGACGCTCACGCGCAGCGGCGTACGCCCGGCACTCTCGGTCAACGCCCGCTCGGCCAGTGCCTTACTCACGGTACCTTCGATCAGATCCCAGGCCGTGGTGATCTCACCGGCTACATAAATGCAGTCGGGATTAATGACATTAACGATCGTTCCCAACCCGAGACCGAGGAAGCGAGCAGTGGTCTGAATCGCAGCAGTCGCTTTCGCGTCGTCTCCGCGCGCCCGCGCGATCAGATCGAGAACGGTGAACGAGCTATGTTCGGCATCGCGCAGGCTATTTGGATTGAGTTTGGACAAATTCCAGCCAAAATAACGAGAGAGGGTGGCAAGATTGGATATGTAAGCTTCCCAGCAACCAGAAGCGCCACACATGCACCGCGGCCCATCCAGGTTCAACGGCATGTGTCCGAATTCACCGGCGATGTTATGGTGACCCCGAACCAACTCACCATTTGCCACCATGCCAACACCAACGCCGTCAGAGACATTCACGAAAACAAAACTATTCGGACCGGTCGAGTCCCCTCGTTCCAACCAAAGTTGAGCTAGTGAGCAGGCACGCCCTGAATTCTCGATTTGCACCGGCAAACCCGTCGCGGCCGCCAGCTGGTCTCGTATGGCCACCCCGCGCCAACCCAATGCCGGTGCATTCAGAATCAGGCCGCTGCGCTGATCCACCATACCGGGAACTACGACGCCGATACCTTCACAATTGGCCTTAACGCCATGTGTTTTCAGCATTCTGCGAATTCGCCCCGACAGATCCCTGATGAATTCGGGGACACTGAAAATCGTATCGTGAGCTTCGAGGGCAAGCTGTTTACCAGAGAAATCACAGAGCATCAGGTAGGTTTTACTGAAGCGGACATCGACCGCGATCGCCAAACGATCGTGAGTTCTAATATGCAGAAAGGTCGGCTTGCGTCCCCGCGCGGTCTCGCCAGTAGCGCCTTCGTAGATCACTCCCTGCGCAATCAACTCCTGCACCAGCGTACTGACGACTCCGCGGGTAATATTCAGATGCCGCGCCAGGTCCGCACGAGAAATGGGTTGATGTTCCCTGATCACATTGAGTGCGATGCGCCTGTTTATGTCGCGCGACGTAGTGCGGGTTGCAACCCGGAAATCTCGAGTGTTGATTTTGCGCATCGATCTGAAGGAGATATTGTTCGAAACGCAAACAAAATATGCCTGGTTCAGATATCTGTCAAGTGTTTTTTAATCGATGAGAGGTTTTTTTGCCCGATCGTCTGGTCAGAACCATTCGCAGGGGTCGCGGTTGGTGCGGCTCACTTGTGCTTTAGAGCTAAGCTGATGGCCTGTTCCGCCAGCGGCGCCATGACGTCGTACCCCTTTTTGTTTGGGTGCAAGCCGTCGTCGCTTAGTTCATCCTTGAGGAACCCCTTCTCGTCAACCATCGCTGAGTAGTAGTCCAAATAGATAGCGTGGCTATCGGCTGCGTATTTTCGCATCCACTCGTTGAGCGCTTTGATCTGCGCGGGCGGCCTGCGCCCGGATTGAATAATTGGCTTCCCTTCCCTCGTCTCATAATCGCTGATTGGCAGAACCGAAGACAGTACGACGCGAATTCTGTTGGCGCGCGCCAACTCTGCCATTGAGATCAGGTTGTCCTCGATGGCCTCGAGCGACATTGGTCCAGTGTTTCCTGCGATGTCGTTGGTGCCCGCAAGGATCACAACCACGTTCGGTTTCAGCGCAATGACGTCAGGACGAAATCTAATCAACATCTGCGGCGTGGTCTGTCCGCTGATGCCACGGTCTATGTAGGGTTTGCCAGGAAAGAATCCGCCGTATTTGGGATCGTCCCAGCTATCGGTGATCGAATCTCCCATGAAGACAACGCGCTGTTCATCCTTAGCAGGGGCGGCGACTTTGGTGTTCGCATCGTGGTAGCGCCCCAGCGCCGGCCAATCCTTGAGCTGTTTTTCCAGCCGAGTTAGTTGGGCTTTCGTTTCGGAACAGGGATCCGCCGTAGCAGGCGTCGGTGTCGCCGGTGATTGGGCCGCGGCGAACGTAACCATAATCGTGACGAGAAAAAAGGCAGTAGATAATCGCAGCATCAATGAACCTCCTCAATAAGAGAACCGCAAGGGCTGAAGCGAAGCCATGTTTTTAACGACCAATCGTAAGTTCGCCGGTTAGACGAATGTCCTCGGAAGAAGATCCAATCATCACGCGAAATGTTCCGGGCTCGACTACAAAATGCATTTGACGGTCCCAAATTGCCAGGTCAGCATCCGACAAGGGAAACCAGACCGTCTTACTCTCGCCAGATTTCAGGTGGATCCGTTCAAAACCACGCAAGTTCTTTTCATAAGTGGTGACACTGCTGACAAGTTGACGCGTATAAAGCTGGACTACCTCATCGCCTGGGCGCGTCCCGGTATTCTTAATATCTACCGAGACCATCCGGACTGACCCGCCAGGTCTCAATTCAGGATATCCTATGCGCAGATTGCTATAGGCAAAGCTCGTGTAACTCAGGCCATGGCCGAAATAGTAGAGCGCTCCATTAACGCGGGTCTTCTCGCCCTCCCATTGGGCGTTTGGTTTTGTCGGAAAATTGAAAGGGATTTGCCCGACCGTTTTCGGGAAAGTCATCGTCAACTTGCCGCCCGGGTTGTAATCACCGAACAACACATCAGCGATCGCCGTGCCGCCTTGGACGCCGGGAAACCAGGCTTCGAGAATCCCGGGCACATACTTGTTCACCCAGTTGATACTCATCGGCCGGCCATTGATGAGGACGACGATCACAGGTTTGCCGACCGCATAAACTGCCTGCACCAATTCCAACTGGTGGCCTGGCAAATCGAGACTGGTGCGCGAGGCGCTCTCACCGACGGTTTTTCCTGAGTCGCCCAAAACCACAACAGCTACATCGGAGTTCTTCGCCGCCTGGACCGCTTTGTCTATCTCTGCCTGTTCTTCTTTCGTCAAAGGCTCTGGCAGAACTTCCGTTTCCGGCCAATGTGCGCTCGTTATTTCGCAGCCTTTGGCGTAGTTAACTTTAATGTGATCTCCTAGTTTCTTCTTGATCCCTTCCAGCACCGTGATGCCCTTTAGCCCCGAAGGTCCGTATCGATATTGTGCCGTGCTGTCGTCATCGGCGTTCGGACCGATGACCGCGATGGAAGCAACCTGTTTGCTCAAGGGCAGTACGTTACGCTCGTTTTTCAGAAGCACCATGCTCTCGCACGCTGCCCTCAAGGCCACCGCTTGATGTTCGGTTGAGTTCACGATTCGTGCTGTAACATCCGCGTCGGCTACATAAGGATGATCGAAGATGCCCACCAGAAACTTGACCCGCAAGACATCGCGCACGCGATCGTCGAGGGTCTTCATTGACACCTTTCCTTCTTTTACCAATTCGCGCAACGGCAGGATGAAATCGTCCGGTCGAGTAAAGTTGGTCTTCACGTTCAAACCAGCTTCGATCGACTGTCGCACTGCCTCTTTCATGTCGGCAGCCACTCCGTGTTTCTTATAGAGGTATTCCACAGCGGCGCTATCCGACACGACGTATCCCTTGAAGCCAAAATCATTTCTCAACCTGTCCGTCAACCAGTACTTGCTTCCCGTCACCGGAATGCCGTCATAGTCGTTGTAGGAACTCATCACGCCAAGCACTCCCGCTTCCTTGATTGCTGCTTCGAACGGCGGCAGTAGGATATTCTCGACTTCGCGAGGAGAGACCTGTGGATCTGTACGCGCTTCGCCCTCGCGCGCTCCTTTCCCCACGCTGTAAACCGCAAAATGTTTGGCAGTTGACACTACCGCGTAGTGTTCCTGCAAACCTTTGACCATTTCGACGCCGAGGCGCGAGGCCAGATACGGGTCTTCACCATAAGTATCCTCGACGCGTCCCCACCGTTGATCGCGAGACACATCCAGAGTTGGCGCGTAGACATTGGTGTAACCAAGAGCTCGCGCTTCCCGCCCGGTAATGCGTCCTATCTCGCGGACTAAATTCGGATCCCACGTATTCCCCACACCCAACTCAGAAGGGAAGCTGGTAGCGGTTGGAAATGCGACTCCGCGCAATCCTTCATTGGTAAAATCAACGGGTATTCCGAGACGTGTCTCTTCCACAAAGAAGCGCTGGGTTTCATTCATCGCCCATACGTGTTTCCTGATGTCAGTTGCATACTCGCTCTTTGAGCCGCCGGCCCAGCCATTCAAATGTTCGTCGATGTTTGCGATTCCGTCTTTCCAGATCTCGTTCTTCCAATTTGGCGTCGGCAGTTCATCCTGTAGCACTCGTTTATAGCCGTAGAGCGTAGCTGTCTGGCAGGTCTTCTCTTCAAGGTTCATTTGGGAAAGCAAATCTTCGACCCTTCGTTCAATCGGTGCAACTGGATTTTCGTAGACATCCATCCGGCCGTTCTTGTTCAGATCGATCCAGCCGTCGTGGTAGATCTTTGACGAAGATTTATTCTTCTGCGCCCTCAACATCGGATTGAATGACATGAGCGCCACAATAAGTAAGCATGAAAGTATTTGCATGGTTATCCTTCAACGCTAACGAATCGTCGGTTAAAAGTTCCTGACCTGTTCTCCGCTGAGAGAGCGATTCTCTAAACCGTCACGCAATCATTTTCCGGACAGAAGATGCTCCCGGTCGGTCGGCTCTAATTTAGAAGTCCTCAACTTAGCGGCTTTGAATTTTTGATCCTGATAATGCGCGGCGGCCCGGCGCCATAAGGGGAAGAACGATTTCGCTTCGAAACCGCCGATCTGTTGAAAGGTCCATTGTCGATCTTCCGTCGCGTAGGGGTAGAGATATTCAAGTGCGACGCGAATGCCGCGCCCGTCCTTTGTCTGATAGTTCCAAAGGTCCACTTGAACGCTTTCGGCCAGGCGCGCCAGCTGCATTAGTCCATCCAGGTTCATGTTGCTGTAGCTCCATGCTTTGGTACGCTCCAGCTCCAACGGCTGGCGGCCGTCCGGTTCGATTTGCAGCGCGATTCGTTTCCCTTTCGCCGTTTCAGCAATTTGCTTCGCCAAGTCGGTCCGGCCTACAAACAGCGCAAACGACATCGCCTGAACATCGTAGAACGTGCCGTGATTATTCTTTGCCTCGTTTTCCTCGCGACCGTTTCGGCTTTCCTGCATCCACTGCAAAAACCTGGTGAACCAGTCTTCAAGTCCCTTTTGATCCGCGGCTGTCCAGGACTTTGATCCTGCCAGCAAACCAATTGCATCCACAATATCTGTCAGGCCGCGAGTTTCAATGAGCCCGATCCCACGCCCGGTGTTGACGCCCGGAATAAATTGCGCGTATTGCAGGTTCGGATTCATGCGAGTGGCGGGATCAAGAAACCAGGCGCGCAAAAGCTGCGTTGCTTTCACCGCATAGTTTTCATCCTCATTGAAGTAGTAGGCCAGCGAGAGCGTACGCACCGCGCCTTCCATCTGGTCGAGAGCAAGATGATCGGTGATCTTAGTAATCTCGGGATTCCGTTCGCCGTCACGGCGGATGTATGGCAGTCCGTCGGGCCTATTCGGGTTTGGCCAGAAGTATGGAGCCTGACTCAGGTAGTCATGCTTGTCCCCACCTGGTGGCGTGGGGTCTTTGCTAACCACCGATAAAGGTTTCTGTTGCATTGCCCGGTGCGCGTCAGTTTCGAGTTTTGCCAAAGCGAGTGCGAAAGATCGATCACCCGACCGGATGCGACGCTTAGTTTCTGCCAGTTTGCGACCATCAATTATGAAGACGCGCGGAGCTACAGCTTTTGTCTCTTCCGACGCGGCGATCGAGCTCACTCCCAGGAATGCTGAAGAGAGAATGCATGAGCTGAATAATGCTTGTATTGTTTTCACGGAAATAGATTAGGCACCGGGGCCGGAGCAGAATGAGTTGGCAGTTTAATTCCACTTGACCGTCTGAGGTCAAGTGATGAATGTCTTTAACAGAACCGAGCGCGCCGCGGAAATTGGCACGCTGGGCCGGCGTTCGTTGGAAGTTGGAATAAAACACCTCTGGATAAACCGTCCAAAGACTCTGGCATCCGAAGACCGTTGCGGATAAGATCAGCCCGCTAGATAAGCGCAACATCCCGGGACTCTGGCCTGAACCAGGTAGCGTGAGGCGTGCAGCATTAAGTTGTAACGCAAACTGTCAGTTTGCGACGAATGAAAGGCATTCAACAAGCGCAAACTAATAGTTTGCGATACCTGGCTTTGCCTTTAAAAGGCGGAATCCCCCTGACGCTATGATAAGTTCTCAATGATGCCCCAAGGGGGCATCGGCCTCCAGCGCCGGTTGCCGCTTGAGCGGCCTCGAGCCGCCAAAGTTTTTGCAAAGTCGCGACGACAAGGATTGATGAAACGCGGGCTCTACCATTGAGCTATGGCCCCGCAAGTTGTTGGAGCCACCGGGACTCGAACCCGGATCCTCGTGCTTAACAGGCATGTAGTTTCATCGGCATTCGTCGCTGAACCTGGTAAATGGTGAATGGTCTCGAGGACATCTCATCCGTTTGCTATTCACCATTCAACACTCACCGGTCTTAATGGCGACAAGGTCGGCGAGAGATCTCGCCTGACAAAGTCAGGCAAGCAGGGATTCGAACCCCTCAGCTTTCGTTTTGCCATGTACTCTCAACCAGCATTCGCCAAAGTTTCAAATAAAGGGCCGACAAGGGGTCGCTGAGACAACGTTCGTTTCAAGCGAAAGATGTAGTCCCAGCAGCATTCGGCCCAAACCAAATTTCGGATTTCGAACTGCGAATTGCGAATTTGAAGAACAGTCTTAAACTCCGCAACCCACAATCCGAAATTCTCACAACGCCACCGACTCGATCACTCCGATCCAGTGGTCAGCGTTCAGTTCACCGCGCGTGAATTCCGCAATCACGTCCCAGACCTGATCAGAGAATCCGCCAACGTTAAGGATGTCGGCGCGTTCCTTTGCCTGCACTGTGCCGTAAGGCTGAACGTCGATACAAACCATTCGCGCCTGAGGGTTGCGCCCGCGAAAGCTCGCCCATTCCTTCATCGTCTGCGTCGCGCTGCCGCCGAAGCGACCGTAGTGGGGCGCGTCGATCCACGACTCGTTATCCGAAACGTAGATGACCAGATCACCCTGAGCACGACGCTGGTTTAGAAATTCCAGCGGCGCGCTGCAGTTAGTTCCACCAGCCGGCAGCTTTGCCAGCTTCTCGGCGTTAGTCACCACGCTGTCGCGCGGGTTGAGGCGAACCTGAACTACCTTCGACTCAAACGGAATGACTTCCGCGCGAGGGTTCTTTCTCAGCACCGTGGCCGCGATCAGGGCCGCAACATCGATGCAGCGCACCGCTGTAGTCGCACCCTGACGGTAACCCGTCACCGCCGATTGCATTGAACCTGAGACGTCCGGAAAGACATAGACCTTGCCCGAAAATTCAGGAACGTTTGCAGTTGCGATCTCCATCGCGTCCTGTAGTGCATTGCAAACGAGCTGCGGGATGTCCGCGTTAGCCACGGCCATCGTGTAGGCCACCATTAGCTGGTACGGAAACACCCGAGCCCTGGCAATTGCCTTCGCATCACGCAGGCGATCCGCGATTAGCTCGGGCAAGCCCGGCTGACCAAACACGCCATGACGCGCAAACGTGTTCAGGTTCATTCGCGTCATCTGCCACGGCGCGCGGCGCGCGATCGCAGTCCATTCCGCGGTGCCCAGCTTGAGTGCGGTCAGCATCTGAAACGGAACATCAGGAATGTCTCGCTCCTTGCCTGGTTCCCCCTTCTTAAAAGCCTCGAAGGTGCGCACCACCTGTGGCAGTGCATCAGCCGCATATTCGCGACCGATGAAGTAACCAAATAGCGCATCACGCTCAGCATCCTTTGGCTTTGGGTGCACCATCTTCACGATGTCAGTCAGCGAAGGGTCCTGACCTACGTTCGCCTTAAACAGCGCTGCGGGATCGCGAGCGTCGAGCCACTCGCGCACCAGACGCTTTGGCGCCGAGCCCAGCGACTTACGACCCACCGCACCCGAACGCATGACCTGCACGAAGTTGCGTAGCATCTTCGCGTTGTCGATTACGCGCGGAAAGATTGCGTTTAGCAGTTCAAGATCCTTCACCGATAGCACGGCGCAAAGCAGCGCCGGCATGTCCTTCATGTAACCACGTTCGCGGCAGAACACCGCGGTCTTGGCGATGAATTCAGCGTCGATGTCCGCACAGAGTTCTAGAACCTTCGCCAGTTGCTCGTCTGCGCCTGCGTAGAAAGTAGTGTTCAAACAGCCGGTTGCGGCGTACTGGGCCAGCTGGTGCTTTGGCGCCAGGGCGTAGGCTGGCGCGCGCTCTTCGTTGAGCGCGTCAGTTGCCGGCATTAGCTTGCCGAATAGAGACTTGAATAGAGTCTTGTTTGCCATCGTTCGTTACCTCCTGCAAGGCGAAACCAATCGAAAGTACCTTTTTGAAAGTCGATACAGTGCCCCGGACCCTCCCTCACCCAATGAAACAGACCAGCACGCGGTAGTCACTTTTACATTACCCATTGCGCTTGTTACGTTGCTGGGCGTTAGTTGTAAGGTGGGAATCGAACCCACTTAGGCGGCCCCTCGCGCTACCAGAGGCGCTTACTGCGCAGCCCAACTATTTCCTAGTTGGCAGGTATGTGCTCGCTTCTGTTCCCTTCGGCTACCGTCTGCATCGATCAAGTTGATCTGAGATCCCAGTTTGGATCTCAGATCAGTTCAGTCTGCCAGTTGAATTCCTGGATTCGCGCATCGAGCTCGCGGTAGTCCTTGGCGAGTTCATCAGCGCGCTTTTGGATTTCAACAACGTCGATGTTCCGCACGTACTTCACTTCCGAACGGGTGAAGCGGTCCTGCGTAAAGGCAGCCGACTGCGCCAGATCGGCGTAGACAGCTCGACGTAGGGCCAGAACATCACGACTAGCCAGCGCATCCGAAATCGTTCCAAGACCCGCGAAGGCAATCGTTGAGTTGGTCTTGTTGATGCGCTTGATTAGATCCGCAAGCTGAGCTGCAACTCCTTCGAGTTCAGCAGTCAGCGCCTTTGGCTCTTCCGCTGCCTGGTCACCTTCCTGGACCTTGGCGTTGGCAAGTAGCCGCGACTTCAGTTGGGCAAATCTCTTCTGACAATCTGCGCGTAGCATTAGTGCTTCTGCTAGCTTCATTTTTTTGTTACCTCCATTCCGACCCTTAAGAATCGAAGTACCTATTTGCGAATTGATATTTTTTGGCTGCGGGAGAAGGAGTCGAACCCTCATCTTCGGGGCCAAAACCCGACGTGCTGCCAGTTGCACCATCCCGCAAGATCAAAGGATGAGGGCTGAGGGATGAAGGATGAAAGTTTTGAAGATTCAAGCTTGGGTGAGAACGCTTTTCTTCTTCATCCCTCATCCTTCCGCCTTCATCCTTTGATTTGGTCGCGGCGGAAGGAATCGAACCTACGTCGCTCGATTATCGATCGAGGGCTCTGCCATTGAGCTACACCGCGGGAAGAGGGTCCGAAGTCTGCCTGGCTGGAAGATGACTTTGGACTTTGGACCTTGGACTTTGGACTTAGTATTGGTTGACCCGACGGGGCTTGAACCCGCACCTTACGGATTAAAAGTCCGCTACTCTGCCACTCGAGTTCCGGGCCATTACGAAGGCAAATGTCCCAAGTCCAAAATCCAATGTCAGTGATGCCAAATTTGACTTTGGACCCTGGACTTTGGACAAGATTGGCTGTGGCGGAAGGATTCGAACCTTCGCGTGGCCGGAGTAACAATCCGGTGCCTTACCAACTTGGCTACGCCACAAAGAATTGGTTGCGGGAGCAGGAGTCGAACCTGCCGGTTCTGGCTTATGAGACCAACGAGCCGCCGTTGCTCTATTCCCGCGTCATGTTGGAGGCGATGAAGGGAGTCGAACCCTTATCGACCGGTTTACAAGACCGACGCTCTGTTATCCAGTTGAGCTACATCGCCTCGTTAGTTCTGAGTTCCGAGTTCCGAGTTCCGAGTCGTCCGAAAGGAATCGCATTCTGACTCCTGAATTCTGAGTCCTGAATTCTGCTTTTTTGGTGGAGCTAAGAGGAGTCGAACCTCTACGTCCTGCTTGCAGGGCAGGCATCATGCCGTTAGATCATAGCCCCTCTGAATCAGTCCAAAGTCTCAAGTCCAAGGTCCAACGTCTCCGTGATTTCGATGACTTTGGACATTGGACCTTGGACTTTGGACTCGTGCTTGGTCGCGGAGGCGGGATTCGAACCCGCAACCTCTCGTTTATGAGACGAACGCTCTTTCCAGCTTGAGCTACTCCGCATTGAAATGGTGAGCCTGGCAGGATTCGAACCTGCGACGGTCTGTTTAGAAGACAGACGCTCTGATTCCGCTGAGCTACAGGCCCGGAACTAGTCCAAAGTCCCGAGTCCAAAGTCCAAAGTCCGCTCAACCAGGACAACCTCTGACTTTGGACTTTGGACTTTGGACCAGTATTGGTCGGGGCGTGAGGCGTTGATCGTAGGCCTCTGCAAACTCCACGCTCCCTGACAGTCACCGTTCTGCCGGGATGAGTCACGCCCCGATAAATCTGGATGCAGGAGCAGGAGGCAGGAGGCAGATAACCCAGGGTTTCCTGCCTCCTGCTCCTGCCTACTGCCTACTGTTCTTTGGTGCCCAAGGAAGGACTTAAACCTTCAACCTCTGGTTTGTAGGACCAGCGCTCCGTCAGTTGAGCTACTCGGGCGAATCAAAGGATGAGGGATGAGGGCTGAAGGATAAACAAGACAAGGGAAGAATTCGCTTCATCCTTCATCCTTCCGCCTTCATCCTTGCTTTTGGCGGTCGGAGTTGGAATCGAACCAACCTCTCGGGTTTTTCAAACCCACGCTAATCCCTCTCAGCTATCCGACCCAATCGATTGACGATTTTCGATTTCCGATTGCGGAATGAGGGAGTACTTTGTACTTGGTTCTTTGTACTTTGACCCCGCTCGCCAGCGAAAAGAGATCAAAGCTCAAAGCACCAAGTTCAAAGTACAAAACGACACGAACGATTACCCCAGAAGTTGTTTGCGTTCGCGTTCTACCTTTTCCATAACGTCACGATCGTCGTGCACGTCCATGAACAGGTACTTGCGCCACTCGGCGCGCGCCTCAGCGTAGTGGCAAAGCACCACGCGTTCGAGTTTCACGCGCAACGTTGACTGTGAAGTCAAAAGCGGCATGCGTGCTTCCCCTGGTGTGCGGTTGGCTTTGCGGTTATTACAAGGAACGCAAGCCGTCACAATGTTCACCGGCGAATTATCACCACCACGCGAACGCGGCATGATGTGATCGAGCGTTAGCTCAGCCACCCCTTTCTTTTCCGCGCAGTACTGGCAGCGAAACTTGTCGCGCATGTAAATTCGCAGACGCTTCATGCCCGACTGCTCCCGACGGCGGCGAACGTTGATGTAAATGCGCCGGCGAATTACCGACGGCACAGGAAATTCATCATGCGCCGAACGCAGCACGCGATCGCCGTCCCACTCCTCGACGAAGACGCTGTTCTTGAAAGTCATGATGATCGCTCGCGCGATACTGACGGTGCCGAGCGGTTCGTAAGTTTGATTTAGTAGTAGAACTCTGCCGTTTAGTGCCATCACCCGGCACCTCCTTTCATAAATTTGTGCTTTGATCTTTGTACTTTGTGCTTTGTACTTTTCCCATCGCCTTCAGGCTTTTGGACTTTGGTCTTAGGTCTTTGGGTCCTGCCGAACGCCGAGTTTCAATTTCTTGCAGTTCAAATCAACGCACCACAGAAGAGCAAAGACCTAAGACCCCAAGTCCATTTCGAGGAGTTCAAGGACGGAGGTGAGGAGTTGACTCACGAGGTGCGAATCACCGCCCTTGAAGGTTAGGTAACGCAAACTGTTAGTTTGCGATCGGTGCGACTTATTCAAGCGTCGCAAACTAACAGTTTGCGTTACATAGAAATTGGAGCGCGCGGAGAGACTCGAACTCCCGAATACCGGATCTGCAATCCGGCGCCTTGGCCGCTTGGCGACGCGCGCGCATTTTGTGCTTTGTTTTTTTGCGCGTTGTTCTTTGAGGAGTTCACGAGCGAGGCGCATGAATACCAACTTCAAAGGACAAAGCACAAAGTTCAAAGCACAGCTTTGTATGATTGGAACGGAAGGAGAGATTCGAACTCTCGAAGCGAATTTGGAAGACTCGCATGTTTCCAGCTACATCACTTCCGCATAAGCCTGGAACTCCTGGCAGGAATCGAACCCGCAACCTCGACGTTCGAAGCGTCGCACTCTTCCAGTTGAGCTACAGGAGCAGAATGAATTTCGGATTGCTGATTTCTGATTGCGGATTGGCGGACGTGGGCAGATATTTTTTTCTGCCAGTCAGCATTTTGAAATCCCAATCCGTAATCGGTCGTGGAGCATCGTACCGGATTCGAACCGGTGTCTCAGCGCTGGCAACGCCGTGTCTTGAACCAACTGGACCAACGATGCAGCGGGAATTTCTGATTGCAGAATTCGGATTGCGGATTCGCCTTTGCCGGCCAACAGGCTGTTATCGATGCGACCTGCTTAGGTTTCAAATCCGAATTCCGCAATCCGCAATCCGAAATCCGCTATCGGCTTGGTCGGGGAGGACAGAATTGAACTGTCGCCACGAGTTCCCAGGACTCGGATGCTCGCGTTACACCACACCCCGAAAGAGTGTCCAAAGTCTCAAGTCCAATGTCCAAAGTCTGCTTCTTTCGATCCTGACTTTGGACTTTGGACGTTGGACCTTGGACTACCCCTTGACACAGACCACTTGCTTGATCTCGGCAACGATCTTCACCAGATCGCTCTGGTTACGCATCACTGCCTTGATGTCTTTGTAAGCGCCGGGAATTTCATCCAGCACGCCTACGTCTTTACGACACTCAACGCCTTGTGTTTGCTTTGCCAAATCGTCTTTCGTAAAAGCCCGCTTGGCTGCACCACGCGACATCTTGCGTCCGGCACCGTGAGAGCAAGAGTTAAAACTCTCCGCCAGCCCTCGACCCTTTACGATGAACGACTTCGCGCCCATCGAACCCGGGATGATGCCGTACACATCCTTGGCGGCGTTGATTGCACCCTTGCGCGTGACGAAAACTTTTTCGCCGTAGTGCTCTTCGAGTGCAACGTAGTTGTGATGACAGTTAACCGCGATCTCGGGCGTGAACGGTTGACGATGATTGAACATCTTGTTGAAGACTTTCAACAGACGCGTCATCATGATCTCACGATTCTTCATCGCGTACGCCTGCGCCCACTTCAGGTCTTTCCAGTACGCCGCAAATTCCGGCGTGCCCTGAATGAAGTAGGCCAGATCGGGTGAAGGAAGTTTTGACAATTGCCACAGGCCCTTGGCGGTCGAGATGTGACGTTCAGCCAATTCCTTGCCGATGTTGCGCGACCCCGAGTGCAGCATCAACCAAACGAAGCTTTCAGTATCCAGACAAACTTCGATGAAGTGGTTGCCGCCGCCGAGTGTGCCCAGTTGCGTCATCGCTTTCTTTTTTCGATCGCGAACGCCCTGGTGCAGTTCCCCGAAGTCTTTCCAGCCGTCCCAGTACGAGGCTTCGTCTACCGATTCCTTATACGCATTAAAGCCAACCGGAATTTCTTCTTCGATCTTCAGGCGGAGATCCTTCAACTTGCCGTCAAGGATGCCGCTTTTGAATGGCGTTTTCACGGCCATCATTCCACATCCGATGTCGACGCCGACCGTGGCTGGAATCACCGCTTCCTTTGTGGCCACGACTGAGCCGACCATGCTGCCTTTGCCCAGATGCGCGTCAGGCATCAACGCAACGTGCTTGAACAAACATGGCAAGCGCGAAACGTTTCGCAGCATCGCTTGTTCGTCGATGCTGAACTCGTGGCCGGCCCACGACAGAACATCCGCGTGAGCTCCACCGATTGGTAGTTTTTCGTAAGGCATGTTGATTCTCCTTTCTAAAGAATAATTGAAAATGAAAAGTTTGCCACCGGGGCAGGATGACCCATCCTTGCTGCTGCCTACTGCCTTCTGCCTACTGCCTTCTGATCCTGGTGCGCCAGGTGAGACTCGAACTCACAATCCCCTGCTTAAGAGGCAGGTGCCTTTGTCCAATTTAGCTACTGACGCGTGTGGGACAGACATTCCCATCTATCACGACGTGAAAAACAGACTCGCATGTATCCCTGTCCGGAATTGGCGGAACTGAACGGACTCGAACCGTCATCGGCCTGGCTGACAACCAGGTGCCTCACCTCTCGGCCACAGTTCCGAACCGATTGCTGATTGGCGATTGCTGATTGCGGATTCAAAACCAATCTGAAATCCGAAATCTGCAATCCGAAATCGAATTGGGTGGGTCGAAGGGATTTGAACCCTCAATTGCCGCAGTCACAGTGCGGTGCTCTACCATTTGAGCTACGACCCACAGAAGGATGATGGTGCGCGTGGAGAGATTCGAACTCATCATCGGGCTGATCTTAAGTCAGCTGCCTCTGCCAGTTGGGCTACACGCGCAATAATTTCTAAGTGGTACTCGCGGAGGGATTCGAACCCACACTATACAGTTTTTGAAACTGTCGTCTCCTGCCGATTGGACTACGCGAGCAGTAACAAAGGGCGACAAGGAATCGAGCGTGACGGTCACATTGGCAGGATGTAGTCACGTTCAGCATTCGCCCGAGATTGGCAGGGCGTGTGGGATTCGAACCCACGCATCTCTTGATTGAAAATCAAGCGGCTTGAGCCTGGCTTGCCTAACGCCCCAAAGCGATTTCGGATTTCGAATTGCGGAATGCGGATTTTTTCAGAAATGGAGTTGAGAAAAGATTTTCACTTGAGCAAATCTCTTCAAATCCGAAATCAGCATTCCGCAATCTGCAATTGCATGGTACCGGCGGAGGGATTCGAACCCACACTGTCTAGTTTCTAAAACTAGCGCCTCCTGCCCGTTGGGCTACGCCGGCAAAACCAGGGATGAAGGCGGAAGGATGAAGGATGAAACAGAGTTCCTGCCTGAACTTCATCCTTCAGCCCTCATCCTTCATCCCTTGACTGGTGGACCTGGCACGATTTGAACGTGCGACCTCGACCTTCGCAAAGTCGCGCTCTATTTCCTCTGAGCTACAGGTCCTTCGATTGTTGATTGCTGGAATGCGGATTGCCGATTATGGATTGGCGGGCCGAGACAAATAATTTCGACAATCCGCATTCTGAAATCCGCAATCGATTGGCGGAGGCGGCAGGAGTTGAACCTGCACGCGCATTGCGCGGCGATTTAGCAAACCGCTGCCATACCGTTAGGCGACGCCTCCTTACGAACTCGGATTGCAGATTGGGGATTTCGGATTAGATTACTCAACAGATAATCCGCAATCTGAAATCTGCAATCCGCAATCGGCAGTTCCGCAATCCGCAATCGATTGGCGGAAGGCTAGGGAGTCGAACCCTACACGGTCTAAGCCGCCGCAGTTTTCAAGACTGTTTGACTCACTCTACTGTCGGGCCTTCCTTAAACTTTTGGCAGGGACGTGCTTCGATTTCGGATTGAGGATTGGGGATTGCGGATTTTTGAGAACCCCTGGGACAGGCGGACCCGAAAGAGGTAATCCTGCCAATCCGCATTCTGAAATCCGCAATCGTTTGGTGCACGTGGTAGGACTTGCACCTACATAGTCACTAGGTGGACGCCCGATTTACAGTCGGGTGCCTTTGCTGCTCAGCCACACGTGCAAGCGGAAAATTTGTTATGCTAAAAACAGATGAAGGCAGAGAGAAACGTACCGCGAACTGCGGGGTCCCCGCGCGGGCAGCCCGCGCGGGGTGCTAGCACACTTCGAGGCACACTTCTCCTGAGGATGGCGACGCCCGACACTCTCGCAAAGCAACGGCGTCGTCATCCGGAAGGCTCCCTGCCTTCATCCAAAGACTCCACGCGAACTGTTCGCCTGGAGTTTTTTCACAAATAGGTACTTCGATTGTCAAAAAACAAAAAGAGCGGGCTTTAAGCCTCCCAGGGAAGCTGCCCGCTCCTTACAATTCTCGCGATTTTTCTTTGAGATTTGGGAGCGGGAGTCCGCTCCCGCGAATTAATGCCTGATGTAACGGCTATCTATGGATGCTTGTCCGAGTCTACCGGCAAATAAATTGACGGGTGAACCCGGATTGGCATTCAGACACACGCCACGCATGGCGGCCGTGGGCTGCCGTTTGGTCGTGTATTCTTTATGTGTCCAGCTCGTTAACATTGGAATGTTTCCTTCAGGGTGCGCAATTCACATGATCACGCAACCCTCTTTGTATAAAGTAGGACCAACGATCCTGTCAAGGACTTTCTGAAAAAATTTTCAACTCGCGTTCGCATAACTTCGATAACTTCAGCGACGCGCGCGTTGCCTTCAATTTCGTAAATCAAATAAAAGAGTCAATCGATTGCGGTTTGCGGATTGGCGCAAATTATCTGCGCCGGTCGACCAGTCCGCAATCCGAACTCCGCAATCAGCAATCGATTTAACGCGTACTCAGGGAAGCACAAAAGCGAAAAGGCGCAACAGTTTTTGGACTGTCGCGCCTAATCTAATGTGGTCACTGTCCTCACCCCAGCAACCACGTGGATGGAAGGATTCACCAACCATCTAGTTGCAGCCACTATAACGCGCAATCCGCCTGATGGCAACTGGTCAAAACGAGGAGCAGTCGCCCTACGAAAATAGCGCTATTTTAAGAACTCGAGAGCGCGAGGAGCTCCAGGGCGTGACCGTCGGGATCGTCAAAGTAGACTGAAACAGAATTCATCCACTCGTGATAAACCGGCTCAGAAACTGAAACCCCCTTCGCCTTCAACATCTCGGCTGCCTGCCTGATGTCGGGCTCGTTGACGGTAAAGGCGAAATGCTGCGTGGGCCATTCGCCCTTATCTTCCTGTAACACAACCATTCCTGCATTACCGCCCGCATAAAGAAAGAGCCAGTTTCGACGCTCGTCGCGAAGCCCTTCTTTCAACCCCAATACATCCTTGTAAAAAGCTTCAGAGCGAGCCAGATCTTTCACTCGGATGGCTACTTCGTAGAGGCCTTTAATCGGTAACATTGTCTACGTTGCCCCTGGGAATTGGGTTCGTTAGCGTTAGGAGTTTACCGGCCTGGCCACCGCGTCCACAAGACATTCACCGCAACCTTTGTCCCCCCAAGGGCATCCGAGAATTGCCGCTTGCCTCTCCCGCTTGCAAAAGCAATCGACTCTTGTAAACTCATTATTGAAATATTGCTTTGGAGAAACCCTATGAAAACCAGTCTACGCAGTTTCGGCTTGTTTGCACTTGTCCTTGCCCTCTTTGTTCCCGCCTTCGCTGACACTATTCGCTTGAAAGACGGCAACGTCATTCGTGGTCAGGTGATAGGCTTCCGGGACCAACAGTTTACGGTGTTAGTGGGCTCCGGCGCCCAGGGTCGTCGCAGCCGAACGCTGGTTTATGTTGAAGACGTGGAGTCGATCGAGTTTGATTCGGCAACCACAGCCGCAGCAGCCACTCTGGCGAATGAGGACTCGCAAACATCTAATAACTCGACGCCACCCTATCAGCCCCCACGCTCAAATCCGCCGACTGCGGATACCAGCAGAGTTCCTCCGCGTATAACTCCGCAATCTGCGCCCGGCACTTCGCCAACATTTTTCACCATCAAGGTTGGTGTTAACGCAAAGCAGTGCTCGGTACCGGCAGCACGCGGTGAGGTTTGCGCGCCGAATGGTTGGACGAACACGGGGCTGGTTGTGCGACAAGGCCAACGTCTCAGAATCAGCAGCACCGGCCGCGTGTCTCTGGGTGGCGGCCGCTTCTCCACTCCGTCCGGCATGGCTTCCCCGGACAGCGAGAAGCTAATGCGCACTGAAGCGACCGGCGCTCTAATTGCTGTCATCGGCGACGATAATGACGATTTTCTTTTGATCGGAACACGGCGAGATTTTGTAGCCCAACGAGATGGGGTCTTATTCCTCGGACTGAACGAAGGAAATCTTACCGACAATACCGGCACGTATGATGTGGTGATAGAGGCTGAGGCCGGCAGTGGGCCTCGCTAGCTCACGCAGGGCAAACTTCGCTTTGTTTTTCAGCATCACATCGAGGAAGCCTAAACAAAGTGTCAAAACGCGGATTGGAAGTCGACTCTCCTCCGTTTTTACGTCTTCTAACCAACAGGTGACTTATATGAGATTTTCTAAGCTGGCGCGCGTGTCCTTTGCTTCAATCGTCATCTTTTCTTTACTAGCCAGCGTGGGCGTGAGCGGTGTGCTTGGACAATCGCGGCGCCAGCCACCGACATCGACTGAGAAAAAGAACAAACGTCCTACTGAAACCGGACAGCAAGGCGAGAAGCCCGAGGAACCGCTGCCGCCTGACTTGACCGGCAAGCCTCAGGAAGCCGAGAAGATCACGGTTAGCACTCAAATCGTGAATGTAGATGCTGTCGTTTACCACAAGAAGAGTGGACAGATCGTGACCGGGTTGAAGAAGGAGAACTTTTCGATTCAGGTGGATGGCGCTCCGGAAACCATCACCAACTTCTCAACTCCGGAAGCGCCGATCACGGTCGCCATGGTCGTTGAATACAGCAAGTGGTCGGAGATGTTTGGCAGCGCCGCGGGCGGAGGTTGGGACCCGGGCACCTACGAAGTCATTCGACCCGTTGCGATGTTCTTGCAGCAGTTTGTCAAACCGCCTGACGATTATGTTTCAGTCGTTGCCTTCGATATTCGTCCAACCACACTGACAGACTTCACCAACGACCCCGCACGCATTAGCCAGGTTATTAACTTGCTGCTGCGGAATTATCCGGCTTTTCGTGAAACGAACCTTTTTGATGCCCTGAAGTTTACGTTGGTAGGCGGTCGCGGCGACTCCGTTGTGCTGGAGGACTCCAAGAGCGAAAAATCCGACTTCGGCGGGCTGGTAAGTGTGCAAGGCCGCCGCCGGGCGATAATACTTGTCGCTTCAGGCATCGATACATTCAGCAAGATCAACTATGGTGACGCTCGGAAAATCGCACAGAATGCCGGTATTCCGATCTACATAATCGGGACCGCTGAGCTTTTTTATAAGAAGTATGAGATGTATCTTCCGCCAACCGACAGTATCACCGGTATGCCCGGAAGAATGACGTTTCTC
>Ga0070706_100002197_pt1 | contig 19862 bp, 15 predicted proteins | sample KBSK5501metaG_FD_65476 | JGI IMG/M metagenome (GOLD analysis project Ga0070706, IMG submission 65476) | Corn, switchgrass and miscanthus rhizosphere microbial communities from Kellogg Biological Station, Michigan, USA - KBS K5-50-1 metaG | ecosystem: Host-associated > Plants > Roots >... | reverse complement strand
GATCATCTCATGGAATACTTAGGCGACTACATGCCCTCGCCAAACCTGCAATAGCTCTAAGTTTGCAGGTTAACACCGATTGTAACGTGCCATCCTCACTCAGAGAAATAGAGTTAACAAGTATGCTCTCTTAATGCTAACGATTACTCACTAGTGCAATGATCCGGGATGTGCGAAGCTCTCCTCCTGCTTTTGAGGTTCAAAATTAATCCTCGAACTTCAAGATCAGACATCCGACACCCGTCCCAATAACTTTTACTACAGTCCCAATGACTTTGAGGTCTACAACCTCTTCGTACAGCCACATATGTGTGACAATAAACACGTTTCTTTAGGGACTGCTGATATCCCAATTGCCTCACTATAGGCTAGTCTCAACATTTATGTTCTTTAGTAGTCTCAAGATTTATGGTTACAGTCTCAAGATTTTCGAAATCCTACAATCCTACACCCCCTCTACACATCCAAATTCGCATTCTTCGCATGGCTTTCGATAAATCTTTTACGGGGGCCTACTTCATCGCCCATTAGCATGTTGAACACCTTGTCGGCCTCAACTGCCTCCTCAATGCCCACTTGCAGGATTGTGCGGCGAGCAGGGTCCATGGTTGTGTCCCACAGGGTCTCGGGGTTCATTTCACCAAGACCCTTGTAGCGGCCCACCTCTGGCTCTTTCCCGTTGTGGGAGGCTTTGTACTCTTCGATCAGCCTGTCTCTTTCTTCATCGCTATAGACATAGTGCACGTTTTTGCCCATTTTGATGTGGAAAAGCGGGGGTTGTGCAATGTAGAGATGCCCCTCTGTAATCAGCGGTTCCATATAGCGGAAGAAGAACGTCAGCAGTAATGTGCGAATATGGGCGCCATCAACGTCAGCGTCGCACATAATTACGATACGTCCGTAGCGCAGTTTTGCCATGTTGAAGTGTTCGCCCACGCCTATGCCTATAGCCGTGATGATATTTTTCACTTCCTCGTTGGCAAGCATCTTGTCGAGGCGGGCACGTTCCACATTCAGTATTTTCCCTCGGAGAGGCAGGATGGCCTGGAAATGGCGGTCCCGGCCTTGCTTGGCTGATCCGCCCGCGGAATCACCCTCAACAAGGTAGAGTTCGCAGCGGTCAGCGTGTTTCTCGGAGCAGTCAGCGAGTTTGCCGGGGAGCGTTGTGTCCAGGGCGTTCTTGCGCTGGATCAGGTCGCGGGCAGCACGAGCCGCTTCGCGTGCATGAGCGGAAAGCACACATTTGGCGATGATAGCCTTCGCCTCGCTAGGAGTCTCCTCCAGATACTTGGTCAGCATATCCGCTGTTATGGTCTCAACGATTGGACGGACTTCGGCGTTGTTGAGTTTTGCTTTTGTCTGAGCCTCAAATTGTGGATTGGGGACCTTGACACTGACCACTGCCGTCAACCCTTGCCGCACATCGTCACCGGTAAGGTTGCTATCTTTCTCCTTAAGCAGGCCTGTTTTACGAGCATAGTCGTTGAGCGTGCGTGTGAGCGCACTGCGAAAACCTGTGATATGCATACCGCCATCAACAGTGTTGATGCCGTTGGCAAAGGAGAACTCGGTGGCATTCCAGCCATCGTTATACTGTACCGCCAGTTCGACTTTCACACCGTCCAACTCGCGGAAGGTACTCACCGGACGAGCCTGTAGATGGCCACGGCCCTTGTTCAGGTAGCGCACGAAGGAGACAAGCCCACCCTCGAAGTAAAAAGTCACTTCGCGATCGGTACGTTCATCACGCAAGAAGATTGTCATACCACGGTTCAGGTAGGCCATTTCGCGGAAACGCTGCGCGAGGATATCAAAGTTGTAGTCGCGTGTCTCCATTACTTCCAGGTCAGGCAGAAAGGAGGTAATAGTGCCTGAATCACTCTCTTCGACGAGATCTACATCCAGTAAAGGCGTGACTGCCACACCCCGTTCGTAGCGCTGCCGGTAAAGAATGCCATCACGTTTGACATCGACCTGGCACCATTCAGAGAGGGCGTTTACGACTGAAACACCCACGCCGTGCAGGCCGCTGCTGATTTGATAGCCGCCGCCGCCAAATTTACCACCTGCATGGAGAATGGTCATGACAACTTCAAGTGTGGAAAGACCGGGGCGCTGGTGATGTTCCTCTACTGGGATTCCTCGTCCGTTATCTTCTATAGTAACTGAACTGTCGGCATGGATAATGACCTTCACGGTGTCGGCATATCCAGCCATCACCTCGTCGATACTGTTATCAACAACTTCATAAATCAGGTGGTGTAGGCCACGCTGGTCGGTTGCGCCAATATACATGCCGGGACGCACACGTACCGCCTCAAGACCTTCGAGAATCTGAATATTTTGTTCACCATAATCACCATTGCCATTCCCGTTTATTTTGCCACTATTGCCGTTCCCTATGCTATTTTCAGTGGTATTGAGTAGAGCGGCTGTATCGTCGGCTGTTGGCTCTGTCATAATAGATTCTCTCGTTTTTGCCATAGAAACAGTACATTCCTTTTAATATAGAGGCTCTCCATTTTGCCCAAGATTGCTCGCCATCGCATAATTGAAGGTGAGTCATCTCGTACATATTTTCTATATTATATTATACACTATGCACGAGACTTTCAGCACTATTGATGCGAACAAGGAGTCAGGTATTTGACGAAGGAGACGTCGTTGAGGTTCCTAACTACCAGTTTTTATGCCACTACATTATATCACTAAACCGCTCAACAGGCAAATTGAGCTCTAAGAATGGCTCAGTATCGATTACCAGTCATTGGGACGCCTGGTACTCCTTGTCTACTTTGCATAGTCGGCATTCCAGGCATATTCTGCATTGGTCCAGGGGCAAGGTTTGTGGCACAGTAAGGGCAGAACGCCCAGCGCAGTTCCAGAAGCCGTTCGCACTTGGGGCAGGGCCGCTTGAGCTTTTGACCACAGGAGGGGCAGATCTGGAAATCTGCTTCGACACGGGCATGGCAGTTATTACATGTCTGACGCTCGGTCATCTCAGCCAGGAGCGATTCTTCTTCTAACTGGCGTTCGTAGATCTCTGCCAATGTCTGGCGAGGGCGCAAGATCAAGTAGATGAAGAGCCCACCAATGAAAAAGATCGCCACGAGTAAGGTAGCAGCAATTTGTAACAGGAAATCTTGTGTGCGCGCGCGAATGTCGCGGAACGTCCAGACGATCAAGCTTATCCAGAAGATTACTACAAATGCTACGAGAAAACCAATACTTACGCCCAAAATTTTACTTAATGTATCCAATAGAGGATTACCAGTTGCGGCAATCACAACAAAACTATCCGCAATCACAGGATCAGCGCCCCTTTCAGCATAGACATAGCTCGGTACATTATATTAGAACGAAAAAGACATGCATTATGGACACATATAGGACTTAGAGGTACTATATTTCCTCCTATTGAAATAATACTGTTAGAATCTCTCCTGAACGTAGTCCGATTTGTAGAGGCATCCCTTGCGGGTGCTCGGCCAATTCCTCATTTAAGTTTGTCACAAAAGCTTGCGAACAGGCAAATCCTGGTTGGATAGTGGCTTCCACTGGATGGCTCAGAGGATTATATATTCGTACAATCACGCCCTGGCCTGTCTCGCTCTGCTTGATTGCGCTGACTACCAGTGTGCGCGGCTCGACCTCGACCAGCGTGGATCGCGAAGGGAGTTGGCCCTCGTGTTGTTCGGATACCAGTACACGCATTGGTGTATTAAAAGCCTGCGCCTCACGCAATACAAGCGCTTCCTCTGCCTCCCAATCACCGCTGTGGGGCACCAGCGCATAGTCAAATTCGTGATGTCCCAGGCATTGAGCCTCTGGCGTAAATTCCATTGGGCCTGCATGTCCTTTACGCGTTGATAGATCACCTCGCGAAAGCCATTCCACACAGCGCAGAAGCGTCACCGCTACGGCCATTTGGCCCGATTCATCCTGTACAATCTCGTACTCGGGTAAGCCGCGATTGAGCACGCCCAGTCCCACTTTTCCATTGCTCGCATCCACGAAGCGTTTTTGTGGGAAGGTGTTGACCGGATCTTCTATCCATTCCGCGGTATCTGCAGGACGAGGCGAGGCAATTGGTCGTAAACGAACTTCGAAAGTGCCTTCTGCGGCAGCAGCCTCTACTAGATATGGTAGAGGAAAGGTCACACGTAGTCTGTGATCTTTGGCCGTATTTTCCACACCTGTATGAATATCAATGCGACGTACTCCCGATGTCAGTGATACCTCGCTGACGAAAGGAGAGATCGTCATCTGAGCGCTGCGCTCATCGCGAGCAGTGGTGCAAGCGTCCGGCAAAGACAAATGTCCACTTATACGCATGATCGAGCGTACAGCTCCAGAACTAACCAGTTCGATCTTCGGCGGTTCCATGGGTTTACTGATAATCAGATCGTGCGCAGGAGGACAGTAGTTATACAGGTCTCCAATATCACCACCATCCACAAGTCGGTTCAGGCCTGTAAAGGTGGACCCGGTCTGCCTATCGGTTACAGTAAGCGTGCCATCTTCCTGGTTCGCTTCGACAGTGTAAAACTCGTTTTCGATGGAAGGATGTGTCGAGGCTTCATCCTGTTTTTGTCCTGCAGGATGGTTGGTTGATGGCAATAGCTGTCCCTCATCTTGCAATCCATGAGGATAGATCCAGAAGGTTTTTAGTCCATAGGCCGGTACATCAGCTGCGATGAATTCGATGGTCTGCCGCGCCTCGTCTATTGCTGTGAATTCAAGCATGTTGATATCATCACGCTTTAGGAGGTCCAGCACCTGTCGTTCAGCAGTGTAAAGCTCCTGTTTATTGACGGTGACATTCCCCGAGCGGGTAAGCATCACTTCAATTGACGCGACTCCCTGTCGTTGCCCTTCTTCAACAGTAATACGCGTAATTTCGTAAACAATGTCAGCTTGACCCAGCATTCCGGCTAGCGTTGTCTGAGCCATGTTGATGAAATCACCTGGAGCTTGATCTCCCATAAGCGCAATCGCTGCAGCGATCATCTCGCGAGCGAGAGGCATCGATCCGAGTTCCTGCCGCCAGCGATTGATGACATGGAAAGGCAAATGAATCCCACGTTCATCGACTATCACGGCATTCTTTAACGAACCTGGGAGTTGTGTCATAATCTGCACTGCTGCGGTACGCGGTCCGGGAGCGGGGTTGAATACAACTAGTGGAAGAGCTTCGCGAGCTGGAATTGCAGGTGCGCGAGTGTCGGGAAGGGATGCCAGGTGCTGCATTGCCTGGAGTAGCAAGTTTTCACCAATCTGCTGGCTCTGCGCAAAGCGAACGCTATTTTCGCGATGTACCTCGTCAATACTACAGCCGCAGATGCTGTCATGCGGATGATTCTGCAGAAGATATTTCCAGGCTAGTTTCAACAAGCCCTTTGGATACGATGCTCCATACTTCCAGGCCCAGGCTGTCAGTGGTTCTACCCATCGCTCCAGCAGATGTTCCGTTGTTGTATTCTGCTGTTTAATCCACATGCGTGTCGAGAGGACAGCAGGTAGCAAATGTGAGTACTGACTACTGCGCATCTCACCGCTAAGTGTCTGTAAAGATGTGCCTGGTGAACGTTCGATCTGCTGCTGAACAGCTTCAATATATTGCGGCAGTGTACCAATATGCACATGAATACTTTCAACGTGGTTCACCTGTCCAATATGTTCGGGAGGGGCATAATGTGTGAGAATCTTTTCGTGCTCGGTGTTGATGTGTGCCAGTAGTTGATTAGCGACCTCAATAGTCTCTGGCAGTCCATCTTGCGGTTCAAGATGATCTGAGCCATTCATGAAGAGCAGGGTATTTGTAGTAGCCATGGGCAGTAGAGGAGCTGCGAGAAATTCTACACGAGCGGCAAACTCTTCTGGGTTCAATGGCATATTAGCTGCATTGGAATATCCCATAGGACTGGCAAGAAAAATAACAAGCACCATGGTGCCATCGGGCGCAGCCCAAAAGAACTCACTTTTGTGCGCTTCCGCACCAACACCACGCCAGAATACGGCATTGTCGATGCCAAAGCCGCGTAGAATCTGGGGTAACTGTGCAATGTGACCAAAGCAATCGGGGACATAACCTACTCGCATAAGCGCACCAAAGTCAGCAGCTTGCCGCAAACCAATCTGTAAATTTCGTATGAGTGACTCGCCGCTCACAAGAAACTCATCGGGCTGCAAGTACCATGGACCCACCTGTATACGGCCAGAGCGGATATAATACTTCAGAAGCTCCTCCTGCTCCGGTCTCACCTCCAGGTAGTCATCCAGCACGATGGTCTGGCCGTCAAGCATGAAGTGCGTAAACTTATCATCGCGATCCAAAATATCAAGCAGTCTATCGACTGCATGTACAAGGCGAATGCGAAACTGCTGAAATGTCTGATACCATTCGCGGTCCCAATGCGTGTGAGGCACAAGGATAATGTTGAGTTGCTCGGTCATAATACCTCTATAGGGGAAATCGGATAGAATCGATGCCAAAAAACCTGTCTTCTGCTTTCAGAAAACGAGTAAACTCCGTCTCATATTCTGTTTAAGGGAATTGCATTCAATAATTCAATAGCGCAAGTTACATACCGTGCGATTGACTTATTATAGCGGATAAACGCTGGTGATACAAGTTTGATGAACGTGATATGCTATACTACGAGCAACGTGCCAGACGTTTGGAGAAAAGACTTCCCGTATGAGGACTTGAGCGGTGTCCTGGCTGTCATCCCTTCGCTTCACTCAGGACAGGCTCTGAGCGCAGCGAAGGATCTCTCCGTCCGTCGAGCCAGACCCTTCGCTGCAATCAGGGTGACAAGCATTCTCTCCAAATGTCCAGCAACGTGTCAGCGAATTTGACAACAAGGTCATTTCCTGATACCATTTCAAAACGTGTCAAAATGTATCAATAATGCAGATGAACAAAATAATCAGGATAGCGGGAAATCCAGTGAGGGCCGATACATCGGCGGTGGGCACGATAAATCAACCCCTACGGGTGTCCCGATTTATTTGTTAAGGTGCATTATTTCATTATTGAAATCTGGACTGCAATCAAGATTGTAAGGTGACCGCAACAGTATGGGGCTTGCGCTGGGTAGTGTCTTGTGCTACACTGAGTGGTAAGAATATTTGTTCTAATTTGGAGGTTACCAATGGCTCGAGGCAGTAGTTACGGAGACAATACGTCTTTGCCACCAATCTCAGTTACTCCTCAAACAGAGATTCCACGTCGTGCAACACGTGAACTACCAGCCATAGATGACGAGGAAGAGTTAAATGAGCGAGTGATTCCGGAGAGAAGGACTGGTGGCCTAACTTCAACGTATGATCATGAGGTTGAGCATCCGCTTACACGGCATCGCATATGGTTTAATCCCTTAATTATTTGTATGATTGTAATTGTGCTAGGCTCTTTAGTAATAATTAGCGCGGCACTATACCAGCGACCAGGCGCATCGCAGCTTGTCAATGACCCGAGTGTAAGATCTTTCGCAATCCAGGTAGGTGGGTCTGTAAATGTTTTCAATACATGGGAAAATAGCAATGGCCCAATAACTGATAAAACACCGATTCCTGTTCACAATGGTCCATATTCTGTATTAGGCAAACCCACAATCAATGCGAACTTTATCAACCGGGTGCTTGCCAGCTATAATTCTCCAGCAGCTGGCAAAGGGCAGGCGCTATATGATCTAGGCGTGCAGTATGGCATTGATCCAGTTTTTGCTCTTGCGTTCTTTATGCATGAGAGCCTTTTTGGCACTACTGGTGAGGCTCGGGCCACGCTTTCGCTTGGCAATCTCCGCTGCATTCCGACAAGGCCCTGTATCGACCAGGACCGGGGTGGCTATGCGCAAATGAATAGTTGGGTTGATGGTTTCGAGCAATGGTACAAGCTGATTCGCAATTTGTACGTAGCGCAATGGGGTCGTGCAACAGTCGATCAAATCATCCCTAAATATGCACCAAATAGCGACGGTAATAACGAGGCAGAATATATCGCAACATTGAAGCACGAGATCGATACCTGGCACGCAGGTATTCTTAGACCGTAATCAATCCTTGTTCTAATGCTTTACTCAAAGCCTCGGTACGGCCGGACACATTGAGCTTTTGATAAATGTTAGCCAGGTGAAAGTTCACTGTACGCTCGCTCACAATCAATCGTGCAGCTATCTCTTTATTACGCAACCCTCTTGCTAACAAGCTTAAAACTTGCTGTTCCCTCGCCGTCAGAGCTTCGTGTGCGAAGTTTCCCTGGGCCTGTTTGCCAAAGCGCGAAATTAAACGTCCCGCAATTTGCGGCTGTACCAGTACTTCGCCCCGAGCTACTGTGCGCACTGCTTGAGCTAATTCGTTCGCTGCAATATCCTTGAGCACATAGCCGTCAGCACCTGCCCGTAGCGTTTCAAACAGGTAGTCTTCCCGGTCAAGCGACGAAAGAAGCAGGACATGTGTATCTGGATTGAGTTGTTTTATCTGGCGCAGCGCTTCCAGGCTCTGTCCATTGGGAAGGAGCGCATCCATGATGACAACCTGGGGACCTAATTCTATCGTCTCACTAACCGCCTGTACCCCATCCGTTGCCTCACCGACGACGGTAATATCCTGAGAACCTTCTAACAAGCGTCGCAAACCCGCCCTTGTGACTGCCTGTGCATCTACTACCAGCACTCGTATAGTAGCATTACCTGTTACACCTGGCGTTTGTGCTCTTTCAACCGTCTCTACAGTCGGTATGATTGTTTCGGTATGTCTCTGATGTACGTATGGTAGGCGAGCCTGCACCTGTGTTCCTTGTTCGACGCTGGAAGCGATCTCCAGTGAACCGCCCAGGTACTCGATGCGTTTGCGCAGGTGTATATAAAGATTACTGGATGTCTTGAATCTGGCATCTGAATCTGAAGGTGTGAATGGCGGTGCGGCTGCCTGGCTATTGATGGAATGACTCGAATCGCTTTGCTCTGCTGGAATGCCATCATCCTCAATATTCATCTGTATTGTATCTCGTCCATAGTTCAGCACGAAACGCAACTTGCGAGCATTTGTATGCCGCTGTACCTCCTCTAGAGCTTCATAGGCGATTAGATAGAGCAAACGTTCTATGTCACCAATTAAAGGTCGTTCTTCACCTGAGAAAATGACCCGACTTGAGAGTTTTGATGCTTCTGCTGTTTGTTCAACTGCTCGTGAAAGCGCTTCTGCAAGCGTAATTCCGTTTAGCTCCACCAGTGGTAGGTCATCACTAGCGGCCTGCATCTCGTAAAGCATCTCTCTTGTCAATTGCTCTAGATTTGTCAGTCCATTACGGATCGCGTCCATGTCAGGTATATGATAAGTCGGAGATACATCAATGCCGTCTACCGTATCGTTATGCACAAGCGTCTGAAGCGCATTGAGCTGTATCATCATTGCACTTAACATCTGCATAAAATGGGCATGATCAGTTTGCTGTGTAGGATCATTGAGGCCCATAGGTTTTCTCCATGCTATTTCTTCTACAGGTTGATGAACTATATTATGTCACAAAATCCTTAACGACCCGATCCAAGTGTTAGTTTTCCGTCCTTTGCGTCGATTTCCACTGTATCGCCATCTCGTACAGTTCCATCCAGGAGAGCACGGGCAATGCGGTTTTCAACTTCTTTCTGAATGATGCGCTTAAGCGGGCGTGCACCAAACTGTGGGTCGTAGCCCATGTTTGCCAGCAATTCTCTCGCTGCATCACTCAGGTGCAGCGTAATATGTCGTTCGGCCAGGCGAGGGCGTAGGCGATTGATCTGTATGTCAACAATGTTCATCATTTGAGAACGGGAGATCTGGCGGAAAACGATCACTTCGTCAATGCGGTTGATAAATTCTGGTCGGAAGCACTCCTCGCGCAGGCGCTGTCGTACCAGGCGTTGAATGTAGTCCTCATCCATGCCATCGAACTCTTGAAGCCACGTGGTATCCACATTGCTTGTCATGATAATGACGGTATTTTTGAAATCAACCGTGCGGCCCTGGCCATCTGTCAAGCGACCATCGTCGAGTATTTGTAACAAGACATTAAAGACTTCTGGAGCAGCTTTTTCAATCTCGTCGAAGAGTACAACACAGTATGGGCGACGGCGAACAGCCTCAGTAAGCTGGCCTCCTTCTTCGTAGCCAACGTAGCCCGGAGGTGCACCAATCAGCCGCGAGACGCTGTGCTTCTCCATGTATTCGGACATGTCAATACGCACAAGTGCGCGCTCATCATCAAACAGAAATTCTGCCAGCGCTCGTGCCAGTTCGGTCTTACCGACACCCGTTGGTCCCAGGAAAATGAAGCTTGCCAGCGGCCGATTGGGGTCTTGCAGTCCGGCCCGCGAACGCCGCACAGCATCGGAGACAGCCTGCAATGCCAGTTCCTGCCCAACGACGCGTTCATGTAGACGATCTTCCATTGTGAGCAACTTCTGTACCTCGGCTTCCATCAACCTGGAGACGGGTATATGCGTCCACTTCGAGACTATCTGCGCGATATCCTCCGCGTCGACTTCTTCTTTGAGCATACGTGCTCCCTGAATGCTGATGAGTTTCGACTCCATATCCTGGATACGTCGCTCCAGGTCAGGAATGGTGGCATGGCGCAGTTCTGCCATTTTGCCGTAGTCATATTCGCGCTCGGCTTTTTCAAAATCGACCTGTGCCTGCTCCAGTTCTTTCTTCAGGCGACGAATCTCCTCAACTGGCTCGCGTTCACTCTCTAGCGCCAATTGAAGGCTATGCAATTGCTCATTTAAGTTAGCAATTTCTTGCTCTACTTTCGCCCGCCGTTCACGGCTTGCTGGATCGGTCTCCTTCTTTAGCGCTTCCTGTTCCACCTGCAACTGTCGAATGCGGCGATCCAGTGCGTCAATCTCGGTGGGTGTGCTGTCTAGCTCCACACGCCGGTGGCTGGCAGCTTCGTCAACAAGGTCAATGGCCTTGTCTGGCAAAAAACGGTCGGTAATATAGCGGTTGGAAAGAATCGCAGCGGCCACCAGTGCGCTATCTTGAATGCGCACACCATGATGTACTTCGTAGCGTTGTTTCAATCCGCGCAAGATACTGATGGTATCCTCGACCGTTGGCTGGTCGACCATCACGGGCTGGAAACGACGCTCCAGGGCGGCATCTTTCTCGATGTGTTTGCGGTACTCATCAAGCGTTGTTGCACCTATGCAATGTAGTTCGCCTCGCGCCAGCATTGGCTTCAACATGTTGGAGGCATCCATCGCACCTTCTGCCGCGCCTGCGCCAACCAGGGTGTGCAGTTCATCAATAAAAAGGATAATGGCGCCTTCTGAGCTGGTAATTTCTTTCAGGACTGCCTTCAAGCGCTCCTCGAACTCGCCGCGATATTTGGCTCCGGCCACTAAAGCACCAAGATCGAGGGTCACAACCTGTTTATCTCGCAGGGTCTTCGGTACGTCGCCACGCACAATACGTTGGGCCAATCCCTCAACAATGGCCGTTTTACCGACTCCTGGCTCACCAATCAAGACTGGATTATTTTTAGTACGGCGACTCAGCACCTGAATGACACGCCTGATTTCCTCATCACGACCGATCACCGGGTCGAGCTTGCCCTGCTCCGCCAGTTGCGTAAGGTTGCGACCATATTTTTCCAGCGCCTGGTATTTCACTTCGGGGTTTTGATCTGTAACTCGTTGCGCACCGCGAATAGAGGTAAGGGCTTTCAATACGAGATCGCGAGTCAGTCCCGCTGCTTTCAATACGCGTTGCGCTGACCCATCACGGATGTCGAACATAGCAAGCAGCATATGTTCAACGCTGAGATATTCGTCATGAAAATTGTTCATTTCCTTCCAGGCGGCGTCGAGCAACTTACGCAGACGTGGTGAGATGTTTGGTTCATTGCCTCCATAAGCACGAGGCATGCGCTCAATATCCTCATTGACCAAACGCTGTGCCGTTGCCAGGTTGCCCTCGACCTTTTGGATGATTTGCTGTGTTACGCCGCCTTCCTGAGATAAAAGTGCGGCTAATAAGTGCTCAACTTCGATCTGGCTATTATTGTTTTGTTTAGCAAGCTCATTAGCTGCGCTTATAGCTTGTCGAGCTTTTTCTGTGAATTGTTCAATTTTCATACAAAACTCTCCCCTGTGGATTGGCTTTCATTAGTAGTTACTATATCATATTGAGCCAATCATCACAAGAAAACGTGAGTGTACTATTATCAAGTTTTCTCATTTTCTTTATTCTCGACAGGTTATGTCCTATATGTTACACTCTTGACAAAAGAGAAGTCCGGTTACTTAGAAACGCATGACACAACAACTAGAGGTAATACAGTCTACAACACAGATTGCAGCGGCTATTGAGAGCCTGCTCTTTGTCTCAGGCCGACCATTAGAGTATGCAGAGTTACGCAAGCTGCTTGATATCGATGATGCGGGTTTGACAAGTGGCTTGCAGACGCTGACCCATCAGCTTGAGAGCCAGGGACGTGGTATCCGTTTGCAGCGTCTTGGCGAACAGGTGCAACTCGTGACTGCGCCTGAAAACGCTCGTTACGTCGCAGCCCTACTTGACCTACCGATGACAGCCAGGCTAACAACCGCCGCCGTGGAAACGCTGGCGGTCATCTCCTATCGTCAACCCATCACTCGTGCTCAGATTGAAGCTATTCGCGGTGTCAATAGCGACCATGTAGTGGCTAGCCTGATTCAACACGGACTGGTAGCTGAGATTGGCCGGGCGCAAACTGTTGGCCGTCCGGCGCTTTTTGCCACAACTCCCGAGTTTTTACAACAGTTTGGTTTGACAAGCCTGGAACAATTGCCACGCACTGATATTGACCCCTCTTTAACCGAGACTGGGAGAGAGTAATCTAATGCGCCTTGGTCGTCATATGCCCACGCATTCAAATCCTATTAAAGCAGCGGAGATAGCCAGCCAACTCGGCTGCACCTCTATTCAAATTTTTGCTAGTAATCCTACCGGCTGGAGACCACCGACTGGTGACCCAGCAAACAGTGTTGCCTTTGCCCAGGCCGCTCGGGACTACGGTCTCGATCCAGTCGTTATTCATGCACCCTATTTGATCAACCTGGCTTCACCTGATGAAGTGATTTGGGAGAAGTCTATTTCGCTGTTGCGCTGGACATTACAACGTGGCGAGCTTCTAGGTGCTGCATATGTAGTCTTCCATACAGGCAGTCATCGTGGTTCCGGTGTCGATGTAGGTCTTGCTCGAATTGCCGAGGCGATCGCACTCATTCTTCCAGAAACACCTGCTGAGGTAATGCTACTACTTGAGAACGATGTCGGGGCGGGTAACTCGCTCGGACATAGCTTCGAGCAAATTGGTATGGTGCTGAATGTGTTACCACAATACGAAGACCGCCTGGGTGTCTGTCTCGATACAGCCCACCTCTGGGGAGCAGGATACGATATCTCAAACGCTGCTACTGTACAGCAGCTACTCCAGCATTTTGATGATGTCATTGGACTGAATCGCCTGAAAGTTATCCATCTGAATGATACTGAGATGGCATTGGGCAGCCACCGTGATGTGCACGCCCGACTTGGTGAGGGTATTATCGGCGAAGAGGGCCTGCGAGCTTTACTCTGTGATACCCGCCTCGACCATGTTACAGTCTTATTGGAAACGCCAATCAAAACCGATGAACATGATAAAGAGGATTGGGAACACGATAAGCGGCATTTGGAGAAAGCTAAGGAATTACTGAGGGATGAAGTCAGGCAAACCGCAGATCCATAATTTGCCTATCAATGATGTCACTACGCTGGGTGCATTTGCTTATGAGTTGCAGCAAGAGGCTGAGGCGCGTGGAGAGGTTTTGCCACCGGCAGCGCGCCTGCATATCGGGGAACCAAGTTTTCGCACTCCAGAACATATTAGACTTGCAGCAATCGATGCATTACATACCGAGTCAGTGACGTATGGACCTGCTGCAGGCTGGCCCTGGTTGCGAGAACTCATAGCAGAGAAAATCGGACGTGTCAATGGCTATCACGTTGGCCCGCAACAAGTTGCCATTGCTATGGGTGGCACAGGAGCTATCCAATCAGCTTTGATTGCAACCGTAGGCATTGGCGATGAAGTACTCATCCCTGATCCCCATTGGCCGCATTACACGATGCAACTCGCCTGTTGTGGTGCTACTCCTGTTTCCTATGCACTCGATCCACAGAACGAATGGTTGCCTGATATAGCGCACCTGGAACGGCTAGTGACCCCTCGTACACGCTTATTGCTGATCAATAGCCCTGGTAATCCCACTGGTGCGGTATATCCAGCACAGCTCGTAGAAGACCTGCTAAACTTTGCCCGGCGCCATGATCTCTACCTGCTTTCAGATGAGTGCTATGATGAAATGCTTTTCGAGGGTATACATGTCAGTCCTGGCGCGTTGCTTACACATGAAGAATTTAATCAAGGGCGTGTCATTTGCGTCTATACTTTCTCCAAAACTTATGCGATGACAGGTTGGCGCATAGGTTACCTTGTGACGGGAACCCAGCTTCTCAAGACGATCACCTACGTACTCGACGCCAGTTACACGAATATCAGCACAGCCATACAGCGAGCGGCAGCCGCTGCTCTGACAGGTTCACAGGAATGTGTCGTCGAGATGCGCAATATCTACAATGGTCGGCGCGACCTCGCGGTCAGCCTGCTCAAAGAGCTTGGCCGCTACGTGTACACGCCTCATGGCGCATTCTACATCCTGGTTGATGTAAGCAGCCCGAACGGAGCACGGCAGCGCGGGCGGCAATTCGCACTCGATTTGCTGCGCGAGCGTAATATTGCCGTCGCGCCTGGCAGCACCTTTGGTTCGGTGGCGGAACAGTATGTGCGTGTCTCACTCGCAGCCTCGGATGAAGAGATCGTACGGGGAGTACGCGAGATTTGTGCCTTCGCTGATGGTCACTAATTTCCTGTATCTGCTATAATGTTCCTTACTAAATCGCAATCGCCAGCCTTTCGCAGGATCTCATTCTCACACCGTAAGCGGGGAAGTAGCACGATTGAGCAACGCGCTATTCAATCGTGCTCCCACCAGTTGGGTCTCGTGAAACAAAGCTCCCTCTAAATGGAGAGCAGCTACGGACAGAAGAGCAACTTCGGTCAGTTGTGCTACCTTTCTCACTTCTCTTACCAAATTGCCACCACGGAGAAGAGCTAAGGGTAAGTGACTCAGATCGATAGTCCGCAAATAAGCGCCACGGAGATCAAGACCCTCTCGTTCACGCTGGCTTGTGTCGTTCCAGTCGACAGGCCCACGACATCGTTGTCGGTTTATTGGAAGCCAGGTGTTCACACCCTGCCGATCCACCATGACAAGTCAATAGCGATCTCACGCAAGAGCTGGGATGCCGCGCAACTTGTCAGGATTGACAATCAGCGCGATTTCCTGGATGCGGTCATTGGCAAGGGAAAACGCTAGAACGGCATAGGGAGCGCCATCGAGGTAGGTCAGAATACCAAGTTGCCCATTAACGAGCGCCAACTGTGACATGACGCCGGGTGGGATCTTGCGCATGAGGCCAAGCAACCCTCGTGCTGCTTTGGCTGCACCGTAGATGGGTTTGAGCGCGGCACGGACTTTGCCTCCACCATCCGAGTGCATGACGACGTCATCTGCGAGCACATGCAGCAACCCCTGCAGATCACCGGTGCTACAGGCCTGGATAAACTGGTAGGTCAAGAGCTCGCGCTGCGAGGGCTCGACGTGGTAGTGGTGATGGTGCTCCGCCAGGTTGTGGCGTGCCCGGCTCATGATCTGGCGGCAGTTCTGCGGGTTTTTCTGCACGATCTGCGCAATTTCGTCATACTCGAAGTCGAAGACCTGGCGCAGGAGGAAGACGGCACGCTCCAGGGGTGAAAGGTATTCCAGCAGACGCAAAAAGGCGAGCGAGAGTGACTCAGACTGTTCCACGCTGGCCTCAGGGTCAGTCGGGGTACCGGACTGATAGGCTGTGACCAGTGGTTCGGGCAGCCAGACGCCGACATAGGCTTCGCGCTGGACGCGTGCCGAGCGCAAGACGTCGATGCACAGGCGCGTAAGGACCATGCACAGGTAGGAACGGGGCGATCGGATGGCTTCAGCTTCGCCGTTTTCGCATGCCTCGTGCCAGCGCAAGAAGGTTTCCTGGACGCAGTCTTCTGCTTCCATGATGCTGCCGAGCATGCGATACGCGATCGAAAAGAGCAGGTATCTGTATGCTTGAAAGACACGCCCCTCGTTCATTGCCATTCCTTTTATAGATCTTTCCCCTTAGGTATGCATGTGCATCGACAGGGACGTCAACGAGCCATCGTCCTTACGGCGCATAGGGTTCGTTGACGTGAGGCTGACGCATCTAGACTACGTCCCTGTGCAGCGCTCTACTCCTACAGAACTATAGTCAGATTCGTCAACTCCTCCTCTTCGCACAGTCTGTTCACAGGCGAGACGCCCTGCCACCCTAGCGCTTGCCAGACCTGCTGCAGTGAGTTGGCCTGCTTTGCCGACCCAGTCACCGGCTACGAAGAGATTGAGTATACCGGGGACTTCAGGGCCAGGTCGGCCAGGCAGACCACCGAGATGCGCTTGCACGATCGCATTGGTCGCATGCATATGCGGCAAGAATTGCTGTTCAACGATCTCACGTCGCCAGCCTGGCTGGAGTCGGTCGAGCAGGGCCTCTAATTCCCGCTCGACTGCCTTCGCGTCAGCTTGCTCGCCCGGTTCCAGGTAGCGTATGGTATGGATCACAGCCCCGCCCTCGGGCGCCAGTTTGGCCGAGGCCGAGTGTACCACCAGATATAGCGGTCGGTCAATGCCCAGCGCGCCCTTGTGTCGTGGTTCGGGCACGTGGCGCAGCGCGACGTCGAGGCAAGCCACGTGCGAAGGCAACGCCTCCCTGGCCCAACGTGAGAGAGCCGGGTACTCACCGCCATTCACCAGGGCAGATGCCTCGGTCGGGTCGGTCGCTACAATCACGGCCTGCGCCGGGTAGAAATCGCCATTCGCGAGTCGCACCCCCCGGACGCGCTCCTCATGCTCAACAGCCACCACTCGCGCGCTAGTCACCATGCGCACGCCTGTAGCTTCAGCAACATGGTACAGACCATGCACGATGGTCTGCCAGCCCTCATCGAGATAGAGGACGTTCGGAACCTTGCGCACCATCTCTACCAGCAAGGCCGCCGATTGCAGCTCCGGTGCGTTGGTATACGTTGTGACGCGGGCAAGCATCAGCAACAAGGTACGTATTTGAGGATGCCGCACATGCCGATTCAGCCATTCCGTAACACTGACCGTCTGTAGCGCGAGCAGATCCGCCCTCAGAGCGCGAGCCTGTACGCCCACTAGTTCCAGTTTCGCCGAGGCATCGAAAAGCGTTGTACGCAAAAGAGCCAGGGGAGATTGTGGCAGCAAATGTAATGTACCATCAGCCAGACCGAACACTGATGGCGGTTGCTTGCCATAATATGCTACACCCAATTCCCGCAGCACCTCACCTGCTTCGGTCTGATGATAGAGCGCGTGGGCGCCACGATTCAAGCAGAACCCGTTACGTTGCCTGGTGATGGCTCGGCCACCAGGCTCAGAGGCTTTTTCGAACAGCGTGACCCTACGCCCACCTCTGGCCGCGTATGTTGCCGCTGCCAGGCCTGATAGGCCTCCGCCGATGACGATAATGTCTGCATTCAATTGGCTATGGAAAGATGGTGAAAGAGTGTTATTCATGGGTTTTGTCTCCGTCTCATGTCAAGTGGGTTGAAAGGGTGATCTCTGATGATCGCACATGAGACGAAAGAGCCGGTAATTTTGTGACATTTTCATATTCACCTGGTGTTTCTCGCTGAAGTCCGCCGGGCGATGGCACTTCTTTCCTCACAGTGTATCGTCAGATGAGTGAGAGGAGAAATAGTCTCACAATGCCACATAGACACCTATTGTGTCACTAAGACCCTTAGATGTATGAAACATTGAGGTGGGACCAGGGGAACTGATACCATGTGGGTAGACGTGAACCTCACGTGGTGAGGTGGCAAGAAAAAAGTGCGATATTCTGCCCCGAATGATAGCACGACCATACAGCGTGGCGCCGCAGCTGCCCTGACAGGTCCCCAGGAGTGCGTCGCCGAAATGCGCCAGGTCTACCAGCATCGACGCGATCTCGCCGTGAGCCTGCTAATAGAGCTTGGACGTTACGTGTACACACCTCACGGTGCATTCTACATCTTGATCGATGTGCGTAGCCAGGATGGAACAGGACGCCTTGGTCGACAATTCGCGCTCGATTTGCTGCGCGAGCGCAATGTCACAGTTGCACCAGGCAGCACCTTTGGTTCGGTGGCAGAACAGTATGTGCGTGTTTCACTTGCTGCCTCCGATAAGGAAATCGTACATGGCGTGCGAGAGATGTGTGCCTTCGCCGATAGGTACTAATCTCCACTTTCTCGGTTCTGCCGCATTTCCCGTGCTCAGCAATAAAGAAAAAGCGGTGAAAGCCGGCCTGCTACAAGACTTCGTTCCAGATCAAGATGGGAGGGATAATATATTGAGGAAAAAATCTCTCAATGTACTTCTGGGTTTGATTCTTGACTGATCGACACAATGGTTGAGCACGGGAAATGCGGAAGAGCCAAATTTCGCAACTGGTCTCACGACGCGCGAACGCGCCCTGGCCGGAGAGATCGCGCAGGTCAATATCTTCCAAGATTTTCTCACGGCTTGTGTATGATCAGGAAAAACTCTCGCGCTACCCGGACGAGTGGCAGCCCGATGATCGGCATCTCGCCAGAGTAGGCACCCCCCGCTTCTATCGACATCCCTATCACTCTCCCCAACAGGAACTGTGGCAGGCCGGAGAGGTCGAGTGGTTTGTGATCATTCTCAACGCCCCTAGAAGGGGGTCTGGCGAACGAATGCTCAAATTCGCCCCAACACCTCATTGCGCAGGTACGCGCTTGTCAGGGATTGTTCGCAATCCAGCAATTGCTGCGGCGTGCCCTTGAACATTACTCTCCCGCCCTTGTTGCCGCCTTCGGGACCCATGTCGATGATCCAATCGGCGTTCTTGATAATCGCCAGGTTGTGCTCGATGACAATCACCGTATTTCCGGCATCCACCAGCCGATTGATGAGAGCAAGCAGATGGCTAATATCTGACATGTGCAGCCCGGTAGTCGGCTCGTCCATCACATACACGCTGCCTTTTTTGTGCAGTTCGCTGGCAAGCTTGAGGCGCTGGCATTCGCCGCCGGATAGAGTACTCAGCGGCTGACCAAGGGTCAGATAGTCAAGTCCGACGTCACTCAAGGCTTGCAATTTGCGCATGACATCTTTCGCCACCTCTTTGGTGTCAAAAAAATCCAGGGCTTCCCCGACAGGCATGTTCAAGACATCGGAGATCGATTTGTCGTGGAATGTGTAGGCCAGCACTTCGTCCTTGAAACGCTTGCCGCCACATATTTCGCACGGCAGTTTGACCTCATCCAGGTACGCCAGTTCGGTGTAGACGACGCCCAGTCCCTGACAATTTTCGCAAGCACCTTGCGAGTTGAAACTGAACAGGGATGGACTCACCTTGTTGACTTTGGCAAAAGTCTTGCGGACCTCGTCCATGATTCCCGTATACGTGGCGGGATTCGAGCGGCTGGAAATGCCAACCGGCGATTGGTCAATCACAATCGCGTCGGGGTGCTGCCGTAGCAAGGTCTGGTGGATGAGCGAGCTTTTGCCAGACCCGGCTACACCCGTGACCACGGTCAGGACGCCTGTCGGTATATCGACGCTGACGTTCTGCAGGTTATTGGCCCTGGCGTTGGTAATGGACAGTTTGCCCATAGCCTTGCGACAACT
>Ga0070706_100002195_pt1 | contig 19872 bp, 21 predicted proteins | sample KBSK5501metaG_FD_65476 | JGI IMG/M metagenome (GOLD analysis project Ga0070706, IMG submission 65476) | Corn, switchgrass and miscanthus rhizosphere microbial communities from Kellogg Biological Station, Michigan, USA - KBS K5-50-1 metaG | ecosystem: Host-associated > Plants > Roots >... | reverse complement strand
GATTCTGGTTCAGGTAGTCCTGGTTCGAATCCAGGCGCCCCAGCGGTCCCATCGTCTAGAGGCCAAGGATGCGACCCTCTCAAGGTCGAGACACGGGTTCGAATCCCGTTGGGACCACCAGGTCAGAGGCTATGCCGGTTCCACAAATGTAGAAACGCAAAGCAAACGCAAAGCATTGAGTATCGGGGGGCGCGCTTGTCTAACCAGCCGAGTGTCGACACCTTGAGTCGCATTCTCTCGATCACGGCTTTGAGCGTGTCGGCGATAGGAGCGGGAGTTCTAGTTAGGCGTGAATGGCTCGACAGGAGCGATATCAAGGCGGGCTTTCTCCTACACGGCGAGGACGATCAACTCTACGAATACGAACTCGAGGTCGTGAACCTCGGCCGTCGGCCCATGGGTCTCGCAGGGATCTGGGCGAAGTACCCCGATGGCGACGACGGGCTCCATGGATTGGATTTCCCCGTCGTCCACCCCGACGGCGGATACTACCGAAGCGAGTCCTATCGACCGGACTGGTTGCGACACCCAGAGACGGGCGACATGCCTGTAGAAGTCGCGGTCCAGGACCGGCGCGGAAAGCGCTACCCGATCAAGGGAGCGGAGCGGCTCTTAGAGGAGATTTCCTGACCCTCGCGGCATCCTTGCGGCATCCAGCGCGCGCGCGCTACAACCGGGGCGCATGAAACTCTCGGAACTCTTCGGCCGCGAGATCTTCAGACCATTAATGACGTACCTCATCCCCGTGCGACAGCCCTCGCCCCATGGACAGCGGTCGTGTTGCACTTGGAGCTGAAGGTTCGGCATTTCACAGCATCGAATCACACGATCACCTTCGTGATCGCCATCGTTCTCGCACTAGCCATGGGCTACGTGCTCGAGGGTCTCGGAGCGGAGATCGAAGACCGCTGGGACACGGATCACCCCGAGCCAAGGCAATTTGGTGGAAGTACCTCCAACTCTCTTTCAACGTGAACGAGGAACCTATAGGTCAGCATTACCTGCGCACGATGGTGATCGCCCTGAAGTTCGAGCTGGGCCTCTGTGTTGCTGCGGTAGTTGCTTTGCCGGGAACCTTCGTCTTGGGCTTGCTGGGGAGGGTCCGCTGGTGGCTCATGGTTGCCTGCGGTGCTGAAGGGCTTGCCGCCTTCGGGTTGCTGCTACAAGCGAACGACTGCATGGAGAATTTGGCGGAGGTCCGCGGAAAGCTCGTCGAGCATTATCGTCACCTGAGGGCTTCTGATGTGCTCGCTTTTGCCGCGTGTACGCCTCGCGGGAGGGCGGAGCTCCGCCCGGTGGCCATTTGGCCATTGCTCCTTCAACCTCGCAGGCTTAGCATTGCCCTTGCGAACCGGCCCGGGAGGTCCAGATGAACTCAAAAGGGTCTGAGAGTAGGTTGCGACGCCGACTCGCTATTCCCCTAATTCTGCTAACCCTCGGGCTCGTGGGATGCGGACGCGGCCTTCTGACGGCAAATCAATCAACGGCTTCACCTCAGGTGACGGACAGTGGGGGCGAGTACACGGTCGGATCAAACGTCCGGATTCACCTTGACCATCTGGGCCCCTACACCTGGACCTCTCCTCCGATCGCCGGCCTAAGCTCTCAGCAAGTCCAATCAGCTGGTGCTGGCCGGGTAATCACGGGTGGCACGGCGGACATTACTGATTTTCAGGTGAAGGAGAAGGATGACTCAGCGGGTTTGGATCTCGTCATCACATTCACAGTGAATTCAATTCAGGGGGATCCCTACCTGGTAATAGTCAAATCCGGAGTCCGCACAAACGGGTAGCGAAACGCCAACCGATGTTCGATGTGCGTTTGTCGTTGGGAGGGGGAGGACATGGGCCGCCGTGTCGCAGCCGTCGCACTATTCATCGCTTGGCTAGCTGGAGCTCAAGTCGGCCACGCGACTGTAAGAACGACGGCGACTTACTTCACCAACGTCACGAACTACTGTAATGGAACGGCCCCTTGCAGCGAGACCAACCTAATTAATGTGTGGTCAAGCACGGACAGTCGCGGTTATCCGATCCTCGCAGCTTCGCCTACAACGCAGAGCACGGGCGCGGGCAACGGAGGCTACTGGGTGCTTGACTGGACTTGGAATACAACTCAATGCGGCTCTGGCAATTACTGCTTGGTAGTCGGAATGGCGGAAAATGATTTCAAAGATTACGGGGCCCCCAGCAATGCCCAATATCAAATTTCGTGGGTTGGACGTAACGGAACCTAGATGAAGCGCTATATCGCGCCCATCGCGTTGTTCGTGGCTCTGATTGCAGTCGCCCAAGTAGCTGGTGCAACAGTGAGGACGACCGCCACCTACTTCACTAACGTCACGAACTACTGTCAAAACACCCAGATGCTTCCGTGCATCTCCTACGAGGACGTTAAGGTTTGGTCAAGCACGGACAGTCGCGGTTATCCCATAATTGCTTCGGAGCCCATTACTCAGGGCACCGGCACGGGGAACGGCGGATACTGGGTTTACGGTTGGACTTGGGGCACAGATTTTTGTGGCACAGGATACTACTGTTTGGAAGTGGACATCCAACTTAATGACGTCAGTGGTTACGCGGCCCCCAGCAATGCGGAATATCAAGTTTCGTGGGTTGGACGTAACGGAACCTAGGGGGTTCCTTCTCAACGGCGGTGGGATCGATGCCCTATTGGACCCCGACCCGACAATCCTTACGGGGGGCCGGGGAGAAAACTTCGGAGCGGCTAAAGCGAACTACCCCGGCCGAGTGGATATTTACCGGAGCCTGGAAATCTCGATTCAGGGGGGGATTGACTCACGCGCGGTGTCCGCAGGTCGCAGGCCCCGAACTTTTTGACCCCCCCGTGGGACCCGTACAAACATCTCCGAAGTTAGCGCGGGGTGTCGGTCTTTCACTCGTTCCTGTGTTGATTGACCTGCCCCGGGGTTTGACCCACACGATCGGCGTCGACTAGCACGTCAGCTCGATACAACTGTCTCTGGGACGGGCGTGTACCCGTTCGACGCTTCTATCCGTTATTCGAAGGTTCTGCTCATGACGATCGGCTCGCCACACGACGCGCAAGACTAAGAAAGTCGCTGCAACAGATTGCATTCATGTCCATACCGCGCCCTTAGCGGTCTTTGTCTTGACTGCGTGTAGCAGGGGTGGAATCAAGGGCCGTCATCCTTCTAATTAATCGCGCGCCACATTCAGAGAGCGCATTTCCCTGACGATATCTCTTTACGGTGAAGTCAAACCTTCACGCAACCGGAGCTCCGAAATGCGGAAGACATGATGATCAATCGTTCGCCCGGATTCGGGCTCTCGCCAAACATCCTTGACTGACGAGAGAGGGGAGGCTGTGTTGCGGCACTCGGGACGCGTGTCACGAACTAGGGGCGCAATTCTGGTCATAGCAGTCTCCATGTCTATGTTAGCTACGGCGCTTGCTCCGGCTCGCGCCTCTGACAGTGCGGCCCTTGCTGCCGGAGTGTCGATTACAACGCCAGCGCTCGCTGAGATACCCATGACGTCCTGCAGCGTTTCCGAAGCGATCGATCTCACGACCCAAACGCGCTTAGCCACTTGCATCAACGTGCCCCTTCACTTGGACCCAACGGCGGTGACTTTGCAGAGCCCTGAACAACCGGGCCTCGGTACCTTGTTTGAAAAGATCAACCTGAGCTCCGCGTTGGTGCGAACGAAGATTGGAGGCCTCTGGGTCAGCCAGACTGCGTATCAGGCGTCAGATCCCAACTGGGCGCCGAAGCAAAAGCAGGTCTGGTACCGGCTTGACAGCCCCTCTACAGGGACGGTGACTCTCCAAGTCCCTGAGCACAACGACGCAATCGGAACGCTCACTACCTGGGTCCCCGCAACCTGGAGTCAGGCATGGCTTCAGATGGGTCCGGTCTCGGCAGACGTCTCGAGCCCTTGCACTGACTCTTCCTCAAATTGTTCTTCCGTGCCGCTGCTAAATGCACCATGGACCTGGTGGGAGCCGCCGATCTCGGAAAGTCATTATTCGACCTGTGACAGTGTGCTGATGCACCATGAAAGCATCAAACTGAACCCGAGCAGCGGGTCGATAGATGTTGCTGTGAGCGTCGATAACTCAAGACTCACCGTCTCTGATATCTCGATGCTTTACTCGGTCGACGGTGGCGCACCTCACGCTGTCGCGAAGACAGGGACAAGCGGCAACACCTACACGTTCTCGATTCAATCTGGCGATGTTCCGGAGGGTTCCCGCCTCGCGTACGCCTTCCTTGCGCACGGCGTTTTTAGCGACGCGATCTGCCAGGGGCTGACGGCCGCGGTGCAGCCAACGAATCACTCATTCCTTTCCGCGGTTGCGTCCGATCCGAACGCCGAAGGCAAGTTTCTCCGTGAGGTAGCAACCGATGCTGCAGCTGCTGCAGCCGATCAACCCGGACTGACGCTGGCTTCGTCTCTCGACTCAGTCTGCAGCTCCGCCTTCTTCGGAGCCGAGAACCCCTGCAACATGTTCCCGAGCGCGACTTCCACGAGCTCCACTGGTCTCGTTACGAATGGACGCATTGAACTCGGGATGACAACACAACCGCCTAGCGGCTCGGCGGCCTCAGCGACTAGCTCCACCGGCAAGATCTGCACAATCAAAGAGGGGACCTCCGCGGGCTGGACCTACGACTTCAGCTCGAGTGTTCATCAGGACAACTCGGGGAGCATCGTGGTACTCACACAGGGCCGACCCTACGGCGACGACGGCGCTGGGACCTCCTTCCTAACCACCAACGCCGTTCTTCAATACACGTATGCAGAGCAACGCCTTTTGGTCGGAGAAGCCGACCAGACGGGAGATGCGGAGGTGGGGTGGGCGTTCGTAGTGGCTAGCGGAGCCGCGACAGCTCACGTGAAGGTTGAATTGCAGTGGGACTTCAGCGGACATCTGTTCGCCGATGCCGGGCCACGGACCTGTCCGACTCTGCTGTTCTTTCTCTGCCTTGGGCAGCAAGCCGACTCGTTCACGACCCGTGACCTGAAGGGTCGAATCTATGATGTGACGTCCACAACACGAACAATAGACGACAGGTACTTGGCGAACGAGAACAATGTCTCTGCAAGCCTGGGAGAATTGCTGGACACGAGTAGCGAGCAACTTCCCGACGTCGAGAAGGGTAGCGGGACGTATACATATCCCAGCTTGACGATCTCAGCGAACAAGGCGTTCGCAGTGACGGCGCTCTTGCATGAAGCGAGCAGCGCTAACACGACCTTCGTTGGAACACGTGCCTACTCATATGGGGACTACAACAATGACACCGCTTCGAACCGATACACCTACGGCGATTACTCCTGGCTGCACACCCCGCAGCTGCGTCTGACTATCACCGACACCGGCACGTATTGGGCCCAGTGCGATGGAACAATTTCTTGATCACTCTGGCGGTTAGTGTGCAATTGGATGATCGGGATCCGCTTGCTCGGCAACTGGAGCGTTCGGTCATACGCTGACAGGACGCTAGCTCCGGAGACCGCGTTCCCCTGAAGACCTAGGAGCGGGTGGGGCGACGGACGCGTGGGTGTTTAGGTGGCAATGAGGCAATGACACTCTGGCATCAAGAGCGGATGCTCATGGACGTTCACCGCGCCCCCCACCAGCTGGGGCCCAGGCAAGACTAATATCGTTAAGATTGGGAGAATCATTTGGATTCATGGACTGGGGACTTGTCATGCTGCTGCTAATGCGAGGAGATCTCATTGCATTGGTGTCAGGCGTAATTCTTGTTGGTCTGCTCACGGTTGAGTACAGACTCAAGGTCCGTGCGCTCGAGCGCAGGGGCAAGCCTAAATGGCACGCTTTTTTTGGGATGCCCGCTCTTCTGGAGATACTCTTGAACCGGACCACCAAGGATCGCCAGAAGCTCCACTCACCACCCACGGGCAAACCACGACCAGGGGCTCAGAACTCCGCCGAATCAGATCGACCAATTCCGGTGGTCCCAAAGGAGGGCCCGAAACCGAAGCGTCGCCTTCAGGACGGGCAGAGTTCCTAGCCCTAATCCAGTTCGGCAATGTTCGTTTCTCTGGAGTCTGAAACGTCCATCCAACAAGCGCACCGGCTTGCTCATGCCTGCCGGAACGCCTCGACTGCGATGAGTCCAAAGGACCAGACCGCGACGGAACCGAAGGCACGTCGGTAGAGGAATATGTCGTGCCGGCTAGTCCCTATTGCTTGGGCAAGCTTCTCAGCAGATCACGCAAGTTCGAATAGTGACCCCTTAGGACCACTTTCAACGGCTTATTCGAAGGGGTTATTCACCGGGCGACTCATCGATGCTGCTCACCACATGCGTGAGTCACCGAGAAAGTACGACAGGGAGTGGATTCGAACTCCCCGCTCGTGATGAGCCGCTTTAGTTTGGACTACGCGGCGAAGCGGCGGACTTCGAAGTCAACGCCGAAGTTCCGCGGCAGTCTTGATCACATCGAGCAGAGCGGTCGCTGTGGCTCATTGACTTAGCTCGGCGCAGTTCTGGCAGACCTCAGCGGGGACTCCCTTTATGACGAAGGTCTTTCTTCTCGCGCTCCAGCGTGACCATCGTCTCTCACCCCTCACTGCGGGCGTGCAACGATGTGCGTCCGTTGGTGCTGCCGGAGTTGAGTTTGAATGTCTGTCGAATCAGCGGATTCGATTGTGTATCCGGCGGCACGGAGACGCTCAGCCGCCCGCGCGCCGGCGTCCCAGTGCAGTTCGAGGACCCAGATGGGGCGGACCTGTTCGATCAAATGCTTGGCGCCGGCGAGTGCCGCTTCCTCTGCACCCTCGATGTCCATCAGCACCAAGGCGGGAGGCGTGTGGTTAGCGAGTACGGAGTCCAACGTAATGCTCTCGACCGGCTCGCCGTCGTCCCGCACGATGGAAAATTCGCCGGCGTTCACGAGCCGCAGAGACTCTTGTCTGCTCGAAACCGCCTTCTCGATCACTTCGACGTCGAGCACATGATTTAGGGCCAAATTCTTTTGAAGACGCGCCACGTTGTAGGAAACCGGCTCGAAGGCCACTACGGGGGCGCCAGTCAGTCGTGCCATCAACAGCACGTAATATCCGATGTACGCGCCGACGTCCCAAGTGACCATGCCGGGGCGCAATACGTCGGACAAGACCTTGTGAACCCATGGTTCGTATGCGTTCAGCCACATCCCATGGTCGTCCCGGTTCAAGTCAACCTCGAGCGTGCACCCTTGTAGCGGTCCACTTCGGATAATGAACGTGACCATGCCCCCTGCTCCAGCGGTCAGCTTGCGCGTCAACCCTTTCAGTGCACGCTTTAATCTTGGCATCCGGTTGATAATGAGCATCAGCCTTCGGGGAACGCGACGCACCCCGGCTGCAGTGACGCGACTCAGGGACCCAGGGGCACCAGGTTGCTTCATGACGATCCACTTCTCCGAAACTTCTCTCCGGCCGACGGCTTCATCAGACAATCTCCCTAAAGGCTAAGGCTTACTTTGGTCACGCTAAACGGAGGCACGTCTACGGTAACAGTCGGGCCAGCCAGGCTGGCAGACACGGGCTGAATTGTGACGGTCGTCGGCGAAGAATCATCAGCATTCTCATCGTAAGGCCCTGCAGCCACGGATTGAGCCGAGGCGGTCAAGAACGATCTTGCATCCGCCAAGCTCAGACTCACAGCCATATCGGGCGACGTGCACTGGTCGGTTTCTCCCGCTGCCAAGGGAGGACAAAGGTTAACGATCACCACAGTCACCGTGTTGCCAGATACGGTTGCCAAAGCGCTCAGAGCCGAAACTGTATGGCTTGGCTCATTCGCTATGGGATCCTGAGTGAGGATGGGCGCTCCTGTGACGGTCGTGCCCCGCAACTCGTTTCTCGACTGCCCGAACTGTTGCATCGCGAGCGCGGGCGCTGCCGGATAGGCGGCATCAGAGCCGATACAGTTCTGTTGGGGTGTGGCAAGAGGGGCGGTTACAAGCCACATGGCGTAGCAATCCCCGCCATCAACTCCGTCAAGCTCGAACAGCGAAGCCCCAATAATATTTAGCTGAGACGCAGAGTTGGCGATCGCCTCAGTAAACTCTGCGGCCCACAAGCCAGCCACCTGCCGGGTGTCCAATCTGAATGGAACAGGGCTGCAACCACCATAGTCACCGTACTCGCCCACAATGATAGGAGCATTGGCGAATGCACCTCCGGCGCTTGTTTGAAGCGTTTGCCTCTCAGCCTGGAGGTCTGCGATTCCTTGATAAGCGATCTGGGCGGTTGCGGCGATTGGATAGTCTTCAAGGTACGAGAGCCGCCAAGGGGTGCCTGGCTGGCTGGCGGTTCCGGTTGTGCCCGTGGTAGATGACACACTTGTATCGACAACCTGCGTACCAAGTGTGTTGACCTGAAAGCTGTTGCCGCATGAAGCAGTCGATACAAGTTGCGGCCCCGTAATGGGGTGAAGCGTACTTGTATCCGGCGTGGTGGTCAGGAAATGCAGGTAAACGGGCGACATCGTTCCTGAGGCCTTGCAAGTTCCGCTTAGCGTGAGGCTCTGAGTGCTGCATGCAGTAACCGTAATGGAGTGTGCCCCGACAGTAGTTAGGGCTTTGAAGTAGAGCAGTTGTGGTACGTTCGCCCACGGGCTCGCCGTAATCGTCGACGAGATCGAGTCAGATGCGTTCTTCAATGTCTGTGGAACTTGGTCAAACGTCACATCGACGTGACTGCTGGAGGAAGCAGTTAGCCACAAACCATAGGCAGTGTTTCGGGCAGCTCCAGATTGCACCGGCGAGAGTGTGTAGGCAGCCGACTGTGCATTTGTATCAAATTGCGTTCCGTACGGGTCCGATTCCGGCTGATACTCGTGGTAATCAAAGGCCCCGACTGCACCCGGGGCAGTCTGCTGAAGCGCAGTGAGATAAGAGGAATCACCCACGATCGTAATAGTGGGATCCGCTTGCGTCATCGCAGCTTGATAATCCGCCGCCAAGCATGCATACATAGGTCCGCCATTGGCCGCAACAGCGCAGTTGCTGGGGGCGGTCGGAGGCGAGTTCACGCATGACGGTTTGTTCGGCGACAGGACGCACTGATGCAGACCACCTTCTTCATTTCCGAGTTCCCAATACTTGACGCCGTAGGGTTGGGCGTGGCCGTTGGTCGCCCGCAGCTGAGCCCAATGGGCAACCGTAGTCCCGTCGCCCAAGATTACCGAGGAGGAAACCAAACCGTTCATGTAGGCGACCCAGTCCTCTGCTTCGGATGTTGTTCCGGCTTCTATGTTGACCGGGATAAGGGCAGTCGGAGACGGCACGACGCTGACGACCTTTACGTACCATTGATCGGGGCTCATCTTATTGGGGTCACCTGCAGGATCTGTTGGCAGCGCAGCACCGGGTGTCTGTGACCGAAAGTGATATGTGCAATCGGAACCTGAGAAACACGAGCCGAGATTCACCATCGGGCTAAAGCGCACGAACGAAAGGCCTAGCTGCTGGCCGACGGCTTGAGCGGAAGGCCAAATCCCACCCGTCGCTGAATCGTAAAGTCGAGTCACCTTCCCTGCTTGAATATCAGCGCCGAATAAACTCGACGATACGTTTCCCGCAGAGGTGCTCCCGATAACGATGGAAGGTCCCGAGGAAAGGAGCCTCCAGCGAACGGGTTGGGTGCCCTGGTGAGCTAAGGTCGCAATTGCGAGGAGAAAAGTGAAAAGCCATACGAGTAGCTTCGATCGAAAATTACGAACGGCGGGCAAGAGACGAGTCACGTGTGCGGAATCATTCCGCGCACTCATCGGACCCTCTTCTGGCTCAGCATGCGCACGGTGGGCAACTTTACCAGCGAGCAAACCACGCTGCCTTTCCTGCGCTTATGACAATCTCCGTGGAGCAGCAGTGGCGGGATGTGACGATCAAGATCGGGAGACGTCGAGTCCACACTGGCGCCAGACAGCCTATCTGGCCGCGGGAAGTTTACCGAGACTTGAATGGGTTTCGGACCCATACACATGTTGCCTTGATGCAAGACGCACTCGGTAATACGAGCACGGTACGACGCGCGCTAGGTGCCCTGCTGCCGTCGCGTTTGCTGCGGCTCAGCGGGAATCACAAATTGCGATTGCTCGTAAGCCGCTGCGGTTCAGTTGCAGCATTATGTAATGAGCCGGCTTAGCTTCGACAGCAAGTTCGAATAACGACCCCTTAGGACCACTGCCACATCCGCGCGACATCTTTCAGATGTATGAAAGCGTGGGACGGGAGATCGCACCTCGCTCGCACGTGACATGAATCCTGGTCTTGCCGCATCATGAGCACGTGAAGCGCGATCTTCCCTCCGGAACCGTCACCCTCCTGTTCACCGACATCGAGGGCTCAACCAAGCTGCTGCACGAATTGGGGGCCGATGGTTACTCAGAGGCTCTCGCGAAGCACCGCCGAGTCCTGCGAGACGCGTTTGCCGCTCATGGCGGCGTCGAGGTCGACACGCAGGGGGACGCATTCTTCGTGGCCTTCCCAACAGCATTCGGAGCGATACGCGCAGCCTCCGACGCAGTGGAAGGTCTCGCTCCGAGTCCGATCCGGGTGCGGATCGGCATACATACCGGCACGCCTCATCTGACGGAGGAAGGTTACGTCGGGGAGGACGTGCATAAGGGAGCCCGCATCGCCTCGGCCGGACACGGTGGCCAGGTGCTGCTGTCGAGGGAGACCCGAGAGTTGCTCCCCGTTCCGATGACCGACCTCGGGGAGCATCGCCTGAAGGACTTCGCCGCGCCGGTGTCCATCTTTCAACTTGGCAAGGAACGCTTTCCACCGCTTAAGACCATCTCCAACACCAACCTTCCTCGCCCGGCGAACTCGTTCGTGGGCAGGGGCCGCGAAGTCCGAGAGGTGGTCTCCTTGTTGCAGGACGGCGCGCGTCTACTCACTCTGACCGGCCCGGGAGGCTCCGGGAAGACCCGGCTTGCCGTCGAGGCGGCGGCAGCGCTCGTGCCGGAGTTCAAGGCGGGAGTGTTTTGGGTCGACCTTGCCCCGCTCCGAGACCCCGCTTTGGTCGGTTTGGCGATTGGCCAAACGCTCGGAGCGAAGGACGGCCTTGCTAACCACATCGCAGAGCGCGAGCTGCTGCTGCTGCTCGACAACCTTGAGCAGGTCGTCGATGCGGCTCCCGAGCTGGCCTCGCTCGTTGAGATCTGTCCCAATCTCAAGCTGCTCGTCACGAGCCGCGAGCTGTTGCGAGTCAAGGGTGAGGTCGAGTATCCGGTCTTGCCGCTCGTCGATCGGGATGCAGTCGAGCTCTTCTGCAGTCGCGCGCACACCGAGCCGGGCGAGGCAGTACACGCGCTCTGCCGCGCTCTCGACAACCTGCCGCTGGCGCTCGAGCTAGCCGCTTCTCGGACGAGCGCGCTTTCGCCCCAGCAGATCCTCGACCGCCTCTCCAAACGTCTCGACATGCTCAAGGGCGGACGCGACGCCGATCCCAGACAGCAGACGCTTCGGGCAACGATCGAGTGGTCGTATGACTTGTTGCCCGAACCCGAGCGGCGGCTCTTTGCCCGCCTGAGTGTCTTTGCAGGCGGCAGCACGCTCGCGGCTGCCGAGAAAGTCACGGACGCAGACATCGACATCCTTCAGTCGCTCGTCGAGAAGAGCCTCCTTCGCCATACAGAGGAGCGTTACTGGATGCTCGAGACGATCCGCGAGTACGCGGCCGAACGACTGGACGCCTCCAGCGACGCAGGCGCGCTACGCATGCGCCACGCCGAGCACTTCCTCGCGCTCGCCGAAGAAGCCGAGCCGCACGTGGAGAGAAACCCTGAGGCGTGGCTCCGCCGGCTCGAAGAGGAGCACAATAACTTCCGCGCTGCGCTAGACCGGTTGGAGACATCGGGCGAATCGCAGAGTGCCATGCGGCTCGCAGGAGCGCTGGCCACTTTCTGGGAGATGGGTGGTCACCTGACGGAGGGCCGGCAGCGGCTCGAAAACCTGCTGCCCGGCGACGAGCGGCCGACCGCTGCTCGCGCGAAGGCGCTCGTGGGAGCGTCGCTGATGGCGCGCCAGAGCGGCGACGTCGCAACCGCGAAGCTTCGTGCCGAGCACGCGTTTGCGCTCCATCGCGAGCTCGGCGATGTTTGGGGAACCGCAAACGCAGGAGTCATGCTCGGCCTGGCGATCTCGGACGAAGGCGACTTCTTGACTGCCCGACAATTCTTCGACGACAGCGCGCGACTCTTCCGCGACGTCGACGACGAGAACAACGCGCTGTTTGCGACTCGCCTTCTCGGGGGGATGTACGAGCAGCTCGGCGATCACGAGCGCGCCCGCGAGGTGCACGAGGAGACCCTCGCACGGGCACGAGCGCTCGCGAACAGGCAGATGGAGGGTCAAAGTCTGAGCGCTCTGGCGTACTTGGCGCTCGAGCAGGGACGGGCTCGGGACGCCGTCTCCATGTACAAGGATGTCCTGCGCATCGATCGAGACCGCGGCGTGCTTCTTCAGGTTGCCTTCGACCTCACTCGCTTCGCCCGTGCCCTCGCGCGTACCGGAAAGGGCGCGGACGCGGCGCGGATTCTGTCGAGCGCGGAGGCCCTCCGCGACGAGATCGGCGCCGGCACGCCGCTCCCATGGCTCACGACCTTGATCGAGGATGCGCTCGCCGCCATCCACGCGCAACTCGACGACGCAACCTTCACCGAGGCGTGGGAGCAGGGCCACACGCTTTCCGCGGACGAGGCCGTCACGCTCGCGCTCGCCTCGGCGCCCGATACGTAGAGTTCCGTCCGCAACCCTCACCGACAATTTGGCTCGCAGTCCGGCGTACGGCCGCCGCGCCGGCCGCTAATTAGGCCCGCGGATCTATTGCGTGGCGACGAGTTCTCGAACGAGACCAAGCGGGTTCGAATAATGACCCGTTAGGACCACTATCACTTCCGCGCGGTCGTAAGTACGACGTTCAATTCGGCCACGAGATTCCCGTCTCGCACGAACGACCGCCATCCGGCCACGACATCGTGCTCCAACGCGGCGCGACCCGCGTCGTCGATCTGCCCGACCGCTGCGGCCAACGGGGTGCTATGGACGTATTGCCAGAGAAACTCACTCGGCTCCGGAAGGGTCAGGGTAAGTACCTTCGACCGAACCTTGGCGTCGCGGAATCCAGCGCTGCTCGCCAGATTTCCAAGCTCCTGCGGCTCGTGGAGCGAGAACACGGCTCGCAAGAAGGCAGCAACCTCAGGCTTGAGGTGGCGCGCGAGCGCCTGCTCGAGGATCGCGAAGAACGGTGGTGTCGGTCCGACCGTTGCAATGGCTAGTCGCCCATCAGGGCCGAGGATTCGCCGCATCTCACGCAGGGCTGCTGCCTTATCGGCCACGAACTGGAGTCCGAGCGAACTGAGCACGACGTCGAAGGTCTCGTCGCCGACTGGCAACGACTCGGCGGTTGCCTCGCGCCACTCGATAGCTGCGCCCGACGAGGGGATAGAGCGCGCGACCGCCAGCATGGCAGGATTTAGGTCCAGCCCGGCCACAGCGCCATTTGAACCGACCCGCTCGGCTGCTAGCCGCGTAACGACACCAGTACCGCACGCAATGTCGAGTACGCGCTCACCCGGGTGCAGCCCGGCGGCGTCGACTAACGCGGTCGCGAAGGGCGTTCCGATGGTTGGGACGAAGTAGCGTTCGTAGTTCTCGGCGGCGTTGCCGCCGTACTGCTTGAACGAGACTCCGCCCGTCGATGCGTTCACCGCTCCTCCTCTTCACAAGAGGCCCCTCTTCGTCGCCGTCCACGAGCATTGGGGCGTCTTGATTCGCCGAGGAGGACCAGTTCCGGTCCTCCTCGGCGGTGGATCGACGCGAGCGTCTATGCGCCGATCGGCGCGGACTCGCGGATTCCCGACGGTTGCTGCGAGAACGCCTGCGCAGCGTCAACCTCGTAGCACGTGTTGACGCTGGAGTCTCCGAGCGTTGTGTCCACGTACCGTTGGATCGCCTCCACCGATGGGGCTTCCCACAGACAGGTCGCACCGGTGCCGTCTCGCGCCGGATAGAACTGCAGTCCGTGAACGCCGGCGGGCGCTCCCTCGTTCTTGATCAGCTTTTCGCCTCTGGCGAACGCCACAGGCGTGTTCGTGAACCGATGCTGCGCGACTACGAACATTCCGCACCTCCTCTTCCGTTGGACCAGTCCTTGCGTTGCCGTCATAATCGTTGCGAGCACTATCAGCTCGAAGTGGGCATCTTGGCCATGACTGGTAAACCGGCGATGGTGATCGAAACGCCACAGTTCGGCGGCCGATGAACGACTCCCGTGCTCCGATCGAACCGCTCAATGAGGCGTTGGAGCGCGTGCGCCTCGAAGGCGCCATCTACCTTCGCGCGGAGTACAGGGAGCGCTGGGCTTTGGGCGACCAAGGCGGCCCCATGTTCGCAGCGATGATGCATCCCGGCGCCGAGCGATTGATCCTGTTCCATGTGGTCGCGTCCGGACGCTGCTTTGTCTCGTGCGCCGACGGCGAGCGCTACTGGGCGAGCGGCGGGGAGGTGATCGTGCTCCCGTACGGCGACGCATTCCTGATGGGAGGAATCGAGCCCGTGGAACCCACCTCGATCCTGAGTGTCGTCCCGCCGCCTCCATGGACCGAGATGCCGGTCGTTCGCCACGGCGAAGGCGGCGATCGAACCGACATCGTCTGTGGTTTCCTCTATTCGGAAGATCCGCTGTTCGACCCGGCCCTGAAGGCGTTCCCGCCTGCGTTCGTGGTTCGGCCGCCGCCTGGGCCTGCACGCAACTGGTTCGACGCGAGCGTTGCGTATGCGCTCGAGGAATCATCAGACCGAAGCCCGGGGATCCGGTCGACCAAGCTGCCCGAGATGCTGCTCGTCGAGGTTTTGCGCTTACACCTCGCCAACGCTCCCGCGTCAGAGCGAGGCTGGCTCGCGGCCCTGCGTGATCCGCTACTCGCGCCGGCGATGAAGGCGATCCACACGGCCCCCGAGCGCAAGTGGACGGTCGACGATCTCGCGAAGGAAGCAGCCGTTTCTCGGTCGTCCCTGGATGATCGATTTCGCACCGTCCTCGGACTCTCGCCGATCCGTTACGTCAACGAATGGCGCATGCGCGTCGCCCAAGATCTACTTGCCACGACGGAAGTCACCGTCGCCGCTATCGCGAGACGCGTCGGATACGACTCCGAGGAAGCGTTCAGCCGAGCGTTTAAGCGAGCTCACCGGCAATCGCCCAGCCTGTGGCGCGCGAGCCGCTCAGTTCACCGCGGACATCAGCGTCCTTAACTGAGCCAGCAGCATTGCGGAGTTCGAGCAGTGACCCTTTAGGGCCACTTTCAGGGTTCATTCCGGTCGCTGGTTGTTCAACCCGAGCCCAGCGCATCGATCGTGGCCGTTTCGACGAGCCCGGAGACCGCTCGCGCCAGATCGCGTCGGAAGTGACGAACACGTCTGCCTGTAGCTGCGTCAGCGCCACAAATTCGGCGTCGTATGTTGTCTCCCACCCCAGTTGGTCCGCGACCCTCCACGCCGTTCGCTGGAGCACCTTGTCGCCGAGAAAGCGAACTCTCAGAGAGTTGATAAGCGTCACGCGCTCCATCCCCTCGGCAGCCGAGATCTCGCCCCGGCGAGCCGCCTCGTACAAGGCAGCCAGCGCCTGCGACCGGACAAGTGTCGGCGCGACGAGCTGATGCTCGGCAGCGACCCTGGTCTCGCCGGCGGCGATCCGGAGCAGCGTCTAGCAATCGATGACGAAGCGCGTCACGCGGCCGACTTTACTCTCGATGAGAACGTCGCGGTCTCGAAGAGGGTTCCAGGCCGACGCTGGCGAAAACGGTCCGAGATGAAGGGACTGAACCGCAGGGACTTCCTCAAAGCGCTGGCCGTCGTCGGTGGTGGCCTTGCGATACGTCCGTCGCTTGCGGAGACACTCGGCGGCGTGCCCGACTCGATCGGCGCGTCTCGTTACTCGAAGCTCCACGATAGATCGCTCTTCCTTGTGCATTCCGATCTCCACAATCACAGCTTCATCTCGGGAGATGCTGAAGGCGATCCCTACCGCGCGCTGCGCAATATCCGCGCTGCCGGGATCGATGTGGCGTGCATGACCGAGCACGCGGTTTCGGGAAAGGATCACGGCCAGTACACCTGCGCGACCTGGCAGGACGGGGGCTGCCGTTTCATCGAAGGGATCAACGCCAACGATTGGCAAACGATGGCCAAGATCGCCGATGCCGCGTACGACCCTGGACACTTTGTTTCGTTCCGCGGTTTCGAATACAGCACGCCGACCATCGGACACATCAACGTTTGGTTCGGCCAAGACTTCACCGATCCGGCGCACGAATTTGCCCTTGCCACGCCCCGCGCGCTCTCCGAGATGTGGCGCGTGTTTCCCCAGTCGAAGCCTATAGCGGACCAGTTCAAGAATGCGCCGGATACCGCGCTCATCGCGCCGTTCTACGACTGGCTCTCGTCTAAGCCTGGCAGCCTTCCCTTCGGCGGGGGCAACGACGCCATCGCCAGCTTCAACCACCCGGGCTACTTCGGGAACTTCCAGGACTTCCTCTACCACGCCGGCGCGGCGAGACACATATTTTTGATCGAAGGGTTCAACTCGATCACGTACGACCAGAACCAAAGTAACGGTCACAACGCGACCGATTTCTTCTGGTACGCGCGCGAGCGAGGATTGCCACAACCGTTCAACGCGTGCTTCAACGCCGGGTGGCGCGTTGGTTTCACGGGCGTCAGCGATGAGCATTCGGGCGTCTACGGGCAGATTGGTAAAGGTCGAGGCGGCCTTTGGGTTACCGGTCTCACGCGGCAAGAGGTTCGGAACGGGATCATGTCCCGGCGGAGCTTCGGGACCCGCGAGCCAGGCCTCCGCCTCGACGCCACGGCGAACGGTGTACCGATGGGCTCTTCGATGAAGGCAACGTCGAATCTAGCGGTCAAGCTCGACATCGACCGGGGCCCAGACTGGACCGGCAAGAAGCTCTACGTCCAGGTCATCGGCCCGGGAAAGAACGACCCGACGTTGCTGGACGTGCAAGAGATCACCGTTCCTCCGCCGAGCCATACTCCGTTGTCGTTCACGGCACATCCTCATGGCGCGTGGTTGTTCCTTCGGATAACGGATCCAGCGAGATCCTTGGACCCACTGGGTGTCGAACCATTCGAACAAAAGAAGTACGGCGGGGCGTGTGCATACGTGAGTCCCTGGTTCTTCGATTGAGCCGCGGTCCAGGGCGACTCCGGCCGACGGATCACATCGGCGTCGCAGCAGCCCTCTGCTAGCCGTCGGAGCTATAGGACCGGAGTCCTAGCCGGCCTCATCCATTTGTCCTCCAAGCCCCGCGACGCTTCATAGATGAACCCTCCAATCCGAAACATTAGGCAACCCCGTATCGCTGCCTGGAACTCATGCGCTATACAAAGAAGACATTCAGCGGATCGTTCCTGTCCAGGATGTGGAAGGTCCGAGTCGGGACCGAAGTCGACGCCCATATGAGGGGAGCTGTTCAGATGAGTTTCATCGAGCCGATCCGCATCTTCGCCGCGGCATTGACCACCAGGCTCCGTATCGGGAGTGAGCGTGGCGCGACGGCGGTGGAGTATGCGGTCATGGTCGCCTTGATCGCAGCGGTCATCATCCTTGCCGTGATCTTCCTCGGTCGAACCGCGAGCTCTACGTTCAGCAACACAGGAACCTGCATATCGACGAGCGGCGCCTGCTGACGCTCATCTGACGCAAAGAACCCCGGCAGATCGCCGGGGTTCTTTCTTTCTCGGAGGTGCCGCGAGGGTCCCACGGCTTCGAACGACGAGAGCCTCGGAGACCGGTAGGGTTTGCGCCGCTTATGTACCGCTTCCTGTATTCGAGAAAGTGGCTGGCCGCCCTGGCCGTGGTCATCGTGTTCGTGGTGGCCTGTGCGGAGCTTGGCCTTTGGCAGCTTCGCCGCCTCGACCAACGGAAGAAACTGAATGCTGTCGTTTCGGCGCACATGCATCTCCCCGTCGTTCCCGTCGAAGACGCGCTGCGGGGGACCGATGCGAGCGGCGCGCTTTATCGGCGCGTCACCGCGAAGGGCACGTACGACGTGTCGCAGGAGGTTCTTCTCACCGGGCGTGCGTTCAACAATCGTCCCGGCAGCGACGTCCTGACACCTCTCGTCACCGGGAGCGGGCGCGCGCTCATCGTGAACCGGGGTTTCGTCCCGCTCGGTATCGACAAGCCGGGTGCGGCGCAGGCGACGCCACCGTCCGGCGACGTAACGGTGACCGGCATACTCCTACCAAGTGAGACACGCGGTGTTCTTGGTCAGAAGGAGCCGTTGAGCGGACACCTCTCGACGATCGTTCGCATCGACGTCGTCCGGATCAGACAACAGCTGCCGTACGATGTCTTCCCGGCGTATCTGTTGCTGTCGGCGCAGCAACCAGCGCAATCGGGCTCGATGCCGCAGCTTGAGTCCTACATCCCCGACCTCACCAACGGACCGCATCTCAGCTATGCGATCCAGTGGTTCTTCTTCGCCCTGATCGCGATCGCTGCTTATTTGGTGATCGCGTGGCGAACCGCGCATGGGAAACAACAGGCGGACCTTTCGGTGGAGTGATCGCGCGCGAGTGCGCGATGCTGAGACTCCCTAGCCGAGGACTTCGTCGATGCGGTCGATCAGCTTCGCGAGATGCACCGTGCGGTCGCGCCCCTCGTAGAGCTCATAGGGATTGCGCGAGAGCGCATCGTTCACGAGCTCGAGCAAGCTGCTCGGATCGAACGGCTTCGGCAGGACGTGGTGCGCGTGCGCACGCCGCTCGTCTGATATGCCTTGCGGATCGTAGTGACCGGAAACGATCACCACGCGCGTGTGCCGGCGCAAGCCGCGCATGTGGAGCTCTTCTAGGAAATGCCATCCATCCATCTCCGGCATCATCAAGTCGAGCACGATGAGATCGGGAACGGACTCGATCACCATCTCGAGCGCTTCGCGCCCGTTCGATGCGGTGTCGATCTGATGTCCTTCTGCTTGAAGGATGGTTTTGATCAACATGCGGATGCTTGGTTCGTCATCAACGACCAAGATGCGCGTCATCGGGGGTCACCTCTCCTGCCTCGAGCCCACATTCAAGCGAGGCTTCCGCACCTCGGCGGGTTGCGCCCGACCCCGAACAGCACGGTCGAGCACCCATCTCCCAACTGTAGATATCGGCGTTTTCCCCGGAAAATTTAGCCCCCGACCTCTTTGACTCTGGAGCCCCCTTCCCCTAATGTTCCCGCCGGTGTCGAGACAGGGGGTGGAGCGGTGGCTCTGAACAGATCGAAGTTCCTGAACAGCGTGTCCGAGCGTGCGAACGCGAGCCGCCGGGACGTCGAGCATGTGTGGGAACACGCGCTTGGCGTGATCCAGGATGCGATCAAGAAGGGTGAAGACGTCAGCATCACAGGCTTCGGGAAGTTCAAGCAGAAGGTGACGGCTGCTCGCAAGGCAGGCCTCCGCAAGGATCCGTTCACCGGCGAGATGCGTAACTTCCCGGCGCGCCCGGCGAAGAAGGCCCCGCGCTTCCTTCCTGCGAAGCAGTTCAAGGAGTATGTGAGCGGCGGCCTCAAGTCTCTTCCGAAGCCAAACACGCGCCCGCAAGCTCTGGCGGCGGACGGCGGGAAGACGGCGAAGCCTGCGGCCAAGAAGAGTGCGAAGAAAGCTGCGCCCAAGAAGGCTGCGAAGAAGAAGCCGGCGAAGAAGGCAAAGCGCCGGTAAGAAGCTTTCACAAAAGAAGGCGGGGACCTCTCCGCCTTCTTTTTGTTTTAGAGCGTGACGAGCGTCAGGTCGCGCACCTGCGCGCGCTCGTCGTGACCGACGAGCTGATACTTGACCCGTTGTCCGAT
>Ga0070706_100002193_pt1 | contig 19880 bp, 14 predicted proteins | sample KBSK5501metaG_FD_65476 | JGI IMG/M metagenome (GOLD analysis project Ga0070706, IMG submission 65476) | Corn, switchgrass and miscanthus rhizosphere microbial communities from Kellogg Biological Station, Michigan, USA - KBS K5-50-1 metaG | ecosystem: Host-associated > Plants > Roots >... | reverse complement strand
AGCTCTTTTCCAGACTCTTATATAATCAATTTCGTAATAGCTGGGGAACGAAGTTGAAGCATCTGGTGCACCAGGCAAATCTCCACCCACTGCTAAATTCGCAATCAAATACATTGGTTTTTTTACGATGCGTGTCGTATCAGTATATCTTAACCGCTCAATACCATCTACATACCAAATAATTACATTTGGCTCCCAATCAACTGCGTAGGTATGCCAATCAGCAGAAAAATCTGGCCCTTTCCACTTACCACCGCTAGCGACATTACCATTGGTTGCAGTAGGGTAATGATAAGTCATATGAATTGTATTTGTACTATCACCAAGTATCTCAAATACATCAATCTCAGGAGGCCAACTTAAATCAATAGGGAGTGTCCAAAATGCTGGCCACATTCCTTTCCCTTTTGGAACCCTCGCGCGGATTTCCATATAGCCATATGTAAACGAGAACTTTGATGTGTTTGGGGTTAGCTGAGATGGGCCACTTTGTATCATGCCTGATACATAAATTTTTCCACCGACTGATCGTTTTTCAGCACGAAGTTTTAGCGTTCCATTACTTATAATAACATCGTCTGGAACATATAAATTCAATTCTCTGTGATCACACCCCTCAGGATAGCAGGTTGTCCATTTTGTGGTATCAAGGGTTGTTCCATCAAATTCATCATCAAAAATTAATGTCCAACTGCCTGTTTGTCCAACAGGTATGGTAGTCATGCCTGCCGCATGCTGTCTATACTGTGTTTGGTGTTGTGAGACAAAAACAGTAAGGAGTAGGACAAGTATAAGCACTCCAAGGACAAGAAAACCAATAATACGAGAGTTCCTAGTCATTCGTATGTACTGCCCCAATCAGATTAGAGAGATTGCCACATCGATGAAAAGGGAAATTGCATAAGCACACACCTGCTACCTCCGATCAATTTTTCACCCAGCCCGCAAAGTGTTAAAGGTTATGTCCTCCCATGCACTATTCTCTGGAGAATATTATTAGTCATCCGCTCAAGGAGAGGTGACTCAGGGACTGGGCCAGCCTTGTCTACAGGCCAACTAGGTCGGAAGTCGCTTAATGCATCAGGCCATACGTATGAAGATGCATCAAAAATTATGTTATTCCCCTTAAAAGGGCTTGTCCAGTCCCATAATAAATAGATCTGCTCATATTTCGCCAGTTGAAAGTGACCTCTAGGAATTGGCTAGTTTGGCATCATTCATCAGCCACGCCATGCCCTCTGAGTGTACCTGTGTATTGGAAGAATTTCTCTCCCTTCTTCCTCCACCAGAAGTTGATGGTTCGAAATGACTCCCCAATATTCCCAAAGCGGAATACCTCGGTTGAGAGCCTAATTTGCCACTTGAAGAACGGATTCCACCCATTCTTCCACCCTTTCTTCGCGAATTGTCGGTCGCGAAACATGCCAGAGGAAAGCGCCGTATTTAGCCCCCAAGGGAAAGCGAACGTGAACCAGGCTACCTGGCTGCACATTACGTACCTGGCGGCCTGTCTTTGCTGTGCATTGCCCTCAAAGATCCGATAGTTTCCCCGCGCTGGATCGACCTCCAGGACCTTCTCCAGGTCATGGATATATATTGCGAAAGGAGGAAGCCTCTTCAACGACAGCTTGGGCACTTTCGACTTAATCTCTTGTAGACGCTTCTCTACCGCCTGGCTTATCTGCGAGATGTCCACTGGGTCTGGAGTGGGATCTATTTTTAAGTTTGCGTAGTCAGCTCGATACCTCTCGCGTGCGCGCATGTCCTCGAAGCTTCGAGTGTCCGAGTCCCACTCGTCTCCAGGATACATGAAGTTGACTCCCTTGAGCTTCAGTCGGGCGATAGAATCAGGGGTATTCATCCAGGGATTCATTCGACAATTTTCTTGATTGCAGAAATAGACGAAGCTTGCGGTGGGAACCGTGAACGCAGGTTTGAAAATCTCAATTTGATGAGTCAACTGTTCGATCTTTCGTTCGGCTCCGTGATCTTCATCACGATCATTCCCTACCCATTGCGCAAACGAGAACTGGGTGAAAAGCAGTGAAACATCTCCAATGCGACGCTTGATGTAGCGGAGCTGATCTATGTTAAGGACGCAATCGTTGAGATTCAACACACATTCTTTGCTGACCCGATCTCGGACAGCGAGAAAAGAATCCATCAACCATACCGATCCACAAAAAATCTCTAGGTCGCGACCCAGTCGGAACCACCTGTACTGTGGTAATTCAATTACGTGCGAAAAACCTAGTTTCAAAATGGAATCGACGACTCGTGGCGAGGCGTGCCTTTGATAGAGCACCTTGATTTGGGATTTATCAGAGTCCGGAATGCTCTTCAGACTTGGAAAGCTGAGATGATCTGGATGTTCGTGAGAAATCCAGATGTAGTCGACGGTGGAGAAAGCGGGTGGGCTTGGGGGACTGAGCAAAGCCCAACTATTATTGAAGACCTTACCCACAAGCCAGGGGTCACAGAGTATTACTTGGTTTTGACATTCAATTGCAATGCTCGCATGCCCTACAAAACGAACTCTCATGATTCATCCTCCTCTAGTAAAATCCATCAAATGAACTTCACACACATTCTGCTGTATGCCCGAAAATGGGGTGCGAAATTGACTTCTTTCATCTGACTTTTAAATAATAATGTTCCTCATGCGACTCTGCCAGACTCGGCTTCTGATAATCACGAGCGAGATGACGATACTTCCCGCGAAAGTAAGCAAGGGGGTCTGCCTTATTATCTATCATAATGCTTTCGTGGTGGTTAGAGCGTTGTCCACCTGCATCATCTGTGAAGGCCACTTGATTGCCTATTCCCATAGCCTCAACCCGACCGATTAAGATGGCGTGGTCTCCGCCAGGATATTCGTCGAGAATACGAGCCTCAACAAAGGCTAGCACTCCATCGATGATGGGGGAACCAGTTGCCTCGAGGCAGTAACTAGCATGGCAGAAATACTCGTAGCGTTCCTCCGAAGGAGTAGCAAAGCAGCGCGAGAGATGCTCTTGTTGATCAGAGAGAATATTAACAGCAAACGAACCGCTTTCACGGAAATACTGAAGTGTACTGCTCTTCAGGTCGATGCATACCAACACTAATGGCGGGTCAAGAGAAACCGAGCAAAACGAGTTAACTGTTATGCCTGCCAGACCTTCATTGCAGCGCGTGGTAACTACTGTTATGCCTGTTGCAAATTGGCCCATCACTTGGCGGAAAAAGTTCTTTTCTATAGGCATTTATCAATACATCCTTTCTCGCTCTGTATCATCGCCCGACCCCTCCTTCCTGGCAACCATCCAAAGGTTCGGCACTACAGGGGAAAACATCTGTTTGACTACTCTTTGATCCTTCCAGAGACAGTCATATGGATGAAACCATCAATTCTTTCCTCATTCCCCAGACTAGCACTTTTAACCCCAATACTCAAAAGGTGAGATATCGTCTGTGAACACTTTCACAGAGTGACACGCAGAGTCTGATAACCTCCTTAGATTTCGGCTATCTGATCAATCTTATGAATACAGAGAATGTTCATCTCGTTCTCCTGCAAAAGGAAGCGCAGGGACTGAATTTGATAAGGACTTGTGCTGTGCCTTATTCTGTATTGCTAGGATATCTTGATAGAGACGAATCAGTTGTTGTCTTTCCTTTTCCCAGCAGAGATCGTGTTGTACGGCTTCCAGAGCATTACGACGCATAGAAGCGAGGGCATCACGATCCGCGAGCATCTCATTGATCGCGGCACCAATATCTTCAGGTTTAAGCGAGGACACAATTCGTCCTACATCGTAGGTGCGAAGAACATCTGCTACGGCATCAAGCGACGTAGCGAGAACAGGTAGACCTGCCATAAGATATTCAAAGAGTTTATTCGGTAGGCACCACCGGATGTTAAGTGAATAGTTAGGCGAAAGAACGCATAAGCCAATATCTGCCGAGGCTGTCCACTCCAGTAGTTCCTCATAGGGGACTTGTGGAAGGATTTTCACGCGTTCAGCAACGCCCTCCCTATTAGCGAGAGCTTCTAACTCAGCTGCAGTTGATCCGATATGCTTGCCCATCAGCACGATCACCATATCCTGCTTCAGAAATGTTGCTGCACGGACCAATCTATGAAGTTGACGGTCTGGTTGTATATTGCCTTGGTAAAGGGCAATGAGTACCTCTGGACCGAAACCTAAATGTTGTCGTAATCGATCACTTCTGGGTATCGCTCGATAAGGAAGGATATTGCGGATCAAGGACACCTTTGGATAGTGATAGCGTTTGCTTATCTCATGTGCGATAGGAGGTGAAACGGTAATAACTCCGGCACAGTGCGGTACCATGCCAGCTATAAGGTATCGTGATACTCTACTAAGGCCACGCCAGCGAATAGTTTTTCCAGCTAGAGGCAGTTCATGGGCATCAAAGATGAGAGGTTTACGCCGCAACAAGGCTGCAACGTAGCAAGCAGGTAACGCTTTTGCATCATGGACATGGTAGATATCTGCCGGGGTCTGAATTAGTCGTAGTATGCAGCGAAAGAGCATCCTTATCGCTGTGACGAGAAACCATGGGTTGAAATGCCAGGAATAGTTAAACCAACCAGGCATGATAATGTGTTTCACGTGAATGCCATGAATATCTTCTTCAACAGGGCAACTGCGTTCACTCTCAATGTCAACTATGGTAACTGCAAATCCTTCTTCTACGAGTGTCATAGCCTCACGCAATACGCGCCCATCGGTACGTACGCGTTCTAAAACATGCATACACACCTTCCCCGCATATGAGGAGATACTCCCATTTTCTTCTTCCTCAAGATCCAGGTGTAACTTTGTCGTCACGCACTAACCTCCTATGTATTTGCTGATCTATTGCTTTTTTCAGAGGCGAGACAGAGCCTGTGATACACTATGTACCCGATTACATTATATTGCACGTTTTGCCTTGTGCTCTGACAATATCTCTTTATAGAGGTGAATTAGTTTTTGGCTTTCCTTTTCCCAATAGAACTCACACTTAGCAACTTCTAAAGCGTTAGAACTCATACGGGCAAGACTATCGTGATCCGCTAGCATCGCGTTGATTGCTGCGCCAACATCCTCGGGTGCAAGTGATGGCACGACCTTTCCAACCTCATACCTTTTGATCATTTCTGCAATGGCGTCAAGTTGTGAAGAGAGTACGGGTAGTCCTGCCATAAGGTACTCAAATAACTTATTTGGCAAGGTAAACTGAATACTGAGTGAGTAATCTGGTTGGAAGATCGTTAAACCGAGGTCTGCTGAAGCCGTCCAATTCAGTAATTCTTCATATGGGACAGCAGGAATTATTTTTATACGATCAGCCATCCCTTCATGCATAATTAGGGTATCTATCTGTGCTCGCGTACCTTTTGATTCGTTCCCCATTATGACAATAACAATATCTGGATGTAAGAAGGCTGCAACGCGAACTAGTCTATCCAGTCCGCGATTTGGTTGCAAAGCGCCTTGATAGAGTGCAATACGTATGTTTGGACCGAGACCAAGGCGTTGATGTAATCGATTGCTCTTTGTAACTGCCTTATAAGGAGGCACATTGCGAATGAGAGTCATCTCTTTGGCGCCGTAAAGTTTACCAAGCTCTTGAAAGTAGAAAGGTGAAGCAGTAATGTATCCGGCGCAATACGACACCATGTGCCTGATAGTACGTCTTGCCAGGGCTCTCAACCTGGGCCAGCGTGTAATAGTCGGATCAGACAAAGTCAGATCGGGGGTATCAACGATGAATGGCTTACCACGTAAGCGCGCGGCAATGTAGCACGCAGGCAAAGCCCTTTCAACATGCGCGTGATAGATATCTGCTTGCACTCTCAATAATTGAATGGTCCCATATATGGCTAACATCGCTAATTTAACGAGAAACCAGAGTTTGAAGCGTGCCGGAACAAAATAACTGGGCATGAAAATATGTTTCAAATGAACGCCACCAATATCTTCTTCAGCAGGTCGCGTACGATCGCTTTCAACATCAACAATCGTAACTGCAAATCCTGCTTCTATAAGCGCAGTTGCGTCACGCATCACACGAGCATCAGTTCTATCTGCAAAATGCATACAAACCTTGATGGGCTCCCTGACTGAGAATGTATCTTCTGTTACTGATGACTCAACGATTGGTTTGGTTTTCATTACGCAAAATTCTCCTCTATTTCTTTCTGCGCGAGGGCAACCAGCCCGACACTGCGAGAGTACCTCCATACAGCAGCAGCAGACCGATATGGATACTCCAGACGATCACATCGCTCTGCCCCTGGGCTAACCTACTGTCTGCAAAGTACAGCGCGATGCCGATTCCCAGAGCAACCAGGAACAAGCCAACCTCGAACGGCACTCGGTAAATGCGCTGGTTGAACAGATAACTCACCACCGCCAGCGCGATATAGGCCACCAGCGTGGCGATAGCAGCACCCATTGCGCCATAGAGAGGAATAAGAACAATATTCACGCCGATATTGAGCAACGCAGAGAACAGCAGAGCAATGAAAGCCAACCAGGTTTTGCGCTGCAATGTCATGCCGAGATTGAACACCACGAAAATACTACTGAACACAGTAGAGAGCGCAACGACTGAAATGATCAGCGACTGTCCATGATATGATACTGGGAACAGGAGGTCGAGAACGTTCACCGCAAACAGCGACAAACCAAGAGTCGCGAAAAGCAGTATGAAACTGTACCAGCGAAAGATCAATTTGAACACGTGCGGCGCATCATCTCGCCGTGCAATGGGATAAATCAGAACCCACCAGGCCAACGCAAATGGCTTGGTAACGACGAACGACACCGCCGTACCCAGACTATACGCGACCGCATAGTTAGCAGTTGCAGAGAGCGATGCGAAATGTCCAAGCAGGTAGCGATCCGATAATTGCAGCACCCACATCGTAATAAAGTTCCCTGCGAAGGGAACGCCAAGCACCAACATGCTCACCACCATGGTGGATCGCAGATGAAAACCAGCACGCGAAAAAATGAGTGGCAATGTGGAGACAGCTATTATAATATTTCCGAGGCCCATAGCAATCAAAGCCCCCACAACACCCATATGCAGCGCTCCCACTAGCACGATGGTGGCTCCGGCAACGAGCAAAAAATTTGCAGTAGAAACGATCGAGTAAGCCGTAGCCCGGCTCTCTAACCGCATCCACATCAGACCAGGTATCGTCAAATTCTGCAGTAGCACCAACAAGACTGTGAGATCGATCGCAGCAATATAAGAGGCGTTACCCAGCACCAGCACGGATAGCCAGGGAGCGGTCATCACTCCTATGATCATGACCGGGATCATGATCAGAAATAGGAGTAATGCAAGCGTGGAGAGCGCATCGAGCTGCTCCCGGCGTGTTTTACACTCATGCGAATACAGGCGTGCAAAGACCGCATCCAATCCCAGTGATGTGATGCTCGATACTAAAGCAATCACGGTATCTAACACCGCCAGCGCTCCATAATCGGCATGGGACAGCGCATGTGTCAGAAATGGAAGTAGTAGCAGCGAGACAAGCGGCGAAGCCAGCGACGAGATAGCATACACGCCGGAGCTTTTGACAAGGTTGCGGATTAATCCGAGATAGCTTTCGCCACCTGTCGTTTGAGTCGCTGGCAGGCTCACCTGGTTGCCAGCCCTCCTTGGCCTTGGTTTCACAGAGGTCGGCTGATCAGCGCTCGAGCTACCATCTTCGACCCGAAATGATGAAGGGAATGATACGGGGATAGCTCGCACTTCTATCTGAGTCGGTAGTTGCGCCATATCAACAACAGGAAGCTCCGGTGTCAAAACTTCAACTTCATCGATCCGCGTAGTATCGGCAGAGGTTGCAAGCGTATCATGATAGCTTCTCGTTCCCTCCAGCGAAGTCGTCGGCTTGTCCGTCATCCTCATCTCGTATTCACTCATATCACGTACCCAGCTTTGCCTTTTCCATTCTAGATGCATCGGCCTGGGCAGGAATAGCCTCTGCCATCCTATTAACTGGTGGCATTGACTGCTGATGTAGGCAACGTCCAATCAACGGTGAGGTGACTAGGCCTGCGATCAGCCAGCCCAGGCTGGCATGACCGCCCGGACTTGTCCAACCATCTACACTCAAACTGTTAATACTGAGCGCAATGAGAGCAACTATCCCTCCCCCAAGAAGGGGGCGATAACAAGTGTCTATGGCCCGCCAGTTGCGCCACGAGAACCAGAATACATAAACCAGAAGTAAAAGAAATATTAGCATTACAGGTATACCTGCCATTGCTCCCCACTGCAAATAGGAATTATCTGGCTCCTGCAAAGGCACAATCTGTGCAGGTACGCGGTAAGGATCCGCAAAAATCATATACGCCTGTCCACCCAGGCCAACGCCAAACAGGGGAAACGCTTCGATAACCCGAATAGCCGTTTGCCAGCTTGCCACATGCAGCGAGGACTCGTTCTGAGCGCTGGCATGAGATAGTTGCACGGCGATCTGTGACGGAAAAACGGTGAACGCTATCACTGTCAGTACCGCTATCAACATAAGCAGCAGCACACTATAACGTATGTGCCCGACGAAAATCGCAAAGGCCAATATACCTGCGAGCATGGCTATCCACGCCCCAGTACTGTAGGTGAACATCAGTGCCAGCAGAATCAACAGTATTTCCAGGAGATAGATCATCTTTGCCCAAAGCTGCTTACTTGCTATAAACAGCCCTAACGGAAGGAAAAAGCTGGTGGTAAGAAAAGCAGCGTTCCCATTCGGATTGCCTAAAAACGAACCGGAGCGAGAGATACCTGTTCCCGCTATTTGATAGTTCGAGTATTGGACAAGCGCTGCTTCAGCTCGTGCGGATTCAAATAAGAATTTGCCTGTTGTTGCCTCAATGATAGTATGTATGGCGATGAGCACCGCCAAAACACCCAGCAATTGAAACACGCGCTGCAGAGCTGAAATATCTTTTGCGATGATGTTGCCCAGCCAGAACATCATGAATGCACTGAGAACGATGCTGGGATAGAAGGTGTCGGCGTCATAGACCCTGAGACTGCCTCCGTTAATAGCAGGGTAGATAGTCAGGATGAGAAACAATCCCCAGAGCCAGATTGGTCTAGGCTTAACCCAGGGATGATTGGCAGATCGCCCGAAGTAGCAGGCAAAGAGCAGTACCAGCCCCATCAGCACTGCGATCAGGCGCAAGCCAAGATACCAGTCAACCAATATGTGAACGGCGATGATCAACGTCACCGTGAGTTCATCCAGCCGGATCCAGACGATGACCACGAAGGCCAAGCATCCGGCCGCCGCTGCACCATAGATCGGATTGATATCGCCGATAACTATGCCCAGCAAGAGCGCCGCCGGGAACACCAGGATCGAGAAAATCAATGGGAGAGAAAACTGCTCTCTTATAGTCTCCCGCAATCGGGGCATCTGTGCTACGTTTTTCATAATGTTCATATCCCTTTTTCCACAACGTCAATCACATTTTTTCACTACATACACCCCGTTATTGATGATCATTGCAGGTCCCGTTTCCACCATCTGATAGACGCGCTCGTGCCCAACTAACTCAATGGCACGTCGTAGGCCATCAGTAACTCTGGGCGGCCGCTTATGCAACCCATGCGCGTCAGAGCCAATGCAGTGAATCAAGCCTTTCTTTAGGAAAGTCTCAGCACAGCGGCGTGCAGTGTTCCCCTGCATCCCAATCAGGCTACTCGCTGTCAATTGAGCCAGCACCCCCTGCCGTTGCAAAGTGGCAAGCCTTTCGGGGTCTTTCTGGAACGCACGATAGCGCTCTACGTGCGCTAGAATGGGGAAGAAGCCGTGTAGCCTCAGCTCGAAAATCACCCGTTCAGTTTCTGGGAGCCAGGTACTGTTCCACAGTTCAAGAAGGAGATAGCGGCTTCCATTGAGCGTAGCAAGCCGTCCGGCCTGGATATCTTCGACCAACCCGGGCTGGATGAGTGCTTCATGACCAGCAAAGATACGAAGAGGAATATTACGTCGGTCTAGCTCCCGCTGCAACTCATACACACGTCCTTGGACCTCTGCCGCAGAGGAGTGCACAATTTCATCGTTATAATGTGGCGTTGCAACAGCCGCATGGATACCCTCTTGTACCAGCACTTCTGCCAGTGCTAGCGCCTCTTGTAACGTTTCCGGCCCGTCATCAATACCAGGCAAGATATGCAGGTGCGTATCAATCATGTATGCTTCTTTCCAGAGGCCTCTCGCTTCCTCCGTGTTCACCTTACCTCTCTCTTTAGTTATCAGTTGAGTTCATTCGCTGCTGACCTGGAGAAACTGGTTGCGTCGGAATAGCCGGCACATCAGGAACATTTCCATTTTTCATGCTGTGCTTCCCTTCACTGTGCTGGTCTGCGGTACGGTCGTAGTAGTAATAAGAGTAGGCACTGTCTTTACGACTGTAACGCTGCTTGTTAACCACAAAGCCAAGCACATTGGCACCTGACTGCTCGAGTATTGCTTTTATGTGCTTGAGATTACCCTTCTTGGCGCGTGTTATATCGGTTACCACAATCGTACCATCCATCTTCGATGCAAGAATGCTCGTATCCGACAGACCTAGCAGCGGGGGCGTATCAAAGATCACGATTTCGGCCCCGCAGTTTGCAATCGCTAGAGTGAGCCGCTCCATCGCCTTTGAATCAAGCAACTCTGAAGGATTGGGCGGTAGTGGTCCAGCAGGCATGACCCATAGGTTTGGAATTCCTACTGCATGAATAAAAGGCTTAAGTGACGGGTTGGTTGTGGACAATGTGCCCGTTGGTGGTAAAGTATTAGCATCCGCATAATTGGTAGAATGAATTTTGGGTGTGTCCTGCACACTAACACTAAACGTCAACACAGCATTGGTCAAACCCATCTTATCGGCTGGGAGACCAAATTCCTCATGCACTGCTGAATGACGCAGGTCTGCATCGACGAGAAGGGTATTTTTACCCGCCTTTGCCATAAAGATTGCAAGATTGGCGGCAATAGTACTTTTCCCGTCGTTGGGAAGCGCACTTACCACCACCAGAGAACGAAGAGGTTTGTCTAAACTTGAAAATCCAATATTTGTACGCAGAATGCGGTAGGACTCGACATTAGCGCTATTCCCGCTTGGATTTATCACGTTCTCTTTCTTATTCTTAGAGGAGCGTACACTCCAGACCGTCCCAAGCATTGGCCAATCTAGCAAATCAGTGAGAGCCCCAGAAGTGCGAACACGTGTATCTAACTGCTCATAAAGGACTGCTAGCACCATACCTAGTAATAAGCCAGCGACGAGACCGAAAACAGTGTTCAAAAGAACCTGCGGTCGTACAGGGGATGTGCCTGGTTGTGCCGGTTGTGCTACGCGGAGAAAATCTCCATTCTGTGCCTCTGTAAACTCGAGCTGAGCAAGGAGCGTTTGCCACTGACTGTAGTGTTGCTGCAACCCACTAAGCTGTGTTTGCAAAGAAGCTACCTGGGACTGCTTATTAGGTTTAGCTTGTAGGGTCGCTATCTGGGCCGTGAGAGTATCGATTTGCTGTTGTGTGGAGTTCAGATCTTGCTGAATTTGTTGCTGTGACCGATTATTATCTTGCTGCGTCACCTCAAGTCGCTGTTTGATCAGTGTCGCGGCAACATCGTTTGCCAGTATTGCAGCTCGTGTTGGGCTTGGGTCTAGCACGTCTATCTCAAAAAGTTGCGTATTCAACTTGATACTTGATGTCACGTTTTTCGAGAGTTGCTCGGCGGTCAATCCCTGGTAATGGGAGGCAACTTCGCGCAGTACTGGATCGCTCACCGCTAGCTGCGACTCCGTTTGCACGAGTTGATCACTGGCTAGCAAATTCGTGTAGTCCGATGACTGGTTATTACTAGACCGCAGCGCTACCTCTACAATTACTGACGATTGGTAGACGTGAGTCTGCAGTTTACTCCCGATGAATGTTCCCAATCCCACTAGCATGAAACAGATGACGATTAGTCTCCAGTGTTTTAATAGGATGGACCAAAAGTGTGCAAAAGTCATTATCTCCTCCTCTTGTTGCTTCAATAACATGTCGTATGGTAACAAGCCCAATCGGCTGAATATTCAGACGACCAACTGTGAGCGATACGTAGCGCGGCATCTCCTTTACCAAATGGATTCTTTTGCGCAGGATTTGGCTTTGGTAGATCAACCGCATCGAGAATCGTCTCCTGGCGCTTACCCACCAGTACATTCCATCCAGCATCAACTGTTTCCGTCCACTCTGTCTCCTCACGCAGGGTTATACATGGTACACCGAGCAGAAATGCTTCTTTTTGTACCCCTCCAGAATCGGTGAGAATGCGATATGCGCCCGATTCCAGTGCCAGCATATCGATATATCCAACAGGTTCGATAAAACGAATATGCTTCTTCCAAGCAATTTCATAACGTTCCAGACAAGCGCGTGTGCGAGGATGAACAGGAAAAATTACTGGCATTTCCAATCTATTAAGCGCGTTGGCGATATCACGCATCGCTTCTGGATCATCGGCATTAGCAGCACGATGTACTGTCACTAGCAAGTAGTCTTGTTGCCCGACTCCCAACTTTGGCAGGAGTGCCTGAGCATGGGCATCAATTTTCGGCTGGACTTGCAGCAAGATGTCATACATGACATCTCCTACCACTTCAACTCCTTGCGTGATACCTTCACTTCTCGCATTCCTACGAGCGGTTTCTGTTGGGCAAAACAGGCGATCTGAAAGGTGATCGGTGACCACACGATTGATCTCTTCCGGCATCCTCCGGTTAAAGCTCCTCAGTCCGGCTTCAACATGTGCAATAGGAACATGAAGTTTGGCTGCTGCCAATGCGCCAGCAAGCGTGGAATTGGTATCACCATAGACGACAACCCAATCTGGGCGCTCTTTCAGGAGCACCTGCTCAATCGATTCGAGCATACGAGCCGTCTGGATTCCATGAGCTCCAGACCCTATCCCCAGATGGTAGTCCGGTGCGGGAATGGCAAGTTCATCGAAGAACTGGGCGGACATGTAATAATCGTAGTGCTGCCCCGTATGAATAATAAGTTCCTTGTGTTGTTGCCGTATCGCGCAACTTACCGGTGAAAGCTTCATAAACTGCGGTCTTGCTCCCACTATCGATGCAATTCGCACTAATGCTGACCTCCTGTTTGGAACGTCGAAGAGATCACAAGTTGTGCCCGGCTTCCTCGATCTAGTTTTTCCTGATAACCATCTCCAATGCTGATATAGCACATCCCCTGCAACTCGACCCTCTCACGGCTTAGTACTCGCCGTCCGTCAAGAACCACTTGGCAATGAGCAAACCGGCTGAAATCAAACTCGTGATACACTTGATGATCCGCCTGCAAAATAACAGCACATATCTCGCTTTCATACTCAGTCAGAAGAGGAGTATATCCTGACGCAAGTAGTTCGGGCTCACTAAATAGCGGATCATCGACATATACAGTCGCTCCATGCTTCAAGAGAGCATCCTGAAGCAGCTTCGCGCTAGTAAATGCGGATTCGCGTACATTACCCCGATAGGCTATGCCGAGAATAAGTACCGATTGATGAGCTAATGAACCGACAACAGTTTCAATACGGCGAACGGCGTAATCAGCCATCGCATCATTAATGCGGCGAGCAGAACGTGGTAATTCTAGCAACTGCTGTTCAGGAAGTAACCTGAGTGAATCAGAATTTTCTACTCCTGCAAGTAAAAAGTATGGATAGACCGGAATGCAGTGGCCCCCCACTCCGACTCCAGGCGTATGAATATGCGAGTAGGGCTGAGTATTGGCTGCGCCGATCGCCGCAGCTACGTCAAGCCCATGAGCATCAGCAAAGCAGGCATATTCATTCGCTAATGCAATATTGACATCACGATAGGTCGTTTCGATGAGCTTAACAAATTCCGCCTCATTCGTTGACTTCATGGTGATAATGCCGGCATCAATCACAGTACGATAAAATGCAGCCGCGGCGGCCGTGCTCGCCTCATCAATGCCACCCACCACCTTGGGATAGATATGCAGATCACGGAAAACAGATCCAGACGAGACACGCTCAGGACTATATGCTAGATAAAAGTCTCGTCCAGCTAGCAAATTCGAGGTTTGCTCAAGAATCTGGCGTAGCCGCATTGACGTTGTACCTAAGGGTAGTGTCGTTTCATAAATCACCAATGTGCCAGATTGCAATCCAGATCCGATTGCCGCAGTAGCTGCGTCGATGCCCTCGAAGTTTACTTTATGCTGCGCATCGATAACCACTGGAACGATAACGATGACTACCTTCGCCTGACGAACTGCCTCGGCGGTATACTCTGTTGCGGAGAGCAATCCCTTTTCTACCACTTCAGCAACCTCAGAAGCTAGATCTGGCTCCTCTTGAACATGCGATTGGCCCGCATTGATTGTGTCAACCACCTTTGGATTGATGTCACAGCCAATAACACGCCATCCGTGCTGTGCACACTGCACAGCAAGTGGTAGACCAATCTTGCCTAAGCCAATGACGGCAAGCGTTGATGACGAAGAGGAAAAGTTAGACGAACTGCTTTGCATGCGTGACCTCCACCTCCGTCTTTTGCATATCATCCATTTTCCTCTGTGTTGACTCAGATAGCCGGCAGACCACTTTCAAGACAGCTATGCCATCTTCACCAGAGACAGTAGGGGCAGTATCTTGCCGTATTGCAGCGAACACATCTTCATACTCCAAACGTAGGGGTTCAGCTTTTTGAATTTTGAGTCGGGTCATCGTCCCTTCGCTCACCCCTGTAAGGGAACGCATCGCATCCCATGTCGTGAGCGTATAATCGTTCTCATAAAAATACACATCTTGCGTCAGGTAATTGACGAGGTACATCCCTTTTTCACCAGTGATGCTCAGTTCACGTACCTTCGTTGGCGTCAACCGGTTTACATCGAGTACACCTGTTATCTGGTTATTAAAGCGAAGGATGCCAAGCAATAAATCTTCATGTGTACTATGGATCTGGCGTTGGGTCTCCCCATACACATGCTGTACTTCTGAATCTGCTAAATAGCGCATGATATCGATATCATGCGTCGCAAGATCGAGCGTAACACCAACATCACGGATACGAGGAGGATAAGGGCCGAGTCGGCGAGCATGTAAATGGAAGATTCGCCCAAGTTCTCCAGCAACTAAACGCCGCTTCACATCAACGACAGCTGGGTTAAATCGTTCAACATGCCCAACTGCAAGCTTGACCTGATGGGAATGAGCAATTTGGATGAGTACAAGAGCTTCCTCGATCGTGCTTGTCATAGGTTTTTCAAGAAGGACATTGATGCCTCTGTCAAGTATGTACGACGCCACCTCAAAATGTAATTGAGTGGGTACGACAACTACAACGAGATCGGGCCGCATTTCCTCGACCATCTGACGATAATCGGTGTAGCCCGCCACATGAAAACGACTTGTCACTTGCTTCAAGTTCGCTTCGTTGATTTCCGCAACACCTACGAGTTGAACCTGCTCCTCGTTGAAATCTCTGAGAACCCGTAGATGATTCATCCCCATCGAACCTATACCGACAATGCCAACTCTTAGCTGCATAGGACAACTACCTCCCCTACAAGAGTTGAAAGACCATTCACAATGATTACTGGATAGACTGGAAGCGGTAACACGTACTTTGCAGCCCTTTCTTTAATTAGACTCCTGTAGGATTGATGAGAACCTTCAGCGTCTTTAACAGGATAACAAGATCAAGAAAGAATGAACGTTTATCGATATATTCTATGTCAAGGGGAATGCGCTCCTCATAACATCTGTGCCGATCAGGGCTGATTTGCCATAAACCAGTTATGCCTGGTTTTACTGAGTGCCTCTTCTCTGCACACTCGCCATAAAGAACCAGCTCGCTTTGATGAATTGCCCGGGGACCCACAAGTGACATTTGTCCAAGCAGGACATTGAACAGCTGTGGTAATTCATCCAGATATGCCTTACGCAGAAATCTACCTAATCGGGTGATACGTGGATCGTACTGCAACTTCATGTTTTTCTGGAATTCCACCTTAAGTTCAGGATGCTGTTCCAGGTAGATATCTGCATTGGGTACCATCGTTCTAAACTTTAAGATGTTAAAGCGGCTACCACGCAACCCAATCATTTCTCTGAAATAGAGTATGTCACCTCCGTCTTCGAGTTTAATACAAGCAGCAACAACTATAAATACTGGTATCAGCACTACTATGCCAAAAGTGGCAAGCACAATATCAAGAAGACGTTTTGCTATACGATAGAGCTGGAAAGAATTGCGAGTGATATTGGTGCTGATGCTACTACTCTTAAGAGCACTACTTTCCGTCTCATAGAATTTTAGGTCTTCTTCTCTCCACTTTGTCCTGGTTACACTCTCCATACAATGCCCTCCTTTTAAGTAGGAAGTTCCCTGTGTGACTCAAATTTCACCTTAATTATCTTCCCTCCCTTCAATCAAATCTGGATGGGTTCGTGCTTCTGTTGCTACAAAATGCCTGGGGGCAGTCCTTACCGTGCTCCTCTCAGGGTAGTCTAGCGGTTTCAAGATATCTAGCGTAATAGGTGAAAAGGCGGCGGTTTTCGTATTTTTCTTCCTATGACCATTTCTACTGTTCCGCTCGTCAAGTAGTATCGCAATACGGTCATCAAGTACTGCGGTTAGACGGTCATAATCGAATCGCGCCTCTACATATGTACGTCCTTTTGGCCCTAGCAATGAAGCTAGATCTGGATGTTCATACAGCTGAAGGATTGCAGATGCTAACGCACTAGCATTCTCAGGTTCTACATGTATTGCTGCTCCTGCCTCCTCTGCAATTCGACGTGCCTCACCATCCACCGCTAACACAATAGGGCGAGCACAAGCCATCGCTTCAAACATCTTGATAGGTAATATGCCCTCCGTCACTGGCGCTTTACGGACATGAGCCAGGCATACGTCACCAGCAGCCAAAAGGGTTGGTATAAGGCTGTGTGGCATCACATCCATGAATGTGATATTCGTGAGCCCAAGCTTTTGAGCCTGTGCGACCATGTCTTCCTTGTCTGAACCTTCGCCGACTAAAACGAAGTGTATATCGTCATGATCCCGCATTTGCTCCGCTGCGTCGATGATAGTCATCAGCCCATGGGTCACCCCGTGTGTCCCCACATAAAGAACAGTAAAGCGATCATCCCATCCAAGCTCAGCACGGGCCTGCGCTTGTGGTAGCGGGTGAAATTTGGTCGTATCAACTCCGTTGGTCAATAAGAGAATACGTTCGGAGGCAAGCCCTCGCTGGATGAGCCTATCACGAATCCACTCAGTGACAACCCAAACCAAGGCGGCTCGTCGATAAGTCGACCATTCCAGCCATTCAGAAAGCCGGATCAACAGGCGATTACGCAGTACTCCCAGTTGGATCGCCTGCTCTGGCCAGAGATCAGATAGCATAAAAATAAAAGGGCAACGCTTCCACCATGCGAGCATACGTACAGCGATGGCATCGAAGAGCGGGGGTGACTGAACGATGATTATTGCAGGATGCCCAACCGCTTTCCCTCCAATCAGGGGAGCTAGAAAGGCAAAGGAGAGGTACCACTTTATCCTGTGCAGAAAGCTTTTGTTGGGGCTCACCCAGCTCCATACCCTTACCACACGCACGCTATCGCGCATCTCTTCTTGGAGGAGGCGACCGCGGTATTCTAGCGGAAAAACACCCGTTGGGTAATTTGGAAACGTAGTCAGCACCGTCACTTGGTGGCCCTGCTTTACCAAGCGAGTAGCAGTTTCACCAACACATGCCGGAGCAGCACCGCTCTCCGGAGGGTAATAGGGAGAGATGAAAAGGATATGTGACATCATTTCGCTCCTACAAATCTCTAAGTACACATATAGAGTTCATTCCCACCAAGCCTGCACCGACAGCGCCAATTTTCAATCGCATAGGGCAAGTACCTCCCTCGCAATAGTCGTAAGATCTTCCGTAGTGAGTGCTGGGTGGACTGGCAGCGAGAGCACTTGCTCTGCGGCTATCTCTGTCACTGGAAGGCGCACATCACCTGCAGTGCGCTTTGCCCCTATCATTTCGGGCGCACCTGATAATTTGAATTTATCTATTTGCTCTCGATAAAAAGGCTGCTGATGAATGGGAAGGGGGTAATGAACCGCTGTCCCAATTCCACGGCTACGTAAACGCATCATCCACTCGTCCCTATCCGTTGGAATTCGAATGGTGTATTGGTGGTAGACGTGGCGGTATCCAGGCCGTGTCATGGGAGTTTGAACTACTCCACTAAGGTGCTCCGACAAGAAAGCGGCATTGGCGATACGCTGCTCAGTAAACCGTTCCAACTTCTCCAACTGTACCAGGCCAAGTGCCCCCTGAATTTCTGTCATGCGCATGTTGTAGCCAAGTGTCACATGGTGGTAACGTTCTTTTTGTCCATGGGAACGCAAAAGACGCACGCGATCAGCGATATCAGCATCGTCCGTGGTAACCATTCCACCTTCACCTGTCGTGATATTCTTGGTCGCATAGAATGAGAAGCATCCTGTACCAAAACTTCCAACTGGTTTCCCATCTATCTTCGCTGCATGGGCTTGACATGCGTCCTCGATGATGGCAAGGTGATGGGCTTCTGCCAGGGACGCCAACCGCGGCATTTCACAGGGGTGGCCGTAGAGGTGAACCGGCAAGATCGCTTTTGTCTGGGGGGTAAGAGCCGCTTCGACCATTGCCGGATCCATTGTATAGGTGTCCGGCTCAATATCGACAAACACAGGAGTGGCCCCGACCAGCAGAATGGCGTTAGCCGTTGCCGCAAAACTAAACGCGGTGGTGATCACTTCATCACCCCGGCCAATACCATGGGCTAGCAGGGCCAGATGGAGGGCAGACGTACCTGAAGCGACGGCGACCGCCTCACGTACATGGCACACTTCGGCAAAACGCCGCTCAAAGGCTGCCACGTACTCGCCCTGGGCAAGTTGACCAGAGGCCAGCACACGAAGAACCGCCGCTTCCTCCTCTCTACCTAGCAGTGGTCGCGCAATAGAGATCATGGAATCCTTTCCCCAAGACAAGGCGATACCCTTGTCTCACATCTAATTCTTTACGGGCACTCCACGCTGTGCTCCGGAAGCACTATTTCGCTTCGCAGCCATGCCTCAGATCACCGCATTGTGCTTGGGAGCGCTGGGGGGTTATGAACCCAGTGTCTGAAAGCGCAAACACCCTCTTTTGTGTGGTCATCGGCCTGAGATGCGCGTTGTGCGTTCGGGAGATAATCAGGGAATGCGCATCAATAAAGGCGGACGACTGGAGAACCACCTGGGCGAAGATGGTGACTTCTGGGTACTGACCACCTTCGGGATCAGCAGATACCCATGAACATGACAGTTTTAAATAACTAATGACTTATCAAACCGCATCTCATGGGCTAAAGAGCCATCTTTGGGTCGTTCAAACTGTCACATGTAATCTGCCCCAATTGAACCCTGCCTACATAAATATGGACTAACATAGCTTACTTCTCAAATATACCGTCTTTTACATAAGAATTCGGTTTTTGCCGATGTTGCGATAGCGTTGCAAAAGGCGTATCGTGGTGTATATTCCTCTCCTTCCTTCTTGCCTAAAAATAGACCCATTTCTCCACACTTCCTTCCCAGAGCATCACTGATTCTCTACCATCATAAACATCATATTAGCACTTGCATATGGTATTTTCCGATTGGAATGGTATTATTCTTAAGTACTGTGAAAAACTCTCCAATTAGTCGAGGGGATGGATGGTAACCTTGCTATGAACGTCTGTAATGTTGGAATTTATGAGAGGGCTAGAAGGTTAGGATATGATGAATGATCCTGTAAAC
>Ga0070706_100002188_pt1 | contig 19891 bp, 11 predicted proteins | sample KBSK5501metaG_FD_65476 | JGI IMG/M metagenome (GOLD analysis project Ga0070706, IMG submission 65476) | Corn, switchgrass and miscanthus rhizosphere microbial communities from Kellogg Biological Station, Michigan, USA - KBS K5-50-1 metaG | ecosystem: Host-associated > Plants > Roots >... | reverse complement strand
CGAGGTCACCCTGCTTCTGCAGCAAATGTCCGAGGTTGACGGCCGCTCTGGGGGCAGCCTCGGTGTGGCCGCTATCAATGGCCCGCTGGTAGGCAACCTTGGCCCCTACGAGGTCACCCTGCTTCTGCAGCAAATGTCCGAGGTTGACGGCCGCGATGGGTACCCACTCGGCGTGGCCGCTATCGATGACCTGGTGGTAGAAGAGCCTGGCCTCCTCAAGGTCGCCCTCCCGCAGCCGCGAGAAGTTGGCCTCCTCAAGGTCACCCTGCCGCAGCCGCGAGAAGTTGACGGCCGCTCTGGGGGCCAAGTCGGCATCGCCGCTATCGATGACGTCGAGGTAGAAGAGCCTGGCCTCCTCAAGGGCATCCTGCCCCTCGAGCAGCCTCCCAAGGTTGAACACCGCTGTGGAAGCAGCCTCGGCATCGCCGCTATCGATGGCCTGGTGGTAGACGGCCCTGGCTCCCTCAAGGTTGACCACCTTCTGCAGCATCCGCACGAAGTTGACAATCCCCCTGTACACCTTCCCCGTGTCATCCTCGTCGACACCCTGCCGCCAAGCAGCCTCTAACATGGCCGGCTTGTCAGCTTGGTAGGCGGCTAGGCCGATCACGATGAACTCGTCAGACTTCGCCTGCTTCAAGGCAAGGGCCCACATCGGGTCAGGAACCGGCACGCTGGTATGGGTGAGTTGGTCGATCAGGTAGTCAAAGGCCTCTAAGACAGACCCGTTTGAGCCAGTGAAGACCTCGGCGAGAAGAGCAACCGTCTCATTGATCTTTGCCGTGGCCCAGACCAGGCCATCATCGATCGCCTGGTTGGTTCTCGGGACATCCGGCCTGTCGGCGAGATAGGTGGGCAGCATCGTGGCGAGGACCTGTCGTGAGACAGGGCGGGTGAGACCGGTCCGGCGCAAGTCGACGGCTGCCCGCACAAGCGCGTGGCCAACCGGATTGGCAATCTCGCCGTCCCGGAACTTGCCGAGCGCTTCGGGTCCGGCGCCGAGGTACTCGGCCAGCCCATAATGATCCACCGCAGCGAGTACGCCCGGATCCTCCACCATCGCTCGAACTCGACCGAGTTCGGGGCCGGTGAGACGGCGCTGGAGCGAGATCTCGCTGAACCGCTGGAGCACGTCCCACTCCGGTGGCCACAGCGCGGCTCGAGGCCGATACGTCTCCCTTTGCTCGATCCGGATCGTGGCGACCACGATCGCTCTGCCAGCGGTGAGCCGATTGAGCAGGCCCACACTCAACCCATCCGCCCCGAGGAAGCGCTCCAGATCATCCAGCCAGACCACAACGCCGGCCGGGTCCAGTCCCCCGACGAACAGCTCTCGCAGCGCCTTGCCGGACTCCGCAGCGACTAGCAGGGCATCCGGGAACTTCCGCTTGACAACCTCCGCCGCCAATCGAGTCTTGCCGGACATGGAATGCCCCACCACCAGCGCCGGCCGCCCCGGCCCGACTGCCTCTTCAAGCTTGCCCTGCTGGTCCCGCTCAATGTAGGGCACGGGCACCCGAGCAGCATGCACCCGCAGCTGATCCAGCCCTACGTCCCGTACTCGCAGTAGCCGGCGGCGCCCACCGGAGACCGCCACCCGCTGATCCACCAGCCGTGCCCTGGTGTCGTCTTGTCCGAACCGAGCCCGCAACTCCGGGACGATCACTGCCACCGCTGCCGCCAACCCGGCCAGCACCGCCCGAGCCCATATCGGCCATCCGAGCACCTGAGCGATCGCCCACAGCACCACAGCAAGCGCCGCAGCAAGCAGCAGCCACCATGACCGCTCACGGCCACGGCCGGCAAAGCGTGGCCGTCGTCCTAGCTTCATCTCATTCGCTCCCTCAAGGCCCCACTCTCGGATCGGTGCCACCCGGGGCAAGATGGCGGGTAGGTAGGTTGGTCAGGCAAGCGCCCGATGGCCCGTTTGGTGGTCCTGCTGAGCGTCAGTGACAGCGAGAAGTGCCGACTCCGATCGGAGTCAGCACTTCAGCCCAAGAGGGGCCGAAGCGTCACGCTGAGTGGGCCAACTACATAAAGAGAAAGAAGGCCATTCGTTCGGAAGTATACCACCGTTGGTATAGACAGTTCCAGTGTCACTTGTCGAGAAAGCTGACACTGTATTCGCGCTTCCTCGGACCCATCCGTATATACGAAGCGAGGGATGGGGCGGTCTGATGATCAGGAGATTGTTGCTGAAGCGCGCAGCCACGCAAACCGATGGGACTTGTGCGCTACTGCTGATCCCCGTCGCTCGTCGCCGTTCGTTCTAGAGGGTAGAAGACGTTTGACAAAGCGACAGGAGCAGAAATGATTGGTTACCCTGAGATCGAGGAGCAGTGGCTCCTCGGCAACGCTACGCCAATGTCTGCGCAGCAATGGGAGACTGCCTTCCGCTGGTGCGAAGAGAAGTTCGGCAGAACGTGGCTCCAATCCACCCGACCCGGAACGTTCGTGGCAGACGCGTACGTTATTGCGGCCGTATGGCTTGTCGGAAGCCGCGCTGAGTCTCTCCGTGGCGCCGACCTGGTCATTCAAAAGCTTGGGAAGAGTATCTCCGACGTTGACTGGCCCACATTGGCTGAGCTGTGCGCGGCGGCGCACTTCGCCTCCCGGGGGGCAGGGGTCGTCTTCGAGCAGGACCTCCATCTTGAGGGAAGCCGTCGCAAGCCCGACATGCATATCCAACTCCCCGTGGGCAGCTTTCATGTCGAGGTCACATGCCCTGAGAGAGGCCGAGAGTATCTGCGATTGATGGAACTGGTTCGCTCCACCGTCGGCTCGATCACCATGGACAATCGGCACGCTCAGGTCTTCTTCTACAAAGAGCCAACTCCCGCAGAGAGAGAAACAGTAGTCCGTCAGTTGGTTCATGCTGAAGACGATCCACCGTTCCGGCGTCACGTCGATGGAGTCGCGGAGATATTTCTCGACCAGCCGGCACACGAGAGCCTCAGCACTTTCCCGCCAGCCGTGAACGAGCCGAGTCCACTGTTGGCGGCGATGTCAGCTCAACTGCGGGAAGGCGTTCTCACAAGGCGAGCCACCGTGAAGCTGCCCTTCAGCGACGCGCGCGCCCGGGATTTCATCAAGGGCGAGGCCCAGCAGCTGCCCAAGGGTGGACCCGGCATCATCATCCTCGACGTCAGTCGCCCTGTGGGCAGGCTTGAGTTCTGGGCAGATGCCGTACGAGCCTATCTGACGAATACGACAGCACATACACGCGTGAGCGCTGTCTTCATATGGAAGGCGGGCTACACTGCCACTGGGGTGGAACTAAGCAAGGAGTTGATCGTCAACCCCCGAGCTGCTTCGCCGTTGTCTGCGGAAGCTCAGCGGGTCATCGCGGCATTTGGCGATGACTGGCCATATCTCCTGACGCCGAACTAGGCAAATGTATCAGTGTGTGCCGACCAAGGTCCTACGGGCAAAGTAGCCGGGTAGGCGGAAGCTACACGGGATTCCGCTGCGTTGACCCCCACATGGCCTTACGTCGCATCGATGTCGGCGCCATCGGGATCCAACAGTGTTTCCTGCTCAGGGGCCACATGCGGTGGTTCTGGTTCCGCGCTGAGTGGCTCCGGCGGTTGCGATGACAGGGTTTCGCGCGACGGTGACGGGGTTGGCGATGCATGCCGAAACGGAAGATAGGCAGGTGCAGGCGCCCCCCATACGGTGATGAGGAACCGCTCGACAGTCTCTGCCAGCTGCGTGACGGTGTCGATGTCTGACTGCCAGCCTCGTTGGACTTTCCTTATATCGCGTGTACTGCCGAGGCGCTCTGCAAAGCGCAGGTCGAGGGTGCGGATGACCGCTGTGGCGAGGTGAGGATGGGCGCGAAGGCGGGCGATCAAGTCGAGGAACCCCTCGATCCACTCTGCTGGTCGAAGGATGTCGGCTTCTAAACTCCGAACAGGGAGGATGGCACGGGCGACGCCCCCGGCGATATATGCGTTGTGTACCGCCTCGATGTCCTGCCTGTGGATGTCATCGATCCTTCGGAGGATGCGGCGCAGGTTGTCAGCGTCGGCAACGCCGGAGGAGAGCTCGTGCGTTAGGAATCGGTTGAAAGCATCCGGACTGTACTGATCATGCCACGAAGCAACGCTGTATGCAGCGAGAGCAAAGAGTGCAGTCGCTTCCCCAACGGCCAGCGTGATTACACGATCGTCTACCTTGCCCAGTTGGACTGCTGTGAGCCGGAACAGAGTGCGGAGTTGCTTGAGGCGTGTGAACTCATCTGTGAACCAATAGCTGCCGAAGAGGAATTTCCCAGCGCGATTCAGCTCCGCTGCTTTCCCGAGAGCTTCACGGCGCGGCTTGATGATACGCTCGCCGAACTCCGGATCGTGCATGCCGACCCAGTCGTCGTCCTGAATCTCGAGCGCACGTTCGGCGGCTGCCACGGCGTGCTCATCGAGCACAGAGACCTGAAGACGCCTAGCCAAGTGCCGCGTTCGCTCATCGACCTTTGTCTTGGCTATTACAACGTCATCTGCGGGCACCAGCGTACCGATACCACGTAGCCAGATGACGCGGTCAATTTCCCCGCTTCGACCAGCGGAGGTCTTGCCTTCGATAACTTCGACTCGACGGCGCAGTTGGGGGTCGAAGCTAACCGCGATGGCATCGAGCTCCGCAAGCTTGTCGCCGCCTGTGCCTTGAGGCCAGATGTCGATGGATCGGCGGACAAATTGGCCTTGGTAGAACCGTAGCCGCGTGAGCCGGTATTCCCACTGTGTACCTGGAGGGATACTACCCCGAGGCGTCCCGCCTTTCGACCGATTTATGCGTTCGTTCACCAGCTGCCTCGCTCAAAGTCATCGCGGATAGCTGATATGAGGTCCTTCTCGAGCGTGTCGGCGCGGTTAGGCCTCTGCGCCAAACTTAGAATCCTCCTGTTTGCCTCAGGTGAGCGGAAGCTCGTTTGGGAGGCCAGGAAGCGAGAATCTGATCGTGCACGTGAGTCGGTGAGCAGGCCGCCCGTTTCAAGCACCTGCTTGGCCATTTGGACGATGTCCTCCTTCTTGAGCACAAAGCGGCCGCGGTCTCCGCTTGTCGCCTCGACTGCCAGTATGCCCTGCCGTTCGACAAGAACGTAATCTCTTCTAATCGGGGTGGCATTTCCTGCCACTCCGTCACGCAGCAGGCGATCGAGAAACTCGATGGGTCTGTGAAGTTTGAAGTCCTCTGAATATCGAGCACCATACTGAATGGAGGCAACGAAGAGCTTTACCTGGTCAGACGTGTCAAGCAGGGCAACGTCTGCCGGGCCCGCTCGGTAACCATAGAAGAGAGGGGCGAATGTGAACGTTTGCTCACGCCCACTGACGGTCTCGATGGTCACTGTGTCGATGATGCCTACTGTCGCGGCCATCTGAATGAGGTGCGGCGGTGCCGCTGTGAGACGGTCGATCCCCTGGCCCTGGGCGGACTTGATCTCTTCAATCAGCGCGCGCAGGTGCCTATAGTCGCTACCAGACATCTTTCCGATGATGGGCGCAACCTTGTCGATCTTGTGGCCCCAGAGGTACTCGTTGTAGAGGAGACGGCCCCCGAAATCTGGTAGGTCTTTGGACCTGACAAGTTGGAACGAGTGCTGCAGCTCGAGCGTCTTCCGCACATCCTCTTCCCGATGTCCTGCCCGGACAAGTTGGTCAATGGCTTCGGACTCTCTCAATGGCAATGTGCTGAACATGTCCAGCATGGGGATCAAGGCACGCTCTGCAGGGCTCGGCTGGAGGACCTCGAAGCGGCGTGCAACGGCGCGGTACACCATGCCCTCGGTGAATATCTGCTCTGTCACTTGGAGAACTTCACCCGCTCGGCTCTCCACGTCGATCAACCCGGTTGTTGCTATGCCCTGATAGAAGGCCAGTGCCTCTTGGGGAGCAATCCCGACATCCCGAGCGTAGGCAATCGCCTTCTCACCGCTGATCGTGCCGAGCCGTCGCAGCCGGAGAAGAAGGTCAGCTTCCTGGGATGCTCGTCGCGTTGCCCAGACATACGAAGCAATCATGTCCGGGCGGAACTGAGCGATGTGCTTGCCGGCAGCGAAAAGCCATCGGCCAAAAGGTTCTGATTCCAAGGCGTGCCCCTTCCAATGTCTAGCTTTTCTGACATTACAGACGCGCAAGCAGCCACAGGGGTAACTACCAGATCTTGCAACGCAGTAGAAGGAGTTGGCTTGCACCTCGTTCTCGGAAGCGCGAGCCGCCTTGTGAGTGTGGCAGGTCAGGCCGGCGGGCCCGCGATGGTCGCCAACAACCCGTGTGGGAAATGGACCTCGATAAAGATGGCAGCTCCTCGGTGGCCGTCATATCCCGACAACTCACGCTCGGCCCACTCACCGATTGCTCCTACCCCGAGCCGACTGGCTAGGAGCTTGACCTTGCGCAGCAGAACCGCGAGGCTCATGGAGTCTTCAGTCGCACTATCTGAATGTCACGCAGCAGGCCCACTTTCACTCCTGTCGTTTACTACAAGAGTATCTCTACGAAGAGGGACGTACGAGCGGAGCTCCAGTAACTTGCACCACGTGGCCGGGTCGAGGGGGTAATCCCAGAATCCTCGAGGTCACGAGAGGTCCGCATGCTCTATGCCTGCAAACCCGCCCTCGTTGTAAACGGCTTGGAGCAACGCACGTTCCCGCTGCTTCTTACCCTAAGCTACGACCTGGCCCAAGCGCCTGTTGGCCGGTTCACGCCTGTACATGAGGTGAGGCCGGGCGCTGAGACCAGCTGCGGGCTGGGTATCATCAGGACTCGTGTGGCCCAAGAAGTCCTCTCCGGCCGTGTGGGCAACGACCAGAGGAACGGAGGCGACGCCCCCGCTCGACGACTTCCCCAAGCTGCTCATCGATCTCGGGCGGGAGCAGATCCGCGGCCAGGAGGCCACCACTGGGGTGGCGACCACCAAGGTCCTCGGTCTGCTCGGCTTCGATGGTGTGTCCACCCCGCTGGTGATCGCCAATCGCCACGTCTTCGGTTATCTCTGGTGGGTGCTGCTGCTGGCCGCCGCTGGCATCGTCGTGGGCGCCGTGATCGTCCTCTGGGGGCGGCCTCACGATCGTGGGCCGGACATCGGCCAGGCATACGAGAAGTACGCGGGGCAGGCGCTCTACGCTTCCTACGTCTCCCTCGTCGCCGAGCTGGCTGGAGCCGTCAGGAGCAACGGTCGGTATCTCGGCTGGATCAATCGCGGTATGACCGTGAGCTTGACGGCCCTCGTGGTAGGGTTAGTCGTGGCGGGATTGCTCGCCTACCTCGTCGCTATTGGTCACCCCTCATGAAAGACATCCACCGCGAGAACGGCTTAGTGCCTCCTCCCCCACCACCGGTGCCTGCGATAGCGCCGTTGCCGCCGCCGCCGGTACCGCTGCCCGCCCCATTGGTGCAGCACGTGATCGAAAAGCGCGGGCTTGACTTTCACTGGGCGGAGCCAGACCCTGGGGAGCGCCAGGGCTGAGTCTTCAGCTCGCGGATCACAGAGTCCTGGCGGCCGCGACGACCCGGAGCACCTGGCCTGGCCCTCCGTGCTCGTTACCTGGAGACCTTGCCCGGATCGTGGAGTTCCGCCAGCGCCTGCGGATGGCCGCCCGGGCATCGCGTCCGAGTTCGAGGCAGCTGTGATCCCCCGGGCCCGGCCGATGGCGACGGATGGCAACCGTTGGCGGTCATCCTCCACCGCGAAGGCCTCTCTCCCCCGCGGCCGCCTCTCGGCAGGACCTAAACGCGCCGAGCCTTGCCAAAGCCGCGATCGCGTGCCATTGTGAGGGCCTGAGAGGCGCGGAACGGGGCCGGGCCTATGTCTGGCCTGAACTATCAGAAAGATTGGTCAGATGGAGGGAGCTGATGGGAATCTGCTCCCTCGGGGACCGAGCACGCCGACGGCCTGGTGTAGTTGTGATGGCTTGGCTCACCTTGCGGCTGGGGACACGGAGCCGAGCACTTGGCCCCATAGGGATGAGGTAGTCGAACTCGGGACTCATGTGGGAAGGGCTGATACTCTCGTCTGGAATGAGTGACGAGACCTCAGCCACTCCGGCTCCAGACCAGACACCGCCGGCATCAGCCGTAGCTCCGGTAGAGCCGGCGCCTCAGCAGGCTGTGCCAGCATGGACTCCGCCGGCACCCAACCCGGATCTGTTGCAACTCCTCACCGAGAGCGCCCCGGCGGGCTCACGGCCGGACGTCCAGGATTAGGCTCAGCCTCGCTTCTCAGTCGGGGCGGTGTACCCCCTCTGAATCTCGGCCATCAGATCGGTCTTCGGTGGCGGTGCCGTCCATACGGGATACGGCTCCTGGGGTGCAGGAGTGGACACGGGCGTCGGCTCCCCGCCGGGCTGTTCCTGAGTTGGCGCCGCATGGTCCGTCATGAGCCTAGTGTAGGCCATAAGACGGAGAGCACCAAGGCGATCCCCAGCAACCCGAGGCCCGCCAAGAGCAGCACCGCCTGCCCCCGCCCCAGCCAGTTCTTCCAGCGTCGTGGTCGGCGGTTGCGCCTCTCCGCCTCGGCGAGGGTCGAGCACAGATCGGCCAGCATCTCCTCGGTGCCGGCGGTCGCGTAGTTCGGCCAGAGGCCACCCAGTCGGGGGACACTGGTGTAGGTGCGCGGAAAGATGATTAGTCCGGCGGCAATGAGCGAGAGGAACAGCAGGCCGAGGCCCACGTCGTAGCAACCCTTCACGTCGCCGGACAGCGGGTGAACTTTGATGCCGGCGAAGGCAAGGGTGAAGAGGCCGCCGGTCACCGCGATGAGGGCGGATGCCTTCCGGTCCACACCTTCGGCCTCGGCCAGCTCGCGATCCAAAGCCCGCTGCATCTCTGTGTACACGACTTGGAGGTGGTCCAGCGGAGGGCCGACCCAGCCCTTTGTGGTCTTGCCTGCCATCGGGGCTCGCAGTCTGGAGTGTTAGCGAGAGCGGTCGGGTTGTCCAGTTTCATCACCGTCGAGCTATGGTGACAGTCTCTCGGATCGTGGAGTTTGGTCGGCCCGGGCTGGATGCCTCCGACGGCCTAAACGCGCCGCGACTTGCAAAAGCGTCGCAAGCGTGCCACTGTGAAGGGCCTGAGAGGCGCGGAACGGGGCCGGGCCGGTGTCTGATGCCTCCGCGATCCGAGGGAGGGAGCCATGGACGCATAGGACGCGGTAGAGGCGGAATTGCAGCGACGCTTGCGGAAGCTCCTGGAGGCGACGCCGGCGGCAGTGGCGCCGAGGTCGGCATTCCGTCCCCAGCAGCTGCACTGGCTGATCCCCGTGGCGCTGTTCATCCTCGGGATAGCTTTCAGCGTCACAAGCGGCGGGCGACCGCGGTATCCTCGGAACGGCCGTGGAGTATCGCCGGTGGCTGGAGGCCGTTCTGGGGATACAGTCGATACCCCGCATGCCGCGGCACGGCCAGACTGAGCCCACCGGCTGTCCGACTAGGCGTCGGTAACCTCCCTGGGACCTACACCTGGTCCAGAAAATAGCTGTCGTTCATGTCCGGATGCGGCTGCAGGTCGCTGCGTACTATCCGTATCTCGCGTGCGTCCCGCGGCCGATTCTCCACTCTCCGGTAGAGATCGTTGATCACGTCGCACTGTTCGCGGGAGAGGTAGAAGGCGACCCTTTCCAACCGCCGGTAGAAACCATTGAACTTCTCGGGATCAAAGCCCGCCACCTCTGCCTTCTCGGCTTCACCACGCAGATTGTCGATCAGGTCCTCAAGCTCCCGGCGCAAAATCCGTCTGCGGAGGTCGGGAAGCACATTGATCATCCCATCCTCGGATACCAGGATGATCATCGTCAGGCTCTCAGTTGTACCGAGGTAGCGAATCGCTGAGTTGTAGCGAGCTCCACGAGATGGATCGCCAGCCTCGGTCGCTACCCCATCCAAGATAACGCCAATCGCCTGCAACGTTCCCTTCGGGTCCAGAAGGACCGCTCCGTCGATAGCGGTTAGAGGACCCAGGTCGTCAGCTGCCACCGGCGTCGCCTCGATGACAATCGCCTGACCGCCTAGCCTGCTTGCCTCGCTCGCGGCGTCATCGGAGACGACGAGCATAGTGCCGTGCTCCGCGTGAGCAGCAGCTTGGGCTAGATCCCACAAGGTGGCCGCATCGCACGTCTGTGCATCGTGGAATACCCGTATCGCGATGTCGATGAAGTGGTCGCGATCGAGACGTGGGCGAGGCAGCACGGGTCGTCCATACTGCACGTGGAGTAGACCCTGTTCCTGATGGTGAATCTCCCAGGTGCCTTGCCCGACGATCGTGATGGAGAACACCGACTCGCTCGCTGGGTCATAGTCATCCCGAAGTGACCCAAGACCGTAGATGTCCTGTCCGTCTGTCAGGAGCGCTAGTCCTTCGCTTCCGCTGAGTTCCACCAGCTTGCGGACGGTCCGGTGCTGACCGAGACTAACCGGATGGCTAAGAGTGAACTTCCTTTCGACCCCTGCTACATCGCGGCGCGCCAGCAACATGTGCCCAAGGCCCTCTCGCTGCTCGTAACGCATCGTCGCGACCTCGTTGAGGGCCTCATAGAGCGGCGTAGGCATGATCTCGCCTGACAGCACAACCATCGACCGTACGAACCGCCTGGCCGCAGACCTCACCATCTCCGCGGCCGTCCGTTCAATGGTGGACACCGGACCTGGCTCCGGACCACGCAGCGCCTTTGTCGCTTCAGCCAAGACCTCATCAATGGCACTCGACACCAGCGACGAGGTGATCGGGATCTCGTCCTTCTCGCGCGTTGCCAACGTTGGAGTGCTTGCCATTAGATCTGTCGGCACTCCGATTGCCACGTGCACCTCGTACTCATCGACTCGCGCTGACAGGCTTACGAAGAAGCTGACACCTCCGGTGGGATGATGACGCTCGAGAGCCTCCCTCACTGCCTCCGCGCGGCTGCTGTCCCGAAGTTCTCCGTGCAGCCTCGCATTTAGATGCGCTGCTCCGTACATCATCTGGCTGCGCGGGTGCTCTCGATAGAGTGCCTCACCTCGATCACGAACATCCCTGAGCTGGCTGGGGAGGATGTAGCCGCCCTCCGGCTCAACGCAGATCGGGTGATCACCCTCACCAACGCGGAACCCGATGAGGTAGACGTCAACGTCGGTTTCACGTCCGAGGGACTCGAGCACGGCCTCCGTGGTAAGCTCGACGCGTATCCGAAAATGAGACTGAAAACCCCACATGAACTGCTCGATGGTCTTGCCTGGCAACATGTGCCCCCTTATCTATCGACAGGCCCTAGCCTTCATCGCAATACCCCTTCGTCCACGCGGACCACGAAGGACTGCTCAACTGTGACGTAGACTGAGTGCTGTCCACGGCTTGCCGGGGGCTAGCGGTGAGTTGTGCCCACCTCCAGCACCTTGGCCGTAGTGGTTGATGACCTTCACGGCGATCCACCGTCTCCGGCGCGGGGAACGGCCGGCTCGTCGTCCGGTCGAGGCTGCTCCACGCTTCCTCGTCGATGTCCGCATGCAGTGCACGCCTCAGCGTGCTCATACGGATCACTTATCAGACTATAGCAGAGGCGTCAAGCCCCGCAAACTGCGCGTCGCTCGACCCTAAAACGAGGCGGCCCACCGTCTTAGGTCGCGAACGTCGCGCGTGGATGATTCGTGTTTACGAGCCGGTGCCCGAGCTGGATCTGCAGGACATCAACCCCCAAGAGGCTGACCGGATCGTCGAGGCGCCCGGCTTGGGTCAAGGTCGAGTGATGCAGCAGACCGAGTCGGCTAACGCGCTGGACTGGTCCGAATTGGGCGGAGTGAAGCTCCCCGAGCCAGTACTTGCAGCCGGATCGATCCAGATCCGGATCATACGCTGCCGCGAACTGCACGACCGAGCCTCCACCCGGGTTGACCGCGGTGTCATCCGGATCGAGTGGGGAATCATCGTCGCTGATTGCCACTTCGCTGGTCGTGTTGATGAACGATTGCATGGCAAGGTTGAATCCGCCGAGTGTCATCCCACCTCCGGTGCGCCGTACTCCGAGGGCCTTGTCCACAAGATCGAGGTAGAGACGGCTCAGTCGTTCGAGCGTGTCGACAACGCCAGCACGGGTGGTGCCGAGGTGCTGGGGAAGGAACACGGTTCTCCCTTGCTTGGCGTGGAAGATCGCAGTTCTGGTCCGTGCGTAGACGTCTTGGTAGATGTCGTCTGGTGGATCAATCGACGCGGGCGGCGCGTAGCGAGCCAGCGGCAGGGTTGCGTCAATCTGACGAAGGGCGCGCCTAAGCCAGATGCTCTCCGGTTCGGAGCGGCCGTTACTGAGTTGGCGGATGGGAACCACGGTCGTCAGGATGGATTCCAGCGCCAAGTACAGGTTACGGTAGGCGTCGAACAAATCCGTGGACATCTGCGACACTCGGAAGTACCGAAAGCTTCGGTGCCACACGACCGGTAGCGGAGGGTCGGGCTTCGGATTGCCGTGGGCATCGACCACCGAGAGAGTCGCAGTCAGACTCACGTTGTGATCTGCAACGCCCACGATGCGCATGATCGTTTCCGCCGAGTCTGTCCACCAAGCAAAGTGGGTCGCCTCCACCCGGACGATCGTGAGGTTGAGCGTGCCGCGAATGCAGAACACGTCCAGGGCTTCTTGAGCCGCGTCGAGGCCAGCATCGCGCGCCGTTTCGTACCCTGACGCCTGGGGCCCCCGAGCAACGATCGTCTGTGTGCCGGCGAGCACCTCGGCTGTCCAACCAGATGTCAACGCCACCTGGGCATCACTGCGGGCGATACCGCCGAGCGTGAAGCCGGCGCCTGTCGGAGCGCTACCGATCACGATCTCGCTGACCATGCTCAGTCATCCTCTGCCAGCTCGCCTGGAGAGTTGCCCTGCTCCGCTCCTGCACGCTCTGTGTCGATTGTCCGAAGCTCACTCACCAGTTCTTCAGTCGTATACGGTTTCATGACAATTGCGACGTATGAGCCTTCGCAGAGTAACGGGCGGGAATACTCAAAGGGGACGGTCTTTGCTCACGCTCTGGCATGGGCGCGATGCGTCATGTTCGCATGCCAAAGTGCGACGAGATGTACCGGTGCGCGGCCTCGCTGTCCAGTGGTTGGGTGGAGTTACCACTGCGGACGTACAGGGCCTTGCTGCTTCCGTTGCTGACCCATATGGCTCGTGGTGCAGCAGGCACGCGGAGCACACACACGCGGGTCCCATCGATGGGTGGAAACTCGATTCCCACACGCGCGCACTGATCAGCCCCGATGCCACTGTTCAGCAAGGTGCGTAAGAAGAGTTCGTAGCCATCGAGGTTCTTCTTGCTCACCGTCTCGATATCATGATCAATTCCTGCCGGCACTCCGGCATCGTTCACGCCGATGATCAACACGCCTCCCTGGGAGTTGAGGAAGCCGGCGACCGTCTTGACGATGACCGCCTCCATCGCCTTGTCCACCACCCCGGTAAGCACGTTGAGCCTTGCTGTCTCCTTGAACTCGATAGAAGGACCCTCGCCCTCAGCGATGAGATCGGCGATATCGGTCGTGGCGCGACTGCCCTCGTTCACCACTCCGTCGAGGAAGGCGTTTACCATCCGCGCCAGTTCGGCGCGCCGATACTCAAGGAAGGCGCGGAAGTTCTCCACCTTCCACATGTCTGGGTCAGCTGGGATGCCCTGCGCCAGCAGCGCCTCGATGCCGCGGTTGTTCACGATCTCAGGAAGGTAGGTCTCGGGGCTCTTCGAACCGATCGCGCGGTTCTGGCCTCCGCTGATGAAGGCCAGGTTGGCGATCTCGTTGATCTCACTCGACTCATACTCTTGGGTGATCGCCTTCGGGAAGATGTGATGGGTCTGAATGTAGTGATACTTCCCGGAATGGGTGAGCGAGAGGCCGAGGCCACTGCGCCAATCCTTCGCGCCGGCGTGCTTCACCGCGAGATACGCGGTCTGGAAGAGTGGGTTGCGCGAGCTGCGCCCTGTGAAGTCCGCGGCGGAGAAGCGAATCCGCCCATAGCGCTGCTTCACAAGATCGAGCAGCTCTCGCGGACCGCCCTCACGGCGCAGGACGGTCGACAGGTCCACGTCGAGCAGTGTCTCGCTTGAGCCCCGCGAGTAGTAGCCGGTTGCGTTGGCGACGAACAGCCAGTGGAGGAGGTTCCGCTCATCATCGTCGGTCAGTTGAAAGCGCTGGTTCACGGCTAGCACGGCGATCGGAATGACCAGGAGAGGCGAGGACAGCAGCGACTCGTCCTCAATCCCAGCGTTCGTCCGGAGGAAGTTGATGGCGAAGCGGATGCCATCCTTCGCCTCCTCCCACGATTCCTTCAGGGTGGGCACACTGATGCTCGTCACGGTGCGGAACCGACTCTGCCCGGTCGCGAACACGACGAGCGTGCGCACGAGGAGGCCTGGATCGAAGGAGAACCACAGCTTCTCGCACTCGTCGGCGAATTCCTCGAACATATCGAGAGAGCCCTGCCAGCGCGCGGTGATCTGCGCCATCGCCAGATCCGAGCCGCGCAACTTCATCCCCAGGGAGTTGACCCGCACGAAGATTTCTGCCACCTCTTCGTAGGTCAGGTCGCGCTCGATGACGTGCATCACGTACAGGTAATCGCCGATTTTGCGAACGCGCTGCAGGCGCTCGCTGTATCGGTCGTAGAGCGGGTCAGCGGGAGATGACACCAGCTTCTTGAGGAGATCCCAGTCGCGGATGTGGGGGTTGAAGATGTCCGAGACCTTGACCCAGTGGGGATCGGTCAGGAGTGCCCTCCATGAGACCACGAACGTTCGGTTCTGCACGCGTTCCTGCACGCTGCGCGCGTCCCCGTTGAGCTCCATGTCGTCATCGAGCGAGGGGTCCGCCGATGGTTCGTCGTCCTCCACCTCCACCACTTCGGTGGGTGGGCCGTCGGGATGATCGAGGTTGAAGGCGATGTCGACGGGGCGAACGCGGTTCTTGAACCGTAGTGGCTCGCCGCGAAGAACCGCGGAGAGAGAGGTCAGGCGCTGCTGCCCATCGAGCAGCAGCTTATGGCCTCCGAAAGCACTGGCGTGCTGCTCTATTGCGAGGTCGCGAGACGGAACATCCTCACTCGTCTCCCAGACGAGGATCGTGCCGGAGGGATACCCACGGTAGAGGGAGTCCAGCAGATCGCGGACCCGGGTGGCGGGCCATACGTAGCGGCGCTGGAGCTCCGGGAGGCGAAGTTCCCCTTGGTTGATCATTCCGACCAGCTCCCGCACCGAGATATCGGTCTTGGCCATGCTCGTGTACCTACTCCTCGTTCAAATCTCCACCCGCCTGGCGCCGGCCCAATCGCCGACTGCACGCGCAGAGGGAGTCTGCCTTACAACAGTCCCCTTGTCACCACATCTGGCGCCCTGCGTCGCGAAAGATTGCGGTCGCTCGGCACGCCGTCCGACCGTGGTGGTGACACTGAGTCGATGAACCTGGCCCTTCAGATGATCCGCCTGCCGTTGTCGTGGGAGGCGTTACGGTCGAGTCCAACAAGTCCCGTCGTCACCGGCACGAGCACGTCGACCCCTGACTCGAGGTGGCTCCCCCCCCACTTACTACAACGATTACTGGTGCGAACAGTATCGGTCACACTCATCCATTACCCGAAGGTTCCAGAAGGACCTCCCTCTCCCCCCACGCCCACCCCTCGAAAGCCTAAATGCGCCGAGGCTGGCACAAGCGGCGATCGCGTGCCATTGTGAGGACCAGAGAGGCGCGGAACGGGGCTGGGTCGATGTCTGATACCTCCCGGATTAGAGGTTCAGCACATGTCCGCATCGAGCGCCCCACCCTCTCTCCCGACGGCCGCTACTAGTGGATGGCGCCGCCAGGTCTGAATCTGCCTCCAGGTTTCACGCGCCTCCTGGAATCCACCCGCCGCACCGGCTCTGGGTCAGTCAGTCAGGAGTGCCGGACTGTCCACCCAGGTCGTCGGGATCGGAGCCGACGGAGCCACCATCAGCGAAACCGGACGGGGAGTCGCCGGCGTCCAGCATCGACGTCTCGATCCGGCGCCGCGACCAGCCCGAGGGCCGGGGCAGGTTCAGGTTGATGATGAGCACCCCGACGATGCTGGGGTGCAAGGGATGCGCCACGCCATGCATGCCGGGGACGAGCCAGCCCCAGTAGTTCTCGGGCTTGCCCACGGGTGCGTCCTTTTTCGTCCAGTCGAGGATGCAGAGGATCGACAGGCGTGCGTCAGCGTCGACGGAATACTGCGAGGGCTGCCCGACGTACCGGGCCGCTCCGGCGATCGTGGCCGGCGTCGTCCTCTCGACCTTGAGCTCGGCCACGATGCCGTCGTGGACGAGGTCGGTGACCCCACCGGCGTGGACGGTCCGCTCCACCCGGCCCCCGAGCTGTGGATCCGCGCGCAGGATCTCCTCGAACGTATGTTGGAACTGGGACTCGCGCATCGACCCGCCGCCGCGGAACTGGCGGTCCGCATACAGCTGCTTGGCGGCGGCATTGAGCGCGGCGAAGAAACGGCAGAACACCTTGACCTCGTCATCCGCGACCCCCTGGCCCTGCAGCCGGTCGAAGAACACGATCAGCTCACCCTCGGTGCGCAGGTTCCCGTAGGGCATGTCGCGTGCTGGGTCCACCGCGCGCAGGCGAAGCCGTGGCATCCCTGCGACGCGCAGCGTCTGTCGCTCGTCGTACCCGCGGAACTCCGCCATGACGTCACACACGAGCGGCTCGGCGAACGACGACTGGGTGCCCGCAAGCCGGCACCGTCCGAGGTCGCTCACGACCACGGGAGTCGCAGGCGCGGTCACGTCGGGACGGCGAAGTGTGAGGATGGGCAGCTCAAGGGCCTGCGTAGGCGCGTTGAACGCGACCTCCAGCGTCTCGGCCCACGCCGGCCATTCCAGCGCGTGAATGGTCACGCGCAGGTCGTAGAGGTGGTCGGGTTCGAGCAGCACCAGATGGGACACCGGCGTCCCATCCATCTCGAGGAGGCAGACGCCGACCGGAGGTCGAGATCGTCGCGCTGCCGCTGGGCGTGACCGGCCGGCGCGTGGGGCATCGTCGGCGGCGAGCACGGGCAGGGGAATCTCGAGCAGTGAGCTTCGGAGATCGTCGACAGCTCCGGGTCGGTTGATCGTGCGTATCGTCTCCACCAGAGGCGCGAGCGCGGTCCCGTCCACGTCGGACGCCGCCAGTTCGGCCTTGCGTATCGCCGCCAGCCGCCAGCGGTCCGCGGTCTCCTCGGCGGCCTGGATCGCCGCGTCCCAGCGCGTCAGGTCGACGAGCAACTCAAGCGTGCGGCAGTATGCCTCGACGGTCCGGCGCCGGCGGTCGGCGGATTGATGGGAGACGACGGCACGTAGCCGGGTCGCAGCTGTATGGAGGCGTGTCGCCCGGTCGGTGACACCAGGATCGCCCAGCGCCTCGACGGTCAGGCGTCGCGCGCCCCGCCAGCGGACCAACCGCGCCGGGGCTTCGCTCTCGCCGGTGACGCTGCCCGCCCGCTGGTGCGCGGTTGCCGTGTCGCCTGCGGCCAGCGCCGTTTCGACGAGAGTGGCAGCTCGCATCACACCCGCATACCGCCGGCGGGGTGCGTACTCGACGGTGCCGGGAATCCGCTCGGCGATCACCGACGCCACCCGGCCCGCGTCCTCCCACATCCCCGCCGCCTGGAGGACTTCGATCCAGTCCCACGCCATGCCGGGGTGATCCGGCAGGCACGCGGTCACCGCGCGGTCGATCTCCCCGAGAGCGCCGGTGAGGGTGACGTCGCTCATCTCCAGCAGCCGGCGGCGGATGGTCGGATCGGGTTCGCCGCTATCGAGCCAGTGGCGCGTGGCGAGCAGACGCACGGCGAGTTGGGCCCAGAGAGGGTGGCGGTCCGCGTAGGGAGCGCTGGCGTGCAGCACGTCACGCGTCTCCCGCGGGTCCTGGTACTGCGCGGCGACGCCGAGGGCGAGTTCGGCGATAGACGAGGCGGCATCCGGTCTACGTGCGCGCGCGAGACGCACCGCCGCGACCGCCGCATCCGAACTCACGTCGGCGTCCTTGGTAGCATACGTGCTGGCCCAGTTAATCAGCGACACCACGACCCGGCTCACGTCTCTCGGGAGGGGCGGGACCGCCGCGATCGCCCGGATCATCGCCTGGTGGACGACGACATGCTCGTCGTCGAGCAGGGTAGGCACGAATGCGCGCACCAGCTCGGGGAGCGGATATCCAGGACCCGTCACCCAGCGGCGGCACACGTCGATCGCCGTTGCGCGCATCCCCGCCTCGGTGTCGAGGAGCGCACTGTAGAGGCGGGGCATGAGCGTTGCAGCGCGCCCCGGTGACGCCGCCAGCGCCGGGAAGGCGCTGAGCAGGCGCACACGCACCTCCCGAACGACGTCGGTCGTCCCAGCGATCCCCGTTGCTTGTACGTCATAGAGCGCCAGGGCATCGTCGAAGAGCTGTGCGTCGGCTGCGACCAGGTGGCCGACCGCGATCGCCAGGCTTCGGAGCCACCTCCCTCGCACCACTCGGCGGTGGTCCTCCTCGAGGCGTTGCGCGGGACTCGCCAGCATCTCCAGGCGGTGCGCCGGGTCGTCGCGCTCACCGAGCACACGCAGCAGCGTGCCGATGAGGGTTCGACCGGAGCCGGCCAGCTCCACGGGATTCGACTCGGCGATGTGCTCCACCTTCGCGGCTGCCGCGGCGGCGACGTCCAGGTCCCAGTCGCCCGTTGCCCGCGAGACGACCCGCGCCAAGGCGATACGCCGTGCCTCGGTGGGAACCTCAACGCCATCGCGTGGGTCGAGGATGCGCGAGTAGACCGAGAAGAGATGCTCCCGCTCGTCGTCGGGCAGCGACGGCCCGACTCGGTCGACGGCGTCGGCCGTTGCCTCCGGACTCGCCACCAACGCAGCTCGCAGCCCGCACACGACCGCACCCCACAGGGCGTCCGGATCCGGATGCGTCCCGTGCACGTCCATGGCCGAGGGCAGCGCCTCGATCAACCTCGGCACCAGGACCGACGCCGTCCCGGGCTCGTGACGGATGAGGTGCTCAGCAGCGCAGCCGCCGACAGCGACAGTGGATGGGGACGAGGCGTCGTCCAGGTGGCGGCAGATCGCGTCCAGGACGACCGGCAACGACACCCCGGCCGCCGCCAGCAGCCCGGCGGGGCGGGCTTCCGGCTCCCACCAGATGACTCGTGCGGCGAGCTGCATCAGGCTGTCGATGATCTGCTCGACGTCCTGTGGGTCTGCACGATAGGTGAACTGGACGAACACCTCCGCTGCATCGGGGTTAGGACCGTCAGCGAGGAGGCGGACGGCGATGTGGAGCAGTCGATCCGCGAGTCGCGACGCCGGTTCGACCCAGAGGGTGAGGGCGCGCAGTGCGGAGGTCTCACCGATCTCCGCGACGGCGAACAGCGCGTCGACCACGCCCATGCTGAGGAGGCCCGGGGCAGCGCGGACCGTGGCGACCAGCCGCTCCTCGGCATCCTGGTGACCCTCCTCGCCGGGTTCGCGGCCGTCGAGGCGGTCGAGGAGATCGAGCAGCTCTCGTCCCGCGTCGTCCTCGGTGAGGCGCAGCTGACGGCGTGTGGCCTGTCGGGCCGCGAGCGACCGCGCACGCTCCTCGGCAGCCTGACGCGCGATCTCCTCCTGCCGCGTGCGCTCTGCCTCACGCTCCTCATACCAGGTGGCGAGGTTCGGGATCCCTCGCATTTGTCGGTGGGGACACCCGATGCAGTTGGCCCGGTAGAAGTCCTCCACCAGAAACGCCAGGTTGCTCGCGAAGCCGCTGGGCGCTGCCGCGTGATCGCAGCGAATGCTGCGCATCCCGATCGGCAGGCCCGTCTGCTCCTCGACCATCCCACCCCAACCTTCACGGACGACGCGCGCATTGGCGCAATGCGCCTCGACCAGCTCGATCAGTTTCTGATTGTCGCGCCC
>Ga0070706_100002187_pt1 | contig 19898 bp, 15 predicted proteins | sample KBSK5501metaG_FD_65476 | JGI IMG/M metagenome (GOLD analysis project Ga0070706, IMG submission 65476) | Corn, switchgrass and miscanthus rhizosphere microbial communities from Kellogg Biological Station, Michigan, USA - KBS K5-50-1 metaG | ecosystem: Host-associated > Plants > Roots >... | reverse complement strand
ATGCTCAGGGCATCGCTGCCGCGCTCCTGCACGACACGGTGGAGGATACCAGCCTCACGCTCGAGGACGTGCGCGAACAGTTTGGCGACGTCATTGCCAACATCGTGGACGGTGTGACAAAGTTCAGCGCCGTCGAGCTGACCGATGCCCGCCATGAGCTGGATGAAGCTATCCCGCCGCCGGCCGTGCCGCCGGACGACCGCGCCCAGCGCGACCGCAAAGCGCGCGAGCAGGTCGAGACGGTTCGCAAGCTCTTCCTGGCGATGGGCCAGGAGCCGCGCGTCGTGTTGCTCAAGCTGGCGGATCGCCTGCACAACCTGCGCACGCTCGAGGTGATGTCGCGCGCGCAGCGCGAGGCGAAGTCGCGCGAGACGCTGGAAATCTTCGCGCCGCTGGCCGGCCGCGTCGGCCTGTATAACATCAAGACGGAGCTGGAGGATCTCGCGTTCTCGTACCTGCACCCGGACGAGTTCGCGCACACACAGCGGCGCCTGCGCGAGGAGACCGCCCGCCACGCGGAGTGGTCGCGGCGTATGTGCGAGCGCATGGAGCACGAGCTGGCGGAGCGTGGCATAAACGCCGTCGTCATCGCCCGCGTGAAGCGCCCGTATCGCGCTTGGGTGGAGTCACAAGACAGCGGCATGGATGTCAGTCTGCTTCACGACCTCTTCGCCTTCCGCGTGCTCACGCTGTCGGTCGAGATGTGTTATCAGGCGCTCGGCGTCATCCATCATCTCTGGCATCCGCACGACGACCGCATCCGCGACTACATCGCGACCCCCAAGGTCAACGGCTATCGGTCGCTGCATACCGCCGTCTTTGCCTTGGATGGCCGGTTGGCGCAGATCCACATTCGCACCCACGCGATGCACCGCAGCGCGCAGCACGGAGTCGCGGCGATCTGGCTCGAGCGCGCGGCACTCGGCGCGACGGTGGACCCGCAGACGCCGCTCAAGGCCGAGGACGTGCCGACCTGGGTAACACAGCTCGCGACGTGGCATAATGAGTTGGGGCTTTCGGCGGCGGATTTCGTGGCGACGCTGCGCGGCGATCTGCTGGAAGAGCAGATCTTCGTATTCACCCCGAAAGGGGATATCCGCGAGCTGCCGGCCGGCTCGACGGTGCTGGACCTCGCCTACGCCATCCACACCAAGGTTGGTGATCATGCGGCGGCGGCATGGGTGCAGACCAACACGTCGCAAGGCGTGCTCGTCGCGCGCGAAGTGCCCATCGAGCACGTGCTGCACACCGGCGACGTCGTGCGCGTGGTCACGGATGCCGACGCGCAGCCGGCGCCGGAGTGGCTCCAGAGCGTGCGGACCCGCTACGCGCGCGAGAAGATCGCGCGGTCGCTCCGCGTTCTGCGGCGTGCGGAGGCCGAGGCAGGCTCCGACCGGCGTTTCAGCGAGGCGCCGGTCGAGCCCGATACAGTCGCACCGCCACCGCTGATGCATCCGAGCGGCGCGCCGGCGGTGATCGAGCTGGGGCGATGCTGCGACCCGTGCCCCGGCGACACGATTGTCGGCGTCGTGCGCCTGCGCAGAGCCGTGACGATTCATCGCATGTGCTGCAGGGCGCTCAAACGGACGCTGGCGCGTCGCCGGGCGCGCGGACGACCCTTTAGCCAGCCGCTGCACGTCTCGTGGCCCGAGATCCACCCGGCGATGTATCGCGCGCGGCTGCTCTTCGTGGGGCAGGACCACGAGGGCCTGATGCATGAGCTCTCGGTCTGTGCCGCGCGCCAGGGGTTGAACGTTTCGGCCAGCCGCGCGGACGCCAATCAGGCGCGCTACAAGGCGGCCGTTAGCCTGACCCTGGACCTGCCGGCAGACGTACGGCTAGACGGCGTGATGCGCCGCTTCCAGACGGTGCCGGGCATCGTGAGTGTGACACGCGACACGTCGCCCGGCTGTGAAAAGACATCAGATCAGCCATGACACCACCGGTATCTCTCGGCTCAGCCGCCAGACCCGATGGCACGGGAGAGACCTTTGTAGACGAGGGCCGCCTCCAGAACGCCATCACAGAATATCTGCCTCCCGAGGACGTGGAGCACGTGCTGCGCGTGCTCGAATATGCCCACGAGCTCTACAGCGCGCAACCCGCCCGCAAGCACAAGGCGAGCATGGAGGACCACGAGCAGCGCCCCACGGCCCGGTGGGACTTTGCCTATGGAGCGTCGGTGGCGCAGACCCTGGCGGACGCCATCCACATCGACGCCATCAGCCTGGCCGCTGTGCTGCTCTTTCAGGCGGTGGAGGGGAGGCTGGCGACGCTTGACGACATCCGCGCGCGCCTAGGCGGCGCGTTCGGCGCGGATGTCGCGCAGACGATCCAGAACATCGAGCGCTTCGACACGCTCCAGCGCCCCGGCGCCGACCTGCGGCGCAACGCCCAGGCGACGCTGTCAGACGCCGACGACGCCCGTGAGCGGCGCCGCAGCCGCGAGCGACAGCGCAAGCAGGACAGCGAGAGCATCCGCAAGATGTTCGTGGGGATGTCCGAGGATCCGCGCGTCGCCGTCTTCAAGATCGCCGACCAGCTGCGCCTGATGCGCGCCGTGCGCCAGGCGTCCGATATGTGGCTGCGCCGCGCGGGCAAGCCGACATCTGAGCCAGGCAGCGAGGCCTACTTGCAGCTGCTCACCGGCGAGGCGTCCGGCGACTCCGCCGACCTGCCGCTCCCCGCGTGGAGCGAGGAGGAGTGCCGCGCGCAGGCCGAAGAGACACGCGAGATTTACGCGCCGCTCGCCGGCCGGCTTGGCATGGGGCGGGTTGAGGGCGAGCTGGAGGATCTGGCCTTCGCGGTGCTCGAGCCGGAGGACTGCCGCTGGCTGTCCGAGGCCGTGCAGGAGTATATCGAGGAACGCGGCTCCTATGTCGAGCGCGTGTGTAAGATCCTGCGCGAGGAGATGCAATCGATTGGCCTGAATGCCGACGTGACCGGCCGCGCCAAGCATCTGTACAGCATCTACCGAAAGGTGCAGCGCACCGGTGGCCGTGACATTTCGCAGCTCTACGACATCCTGGCGTTTCGCATCATTGTCGACACGGTCGAGCAGTGCTATCTCGCGCTGGGCCACGTACACGGCCTGTGGCGCCCGAAAGACGGGCGGATCAAGGACTTCATCGCCAATCCCAAGCCGAACGGCTATCAGTCGCTGCATACCACCGTCTTCTGCCTGGACGACCGCCTCGCCGAGATCCAAATTCGCACGCATGCGATGCACGAGACGGCCGAGTATGGCGTCGCCATGCACTGGTATTACAAGGACGTGGGTGACAACGCGCAGGCGCAGGCGCAAGCCGTGCAAAGCTGGGTGCAGCAGGTGAAGGAGTGGCAGCAGGAGTTCCAGGCGCCCGGTGCGGCAGGCGCGGAGCGCGCGATGGAGGGTGTCCGGGGCGATGTGCTCAAAGAGCAGATCTTCGTCTTCACGCCCGCCGGTGACGTACGCGAGCTGCCCGCCGGCTCGACGCCACTGGATTTCGCGTACCGCGTCCATACCGACGTGGGCAACCATGTGGCCGGCGTCCGCGTCACCTCTGGGGATGCGAGCGGCCGCCTGGTCAAGAAACTGGTGCCGTTGGATTACGAGCTCAAGAGTGGGGACGTGGTCGAGATCATCAAGCGCAAAGACGCGCACCCCACGCGTGACTGGCTCCATGTGGCGCGCACCAAGACCGCGCGCGATCGCATCCGCAAGTATCTGGAGGCGCACGAGCGCGACATCGACCGGCAGATCGGCCATGACCGGCTGGACCGTGAGCTGAAGTCCATCGGTCTGCGCAAGGGCCTCGACGATCTCTCCGAGGAGGATCTGGAGTGGCTGGTCGAGACGCTGGAGCAGCCCGACGAAGAGTCGCTCTTCGTCGCCATTGGGAGCGACAAGCTGCGCGTCTCGGCGGTGATAGCGAAGATGCGCGAGCGGCTGCGTCCTGCCGTGCCCGCCAGCGACGCGGACGCGCTGGAGCTGCCGACGGTGGCCCCGCCCGCGCGTGAGGCGAATGCCACCGCCAGCGTCGCCGGGGTGGCCGGCATGCTGACGCAGCTTGCCAACTGCTGCGATCCACTGCCGGGTGATGCTCTGATGGGCTTCATTAGCCGCGGGCGCGGCGTGGTGATTCACCGCGCGGACTGCCCAACCCTGGCGCATCTGCTGGCGCGTGAGCCGGAGCGCGGGGTGGCCGTGGACATGCCGAAGCTCGAGGGGCAAACGACGTTCAGGGCGCCGATCGTGATCGAGGCGGGCGACCGCACCGGACTGCTGGCAGACGTCACCGGCGTCATTACGGCCATGAAGATCAACATGCTGAGCGTCAGCACCGTCACGCGGCGCAACCAGCACCGGGCCGTCATCACGGCGACGCTGGAGATTCAGCGGCCCGAGCAGCTCGTCGCGGTCATCAGAGAGCTGCAGCAGGTGCCCAGCGTCGAGCGCGTCGAGCGCAAGAAGATCGGGCAGGACAGGGTCGGCCGGCCGTCCCGCTGATAGCGCGTGCCCTGCAATGTGCGCGAATCCAGGCCGACAGCACCTCGCTGTCGGCATACCACCCTAGACGTGAAACTTGCAAGAGGGTACAACTCCCGGCCCGGCATGCGGATCATGAGACCGAATCCCTGCGGGTGTTGTGCGCGTTCGATTCAGACTCACAGGCCAGCAGTCGCTCGATTTTTTCGGCGGTCCCAGAGTTGCTCCGTGGCGTGTGAATCAGCAGTCGCAGATCGCGGGAATCGACCGTCTGGAACCAGAGAAAATCAAAGGCCAGTTCTCCTACGAGCGGATGATGCATCGTTTTCCGGCCTTCCGACACGTTGAGCACATCATGACGGGCCCATAATTCCCGAAACTCCGGACTGAGCCGGGAGAGCTCAGCGATCTGTTCGGCCCACCAGGGATCATTGATGAAACGACCATATTCGGCGCGAAATTGCGCCAGATACACTTGTGCGATTTCTTCCCATTCCTCGCTTCCTATTTGCAGCAAAGGGGAAGTGAATAGGCGCCTGATCAAGTTTCGCTCTCGCTCAGGCAGCGTGGCATAGTCGCCAAAGACGACGCGATAGGCGGCATTCCACGCAACGACATTCAGACGAGGATCAACGACGCACGCTGCGATCGTGCCAAGTTGAGTGAGAAGCTGTTGCAAGGCTGGGCTGATCGTCGGTGGCGAAAACGTCTCTCCTGGAGGCGGCTGCCTGAGCGCGAGCAAAAATAAGTGTGCGCGTTCGTCCGCGTCCAACTGCAAGGCGCTCGCCAGACGTTCCAGCACTTGCACGGAGACGTGAATATCCCGTCCTTGCTCGAGCCAGGTATACCACTCGGGGCTGACGCCGGCGAGCAGCGCCACTTCGGCCCGCCGGAGGCCCGGTGTACGCCTTCGCGCCCCTCTCAGGAATCCCACCTGTTCTGGCGCTACGCGGGCGCGGCGGCTTCGCAAGAACGCTGCTAGTTCGTGATGACGATCCAACTCCAATTGACTTAAGGGCACGCGACCTGCTCCGCTTCGTGATGTGGCCGGAAACAAGAAGTGCTAGTTCCAGGATAAACGCTTCTCTCGTTACAGCCTGTCCCTCAGTATACAGTAGTGACGGATGTGGTGGGCGGACGCATCACAGCTGTGTCTCCGGAACCGGTAGCCCGGGCCGAGCCCAAGGGAAACACAGATCGCGCTCGCGCGCTCGTCGCCGACGAGCGCGCGACTTTCCGGACTGGCGCACGCATGGTGTGGCTGCACGACCAAAATCACACCCCTACCTCTCGTTACCCAACCTCTACTGGAGGAAATTCCCATGAGAGTGTTTGTCACCGGCGCGACCGGCTACATCGGATCCGCGGTTGTCCGCGAGCTCCTCGGAACAGGACATCAGGTCGTCGGCCTCGCCCGCTCAGATGCCGCAGCGGCGGCATTGATAGCCGCCGGTGCCGCCGTACATCGCGGCGACCTCAGCGACCTCGACAGTCTACGTGACGGTGCCGCCGCAGCGGACGGCGTTATCCACACGGCTTTCAACAACTTCTCCGAGACCACGGACATGGCGGCCTCGGTTCAGGCCGACCTGCGTGCCGTCGAGACGATCGGGACAGCGCTCAAAGGCTCCGCCAAGCCATTCGTGGTCACCTCGGTGACGTTCTTGCTCGCGAGGCTGGGACGCCTCGGGACGGAAGAGGACGTGTCTGACACCGCAGTGCCCCGGGCCGCGGCGGAGAACGCTGCCATCGCGCTGGCTGAGCGCGGTGTGCGATCGTCGGTGGTCCGTAATGCACTGTCCGTACACGGCGAGGGCGACACGCGCGGCTTCGTCTCAAGCCTCATTGGCATTGCTCGCGCAAAGGGCGTGTCAGCCGTCGTCGGCGACGGAGCGAACCGCTGGCCCGCCGTGCACCGGCTTGACGCGGCGCGCCTGTACCGCCTGGCGGTGGAGGCCGCCCCAGCGGGCTCACGGCTACACGGAGCCGCTGAAGAGGGTGTGCCATTCAAGGCCATCGCTGAGGTCATCGGCCGCCACCTGAACCTGCCGACCGTCAGCATCGCCGCCGAGGACGCCGGCGCCCACTTTGGCTTTCTTTCCGCCTTCGCGTCGGCCGACAACCCGACGTCGAGCGCACTGACCCAGCAGAGCCTCGGATGGCGGCCAGAAGGGCCCGGACTGATCGCGGACCTCGAACAAGGTCACTACTTCAACAACGAGCGGTGACGTCCAGGCAGGCTGGTCGAACCAGTGCGCCGACACGACCTCGTGTCGTGGTTGGGTCAAGGCCTCCCACTGTGGAGTAGAGCAGTCTAGGAGCCGCTCCACAGCAGGGAGGCCATTCTGGCACATGCTCATGAGGAAATCGTAGCGGTGGTTCTCTACCTCATCACAGGGCGAGGAGCAATTGGATGGCAAACGCCACCAAGGTGAGCATGGCGCCGAAGGCTCCCAGTCGCTTATCCGGCAGATTGTCCACCCACTTGAGGAGGCGGAGGAGAACACGCGCGCTGATGGGGATCAATACCAGAAATCCCAGCAGGAAGGCGCCGTAGTCTACGACGTAATTGAAACTGTGCGTCCGCGTGTACCCGTCAGCGACGAACCCACCCAGGAGGAGGAGAAACAGCAGTCCGCCGAAGATGAACAATGTGCCCCGGGCCTCGCGTCGGCGTGCCGAACTAGGGGACGCCGGGCCTGGCGCGTATGGCGATATATAGAGGACCACACCGGCGAAGAAGCCCATGCTGAAGTAGACGGCCGGCAGGCTCCGGGACATGAGGAACGTGTCGATGGTCGAGGGTGTGGGGAGAGGGAATTCTTGGGCCACAACCAGGGTCGGCAGCCCGACGCAGACAGCGCTCAGTATCGCCAGCGTCAGACCAATCACGAATGCACGCAGCACTCCGCCGGGTTTCCCCATCAAGTCGTAGGAGAGGTACAGCGAGCCGAGCACCGCTAACACCAAACTCGCCACTGAGATTGTGTGTTGCACTTGCACGCAGGCCCTCCTTCCCGCGGTCGGACAACGACCACTCGTTCTGGTGCCATGATAGCAGCCGGGCGCAAGCCCGCTGCTGCATGCTGCCGGCGTGCCTTGATGTGATGAGAGTCCGTAGCCCTCGCCTGGACAACGGTACCGCGCTGCTCGTGCTGTCCCCCTTGACCCTGACGTAACGTGAGGCTTTACACTGTGCGCGTGGGGAGGGCAGCCGCCAGATGGACGAGCGACGGTATCGCGTTGGCGAGTTCGCGACGCTCACGGGCGTCTCGATCCGCACGCTGCATCACTACGACCAGCTCGGCCTGCTGCGCCCCGCGGAGCACTCAGAGGCGGGCTACCGGCTCTACTCGGAACGCGACCTGTTGCGACTTCAGCAGATCCTGACGCTGCGTTATCTGGGGTTCGCGCTCAAACAGATCGGCCCACTGCTGGACCGGCCAAACTTCGATCTGGTCGCGTCTCTGTGCGTGCAGCAAGTGGCGCTACGCCAGCGCATCGGCGAGCTCCAGCACATCGAAGGCGTGCTGCGCGAACTCATGCGACGCCGGTTGGCAAGCGGACAATGGGAATGGGAGCTGGTTGCCCAGGCGTCGGCAGACGTGCAGGCCAGCTTGCAACAGAAGGGGGACAACGTGAGCGAGTACTACTCTGAAGAACAGATGAAGCAGGCACTCGAGAAGGTGGGCCAACAGGTGTCGCCCGCCGAGGTGCAACAGGCCGAAGAGGAGTGGACGGCGCTCGTGCACGACGTGCGCGCCAGCCGTCAGCTCGATCCGTCCGATCCGCGGGCGCAGGCGCTGGCCGACCGCTGGAACGCGCTGACCGCCGCGTTGTACCAGAGCTTTAAGGGTGATCCGACGCTCATGGCGACGATCGGCCGCAACTACGACCAGGGCGCGTATGCGAGCATACCCGATGCGCCCACGCCGGAGGACTTCGCGTTCATTGCCGCCGTGAACCAGGCGCGCGGCGACACGGGGAAGGCGGGCTCAAGCGGCGGCTAGCCTAGCGCGCCACCGCCTCCGCCACGCGCGCCTCATCCAGCAGGCGCTCGAAGCTGGCCCACCGCTCCGGCGTAATCCGTCCGTGGGTCAGCGCCTCTCGCAGTGCGCAGCCTGCGTCTTCTGGCGCATGCTCGCAGTCGTCGTATGCGCATCCCTCGGCCAGCGGGCGCAGCTCCACGAAAGCGCGCGCCAGCGCTTCCGCCGGCACGTTCCACAGTGCTAGCTCGCGAATGCCGGCGGAATCGGCCAGCCAGCCACCCTCGGGCAGGGGTAACAGCCGCACGCCGGTCGTCGTGTGCCGGCCCTTACCGGTGGCCTCGCTGATCTCGCGGATGCGCTGGCTGGCATCCGGCAAGAGATCGTTCATTAGCGAGGATTTGCCAACGCCAGACGGGCCGGTGAGGAGTGAGGTGCGCCCGGCGAGCCGCTCGCGTAGCCGGTCTACCCCCTGGCCGGTGGCGGCGCTGGTGAAGAGCACCTCGTAGCCCAGGCTGGCATACAGCACGGCAGACTCCATGACCGCCGTCGGCACACCGAGATCAACCTTGTTGAGGCAAATGGCCACTGCGATGCCGGCATGCTCGCAGAGGGCAAGGTAGCGGTCGAGCATGCCAAAGTGAGGTGCTGGCTCGCGCACCGAGAACACAAGCACAGCCTGATCCAGGTTCGCCAGCATCACATGCTCCGCCCCGGTTTCGCTGCGCGCGCGCGTCAGCGCGGTGCGCCGTGGCAACACCTCCTCGATGACACCTTGCCCCGCGCCGAGCACGGAAAAGCGCACGCGGTCGCCCGGCGCGACGATGATGGGCGCCTCCGCACGCGCACCGGCGCCCGTCGCCAGCGCGCGATCGGTGCGCTCGGGCCGCGGCCGCGCACTGGAGCGTGCGGTTTGGGGGCGGCGCGCGAGTGCAGGGGGAGGGACGGGGCGCGTCTTGCGGAGCCGGCCGCGCAGCGTACAGAGAAACGTGCCGGCGGGCGTGGTGACTTCGAAGAAGCCGTGGGCAATGGCGCTCACCATGCCTTCGGCGCTGCTTGCGGCTGAAGACCCCTCGTGGTCGAGGCTTGGCATCCCGTCCAGGTCTTCACGCACTGAAGTCACCTCGGCATCCGCGTCCGCTTCAATCGTCATGCACGCTCCCACTGTCTCTGGTCGGCGCGGCGGCACCTGCCACCGCGTGCGCGACAGCGTAGGCCTGCGGTGTCGCGCTACTCACTGCAGGGTATCTCGGTCGCGTTCACGGCGTCAAGCCCGCGGCGCGCGTATTGCGACACCACAAAGGGCCCGGCCATAGCGACCGAGCCCCTTTCCACCCCCACCAGACAGATTGCGCGCGGCGTCTCGCTGTCCCACCTCACCACTTCGTCACCGCTCACCGCGCCACGGGTCCGCGCTGCCAGGCCACCATTCCTCCACCGCACAATGCCACCGCCGTTGGTAGCGTGCGCACACCCCGACACCGCCCGGTCACTTATCCGTCGGCGCCACCCGCACACAACCTGCACCACATCCCACGTTCAGCGCCGCACTTAGTCTAACATGCTCGACTGGATTCAGTATGAACGTCCCCACTCATTTGATGACGATCCTGTCATGAAACGGGCGATTTTCCCGGTTCCACGTACCGGAGTCTTACAGTTTTGTCATGCTGCCGGCTATACTCATAGGAACTGCACGGTCCCTGGAAAGTGAGATATCTGTGAATCACCCCGCTCCACTAGCCGCGATAGATGTCGGCAGCAACACCGTTCACCTGGTCGTCGCGCACGTGGGGACCAGGGGATCGCTAAAAGTACTGGACGACCGGCAAGAAATGGTGCGGTTGGGGGCGGACATCGCGGCACTGGGGTACATCGGCGAGGAGCGCATGGCCCGCTGCGTCCTTGCGGTGCGTGCGCAGGCCGAGCGCGCGTGGGAGCTAGGAGTCAGCGCTGTGCTCGGCATCGCGACAGAGGGCGTGCGCGCGGTGGCCAACGGCGCCGCACTGATCGAGCGGGTGCGGGCGGAGACGGGTGTGACGCTCCACCTGGTGACGGGCGCACAGGAGGCGGCGCTCACCTATTGGGGCGCCACCAGCGGCCTGCGCCATAGCGGCGGCCGCCGCGGCGTGCTGGATCTCGGCGGCGGCAGCCTCGAGATTGTTGTCGGACAGGGCACGCGCATCCTCTGGCGCACCTCGCTGCCACTTGGCTCTGGCACGATCCACGACCGGTACGCGCCCTCCGACCCACCGAGCGCGCAGGAGCTTGATGCCGCCCGGGCGGCGGTGGATGCACTGCTCGTACCGCTCGACCCACTGCAAACTGACGAGCACGCCGTCGCCTGCGGCGGCACCGCGACGACGCTGGCGCTGCTCGAGGGGCAGCTCCGCCGGACGCACCCGCGTGCGCGCATGGCGGCCACGCGCATGGCCCTGCGCGCGACGCTCTCCGCGGACGAGCTGGAGCAGCTGATGAAACTCGCCCAGGCCGTGCCCGCGCAGGAGATCAGCGCGCGCTTTGCGGTTGATCCCGCGCGCGCGCCGCTCCTCGGCGCCGGCAGCGTCGTGCTGCACGAGGCGATGCGCTGCCTGGGCACGGATGCCCTCATCATTAGCAGCCGTGGAGTGCGCGAAGGAGCGCTGCTGGCGTATATGCGTGCCGGCGACGGGTGGCTCGAAGCGGCGACGCGCGGCGTCGGCTGGTAACGGCGGCGCTTCCTCGTGTGCGGACGGCGCCGCACACCTCATCAGCGACGGCCGCCCTCACTGTTCCGTCGCGGCGCTAATAGACCACGATGGGCGAGTAGAGGGGCGTCCAGTCCCAGACCCACGCCATGTTGATCTCCGGGAAATTGATGCAGCCGTGCGAGCCGGCGTTGAACGCCAAGCCGTCATTGGGATGTGGCAGGTTCGAGCCGGGGCCGAACTTGGCACGCCAGTAGGCATCATGCAGGAAGAAACCGTAGTTGGCGTACAGGATCGCGTAGTTGATCGGCGTCGGCGCATACCACAAGGCCGATCCCTGTGGGTCGCCCGACTTGAACTCGATGTGATATTCCTTGTCCATCGCGGTGTGGAAGCCTGGCGGCGAGGGCTTCTCCGGGCGGCCAGTCGTCACGTAGGACCAGTAGACCAGCTTGCCGTTTTCGTAGAAGCGCGCCACCTGCTCGCGCAGCGACACCATGACGACCTTGCCGCTCATGATGCCGTAGTGCTGCATGAGCTGGAGATCAACAGCGTGGGGCTGCGACGAGGGCGTCGTATCGTGCAGGTTGTCGAGCAGCGCGCGCAGATTCGTCGTCATGATGGTGATGTCGTTGTCGGCGTTCTGATAGTCGGCCAGCGAGGCCGACCCGTTGAGCTCGTCCGCCATAGTGCCGACGCCCACGTCGTCGCTGGCGTATTCATAGGCGCTGAGCGGGTTCTGCGCCTGCGCGGTGTCGATGAGATGGCGCAGCGAGGTGAGGTCGTACCGTGCCTTGCCGCGGACCAGTGGCAGCTCCATCGCGCTGGTTTGCTTGTTGATGACCTGCGCCAGCGTCAGATAGTCTGCGAGGGCACTGGCGGAGGCCAGATCTTTAGTGTCGGCGTCGTGCTGGCTTTGGAAGGCTTTGGCATTCTCACCATACTGATGCAAGAGGTCGATGCGCGCCTGGAACGCGTCGAGCATCGCCGTGCCGATGAAGGGCAGCGCCTCGGTCTGATCGGCCATCATCTGAACGATCTGGCCGTCGATGACGCCCACCAGCTTCTCGTAGCGTGCCGCCGTCGATGCGTCGCGAAACGCCTGCACATCGGCGTTGTACTCCGTCTCGCCCAGACTCGAGTTGATGCCGGCGGCGCGCATGGCGCGCAGGGTCGCCTTGAAGTCTTGTAGCTTTTGGTACGCGGGCCAGAGCGAGTTGAGCGCCTCGGTCTGCGCGCGCACCACGGCGTCAATCTCCGCGTAGTCGCCGGGCGTCGTGGCTTTGGCGAGGTCTTTTTGCGCCTGATTCAGCCGCGCCTGGTAGGCGCTGATCTCAGTGAACCCCTGGCTATCACGCAGCTTGAGCGCCTGCGTGAAGGCATCCAGATCCTTGGCGGTCTGGGTCTTGAGGGTCTGCCCTGCCGTCTGCTCGATACCGACGAGCTGATTGTAGAGGAGCGTGTAGTTGCTCGCGGCGTCGGTGTAGTTGTAGCTCCAGCCGCCCTCACCTGAAGCGATCTTGTTTTCCTGGCTCGTGATGGGCTGGAGCAGCGAATCCGGCAGGCCCAGGTCGGTGCTGGCGTGATGGAGCTCGGTGTCGAGCTTCGCCTTATTCTGCCTGGCGGCCGTCTGTTGCGCATCGGAGGCGCACGCCGTGAGCAGCATGCTGAGGAGCAGCAGCGTCGTCGCCACGAGTCCAAGCGCCCGCATCCCGCGCGGTCTGCCGCGCGTTCCGCCAGTCTGCTGGCGCCCCTGCCTCACCACCGGCGCTCCCCCTCACCAACCACCAGCCAGCGGTGCCTGCTCGCGCCGCTGCCTGCCGCCCATGCCTCGATGCTCATCTGCTACTCGTTAGTTAACACGTTCGCTCGTAGCGGAGAGTAACATTGGCGGCCGTTGGTGAGGCTATGGAGCGCGCAGACTACAGGCCAAAGGGCGAGCCGCCCCCTAGCCCGGTCAGTCCCCCTAACCCGCGCATGCGCTTGCCGCCCGCGCCGCGCTGCATCGCCATCATCTGCTTCATCACCTTTTGCGATTGCTTGAACGACGACAGGAGCTGGTTGACGTCTTGCGGCGTGGTGCCGCTGCCGCGCGCGATGCGGCGCTTGCGGCTGCCGTTGATGCTCTCTGGATTGTGGCGCTCGAACGGCGTCATCGAGAGGATGATGGCCTCGGTCAGCTTCATTTGGTCGCCTTCGAGCGCATCCTTCATCTCCGGGCTGCTGAGCGTCTTGCCCATCCCAGGAATCATCTCGAGCAGCTGCGTCAGCGGTCCCATCTTGCGCACCTGGCGCATCTGATTTAGGAAGTCGTCGAGATCAAACGAGGCGTTGGCCATCTTCTTCTGCAGCTGGGCCGCCTGTTTCTCGTCGATCTGCTCACGCGCCTTCTCGATGAGCGTCATCACGTCGCCCATGCCCAGGATGCGTGTCGCCAGGCGGTCGGCATAGAACGGCTCGAGGGCGTCGGTCTTCTCGCCGGTGCCCATGAACTTGATCGGCACGCCCGTCACCTGGCGGACGGAGAGCGCCGCGCCGCCGCGGGCGTCGCCGTCCATCTTCGTCAGAATCAAGCCGGTCAAGCCCACGGCCTTGTTGAAGTCGTCCGCCACGCGCACCGCATCCTGGCCGGTCATCGCGTCTACCACCAGCAGCACCTCTTGTGGCTGAGTGCGCTCGCGGATGGTCGCGACCTCGCGCATCAGGGCTTCATCCACGTGCAAGCGGCCCGCCGTATCAAAGATGAGCACGCTGAGCGCCTGCTCGCGCCCCCAGCGGACGGCGCGCTGCACGATGTCCACCGGCTTATTGCCCGGCGGCTCGGCATAGACGGGAATGTCGAGCTGGCGGCCCAGCTGTTGGAGCTGCTGCACGGCGGCGGGGCGCTGCATGTCGGCGGCTACCATACCCACCTTCTGGCCCTGCTTGCGGTAATACGCGGCAAGCTTGGCGGCCTGGGTCGTCTTACCGGAGCCCTGCAAGCCGACCAGCATCCAGATGGTGGGCGGTGCACCGGCGAAGCCCATGTTCGCCTTGCCGGCGTCCGCGCCGCCGAGCATCTCGACCAGCTCATCGTGCACGATGCCGATGATGTGCTGTGCCGGCGTGAGGCTGTCCAGCACCTCCTGACCGAGCGCGCGCTCTTGCACCTTCCCCACGAACTGCTTGACCAGCTTGAAATTGACGTCGGCCTCCAGCAGAGCCTGGCGCACTTCGCGCATGGCGTCGGTGACATCCTTTTCGGTGATCTTGCCCTTACCGCGCAGCCGGTCGAAGACGCCGTCGAGCCGTTGCGTCAGACTTTCGAACATGTAAAAACCTCCTTGGGAGGGGAAAGCGTGTATGCGTGCCTAGCTAGCCCGTTCAGTATACCATGCGGCGAGGCCGGGCCTACTCCGCCAGCAAGCGATAGACCAGCTTTTGGAAGTGGCGCAGGCCCCGCTCGCGCGAGAGCATCAGCTTGCCCTGGTCGAAGTAGCCGGAGCGCAGGCCGCGCTGCACCGATTCGCAGAGCACGACGTCTTCCTCCTGCACCTGGTCGATAAAGGCGACGAAGTCGCGCTCCTCCTCTGCGCTCACCGCGTCGGCGAAGCAGTAGTCGTAGATGGCGAGCGTGCGGTGCGTGTCCACCGGCACAAACAGGTTGAGGGAGACATTGCCGGGGCCGGGATAGATGTTGATGGTGAAGTTGGGCCAGAGGTAGGCATAGAAGCCGGCCTGGACCTCACCGCGCACGTCGTAGAGCTTGCCGTCGCGCGCGGACTCCTTGAGCGCGCCGCCCTGCGTGGAGAAGTACTCGTATTCGGTCACCGCATAACTCTGCACGTCGATCAGGTCGCAGAAGCCGGGATGGGCGACCGGGCAGTGGTAGCATTCGAGATAGTTATCCACCACGACTTTCCAGTTGGCGGCGATGTCGTAGGTGCGGCGCACGCGGTGCTTTACGCCGTCGAGGTCCAGGCCCGTCCCGCCCACGAGCGCCGGCAGCTCGCCGAGGACGCGGCTGAGCGGTGGCGCCGCGCGGTCGGGGTTCACGAAGATGAACGGCCCCCAGGTCTTGGCACGGACCGGCGCCAGTGCATAGCACGTCTTGTCGAAGTCCGGCTCGTCTTTCATGGCAGGCGCCGCGCGCAGCGAGCCATCCAGGTTGTAGGTCCACGCGTGGTAATGGCACTGCAAGGTCGCGCGGTGGCCGGCTTCGTCCAGCACCAGCTGCGAGCCGCGATGGCGGCAGACGTTGGCGAAGGCGCGTAGCTCGCCCTGCTGATCGCGCAGGATCACAATGGGCACATCGCCGACGGTGAGGGTGAAGAAGTCGCCCGCGCGCGCCACCTGCTCCGTCATGCCGGCGTACTGCCAGCTGTGGCCGAAGATGCGCGCACGCTCGTGCGCAAACACCTCCGGGTCGGTATACCAGGAGGCCGGAAGGGTATGACCCTGCTCCAACGATTCCCAGAGCCGGGCATCGCCCAGCCGCCGTGCCACGTCAATCGCCATGCATCCCTCCACGCTTCGCGCGCCACTTGCCTGAGCCGACATCGTGCCTGCATTATAGTGCAGGGGCACGAGAGTCATGAGCGAGACGGGAGACAGCGATGCGCCTGTTGATCTGGCACGTGGATAGCTTTCTGGCGGAGCCGACCGAGCGCGGCCGCTCCAAAATCGCCGACGCGGCGCCCAAGGCCGTGAGCGTGAGCGATGGGCTGGTGGTCTTCGCCGCCTGCGAGAAGCGCGACGAGCCGGAGCCGGAGGCGGTCGCCGAGCGCGCCACGGCGGCGATCGTGGAGGTCGCGAAGCAGCTGGGAGCGCGCGCCGTTGTGCTGCACTCGTTCGCGCACCTGTTCGTCGAGCTTTCCTCGCCGCAGGTGGCGCGCCAGGTGCTGGACCGCATCCAGGCGCTGCTGGCCGAGCAGGGCTACGCTGTCGAGCAGAGCGCGTTCGGCTGGTTCAACCGGCTGGAGATCAAAGCGAAGGGCCATCCGCTCTCGCGCGTGGCCCGCCAGGTCTAGCGGTCCAGGGCGGGTTTGCCGTGCATGACGAGGGTCGGCGAAAGCTCACCGCCATGAGGCGGATCGCGCTCGACGGCATATGTGTACAGGCATCCCCAAAAATAACAACACGCTAGATTTGACTAGGAGTGAGAATTATGGGAATCACGCCGGCAGGTGCACTCGCATTTCTTATTTTCCTGGTGGCATTCCTCATGCTCCTGGTGGCAGGGCTCATGATAATATTGAGCATTTTGATTGGCGTTGGGATGTATTGGGTCACAAGCGGGCAGTGGCGGCATGCAGAGCGCATATTGATTGCCTTCACATTCCTATTCCTATCGCTTGTAGCAAGCCTTGGTGCGGCACTTGATGGCACTGCGCTGTTTACTTTGAACACTGGCGGCAGGACCATACTGTCCACAGACTCCTCGCCGTTTCCCCAATTAATGTGGACGGGTAGCGCGCTGCTTTGTAGCGCCAGCATTGCCCTCGTGCTTTGGTATACCAGAATTTTCGTTGAGGTGCGCAGAAGGCAAGGTAATCCACCGAACGCTCCTCTGGTTTAGGCCACCCAACGTTCCATCGTTCGTCGTAACGGACATCGTGTGGATCAGGGACGATGGAGGATTCATTGTTGGCCTATCTGGTATTCCAGTCACTCGATGGCACAGACGGCGATCTAATGGGTGGCTGGCAATCCTATTTGATGAGGTGATCACGATGCTGTGGGCCATTGTATGGTTGCTGTTGGTGGCGGTGATGTGGGGATTGTTCATGAGCAGGATTTCGGAGAGTCCCCTATCCAACAGACCCGTTTTGTCGGGTCTGATTGTGGGCTTTTCTGGTTTCTGCTTGTTGTCGACCTGCCTGCCAGTGTTCGCAGTTCTCGCGTCAACTAGTTGGAATGTCCTGACTGGTGCGCTTTGGGAAGGAATGATCGCACTGACAATACCGGGCCTATGCGGGTGGGCACTCACCTCGGCACTAGCAGAGCGGGAGAACTCGGTAGCGGCAAGTGTCGAAGGCTAAGATGGTGTACGTGGATCGCGTCAGCGCTGCGCGCAGCGAAGTGAGATGGTGAGATAGCAAGGTCAGGTTGAAAAGCAACTGAATGCGCGTGGATCGGAGAGTCTGGTAGTGTTCTTAAACATAGGCTCTAGCGTGTGCGAAGGGTCGACACGTTCACTCAGTGGCCGCTCCAGTGCGAGAGGGTACGCGAGGACATGATCCGGATAGATGCATGGACCATAATCCAGATCATTGCGTGTGGTGGCGAAGCTATGTGTGGATTTTGGTTTATGCGTCTAGCGATCCGGTCTCGATCAGCGCCGCAGTGGAAGCGACGATTGTGGTTGGCAACTAGCATCTTTTGGGAGGGCTTCTCCCTCATGAGCGTCGCCGAGGCGGCAACTACATTTCGGATATTTCCCGCGCAGCAATCGCTGATACGCTGGCTCTTCATTCTTGGCCTGGGCGAGCTCCTTATTGGCTATTTTGCGCTCATGTTCTTCAAGTTTCCGTCGCTCTTTCACTATTGGACTGATCCAATTGGTGATGTGATTCACGATTTCAGAGCACACAGAGGTAAGAAGAAACGCCAATACCATCGCTCTGATTAGTCCTGATGAGATGGTCCGATATTGGGCGATTGCGGCGGCACCGCACCGCCAGTGACAGCAACGACCCGTCCGCCGATGTGATGCTGTAGAGCAAGGCAGATCCCAGTGGCACCGGGCCAGCCTTGTGCCTTCGACCTGCACCTCTCGACGTGCGGCGCTAGTACATCGGGAGATAGCGCTTGAGCTCCCACGGGTGGACCTCGCGCCGATACTCATCCCACTCGCGCGATTTCGCGTCGATGAACCACGCGGCGATCTGCTCGCCCAGCGCGTCCAGCAGCACCTGGTCGCCTTGCAGCGCCGCCAGCGCGTCGGCCAGCGTCTCCGGCAGGATGCCGATGCCCCGGCGCAGGCGCGCCGGCTCTTCCAGCGTGTACAGCCCCTCTTCGACCGGTGGCGGCAGCGGCAGGTTGTGCGCCATGCCATCCAGGCCCGCACGCAGCATCACGGCGAACGCGAGATAGGGATTGCAGCTGGGGTCCGGGCTGCGTAGCTCGACACGCAACGTGTGCGCGGCGCTGCCCGCTACGCGCGGCACGCGCACGAGCGCCTCACGATTCACCCGGCCCCAAGTGATCATCACCGGTGCCTCGTAGCCAGGAACCAGCCGCTTGTAGGAGTTCACCAGCGGCGCGACTATCGCGCAGCTGGCGGGGGCGTGGGCGAGCTGTCCGGCGATGAAGTGACGGCCGAGCGCCGAGAGCGCGTACTGCGCGTCGCCGGGATCGGCGAACGCATTGGCGCCGTCGCTCATGCGGGTCAGCTGCTGATGCGTATGCATCCCCGAGCCGTTGATGCCGTGGAACGGCTTGGGCAGGAAGGTCGCCCAGAGACCGTGCCGCTGGGCAATGGCCTTGATGGCATAGCGCGCCGTGACCATCGCGTCGGCCATGGCCAGCGCTTCGGCGGGAGCGAAGTCTAGCTCGTGCTGGCCGGCGGCGACCTCGTGGTGGCTCGACTCGACGCGAATGCCCATCGTGCCAAGCTCGGAGACCATCTCGCGGCGCACATCCGCCGCCACGTCCGTCGAGAGGTCGAAATAGCCGCCGCGGTCGTGGGGCAGCGGGTCGCGCGCAATGCCCTCACTCTCGCGCAGCAGGAAGAACTCGAGCTCTGGCGAGACTTCGTAGCGCAGGCCGAGCGCCGCCGCGGCGTCGAGCGCGGCGATGAGCATCGCGCGTGGATCGCCCGCGAAGCGCTGGCCGTCCGGCATCAACACGTCGCAGATCAGGCGGGCGACGCGGTCGCCCTCGCCATCCGCCGTGCCCCAGGGCACCTCAGCGTAGGTGGCCAGATCGGGCCGCAGGTACATATCGGTCTCGGCGACCCGCGCGAACCCCTCAAGGGCCGAGCCATCGAACCACTTGCCCCGCGCGAGGCAGTCGGCAAGCTCCACGGCCGGGATGGTAACGCTTTTCGCCATGCCGACCACGTCGGTGAATTCGAGATTGATGAAGCGCACGCCGCGCGCCTCCACGCGGTCGAGCAGGCGCGCCTGCTCCTCAGTGGTGCCCGCGCCGGTGGGGCTGGGCGAACTATCGAAACGCTGGCGCGCCATGCGCTCACCCCCTTCGAGACTCGAACACCCCGGCCCTTACTTGCCCAGCCCATGCCGCGTGGCAATGGCCACCGCCTCGGTGCGGTTGCCGGCGCCCAGCTTCATCAGAATCGAGCTGACATGAAACTTCACGGTGCGCTCGGTGACGACCAGCTCGTTGGCGATCTCTTTGTTCTGCAGCCCGCGCATTACCAGGCGCAGCACCTCGAGCTCGCGGGTTGTGAGCGAGCGGATGCCCTGCGCGGCGCTGTCGTCCTCGCTCATCTGGCGCAGCAGGCGCGAGGCGACCACCGGCTGCAAGAGCGAGTTGCCGGCGTGGACGACGCGCACCGCCTCGAAAATCTCGTCGCGCGGCACGCCCTTGAGCAGGTAGCCCTTGGCGCCGGCGCGCACCGCCGCCAGGATGCGCTCGTCGGCGTCGAAGGCGGTGAAGACGATCACGCGGACGTCGCTGCGCCGCTCGCGCAGGCGCTGCAGCACTTCGACGCCGTCCATGTGGGGCATCTCCAGGTCCAGCAGCAGCACGTCGGCCCGCTGCTCCGTCGCCAGGCGCACGGCTTCCTCGCCAGTGCCCGCCTCGCCGACCACG
>Ga0070706_100002186_pt1 | contig 19901 bp, 19 predicted proteins | sample KBSK5501metaG_FD_65476 | JGI IMG/M metagenome (GOLD analysis project Ga0070706, IMG submission 65476) | Corn, switchgrass and miscanthus rhizosphere microbial communities from Kellogg Biological Station, Michigan, USA - KBS K5-50-1 metaG | ecosystem: Host-associated > Plants > Roots >... | reverse complement strand
GCATACACGGGGTAGGTTTCAACCGGGTAGGTTTCATACACCGGATACGGCGCATACACCGGGCCGCTGCTGACCACCGCGCCGATCGCCGGTGCACTGATGCCGACCGACCACGACACGTGGCCGCCCGCCTGGGCGCTCGCCGAACCGAACAGCGTGCCGGCCGTGGCCAGCGTCGCGAGCAGGATGGACTTCGTCGTGATCATCATGGAACTCCTGTTGTCGTCATCGAGGGAGGCGTGCTCCCATGAGTCCTCAAACGCGCGCAGGGGTTCCCCTCGTTGACCTGCCATGGCAGCCGTAGTGTTGTCGAACGTAAGCGCTCGTATCCGCACGGGCCCCGTCGATAGAATCGCCGCTCCATGACGCACGCCAGCGACCCACCCGAGCACAAGCCCAGCAATTTCCTGCGCCACATCGTCGAGCGCGATCTGGCGGAGGGTGCCTACGCCCAGCGCCATTTCGCCGGCACGCCGGGCGATGCGGCGCACCATGCGGCCGGGCCGCTCGACCCCGCGAAGATCCGCACCCGCTTCCCGCCCGAGCCGAACGGCTACCTGCACATCGGCCACGCGAAGAGCATCACGCTGAACTTCGGGCTCGCGGCCGAGTACGGCGGCATCTGCCACCTGCGCTTCGACGACACCAACCCCGAGAAGGAAGAGCAGGAGTACGTCGACGCGATCGTCGACACGGTCCGCTGGCTGGGCTTCGACTGGCATGCCGACTTCAACGGCCGGCGCATCGACCACCTCTACTACGCCAGCAACTACTTCGACTTCATGTACCGCGCGGCCGAGGCGCTGATCACCGCCGGCCATGCCTACGTCGACGAGCAGACCGCCGACGAGATGCGCGCGACCCGCGGCGACTTCAACACGCCCGGCACGAACAGCCCGTACCGCGACCGCCTGCCTTCCGAGAACCTCGCGCGCTTTCGGGACATGCGCGCCGGCAAGCTGCCCGATGGCGCCGCGGTGCTGCGCGCGAAGATCGACATGGCGAGCCCGAACATCAACCTGCGCGACCCGGCGATCTACCGCATCAAGCACGCCGAGCACCACAACACCGGCAACACGTGGTGCATCTACCCGATGTACACCTACGCGCACCCAATCGAGGACGCGCTCGAGAACGTCACCCACAGCATCTGCACGCTCGAGTTCGAGGACCAGCGCCCGTTCTACGACTGGCTGCTGGACACGCTCGCGTCGCTCGGGCTGCTGGCACAGCCGCGCCCGCACCAATACGAGTTCGCGCGCATGAACGTGACCTACGTGATCACGAGCAAGCGCAAGCTGAAGCAGCTCGTCGACGAGGGCATCGTCGACGGCTGGGACGACCCGCGCATGCCCACCCTCGTCGGCCTGCGCCGCCGCGGCTACACGCCCGAAGCGATACGCCTGCTGTGCGAACGCGCCGGCACCAGCAAGGCCGGGGGCTGGACCGACTACGCCGCGCTCGACGCCGCGCTGCGCGACGACCTCGAAGGCAAGGCCGCGCGGGCGATGGCAGTCATTGATCCGATCAAGCTGAAGCTGACGAACTGGGCCGAGGTGTTCGGCGATGCGGCGCATCGCGAGGCGTGTCACGCGCCGGCGCACCCGCAGCGGCCCGAATTGGGCGTGCGCTCGTTCGGGCTCGGACCGGAAGTCTGGATCGAGCGCGACGACTTCGCGCAGACGCCGCCGAAAGGCTTCTTCCGCCTGTTCCCGGGCAACAGGGTGCGCCTGAAGTACGGCTATGTCGTCGAGTGCACCGGCTGCGAGCAGGACGCGACCGGCGCGGTCACCGCGGTCACCGCCACCGTCGTGCCCGACACGAAGAGCGGCACGCCCGGCGCCGACGCGGTCAAGGTCAAGGGCACGATCACATGGGTCGGCGTGCACGACGCGCTGCAGGCCGAGCTGCGCCTGTACGACCGCCTGTTCACCGACGCGCACCCGGATGCCGGCGGCAAGGACTTCAAGGCCGCGCTGAACCCGCACAGCAAGCGCGTCGTGACCGGCTATGTCGAGCCCTCGCTCGCGAACGCGCCGGCGGACGCGAAGGTCCAGTTCGAACGCCACGGCTACTTCGTCGCCGATCGGATCGACCACGGCGCCGCGAAGCCGGTCTACAACCGGATCGCGGGGCTGAAGGATTCGTGGGCGAAGTGATCAGTTCTTCGTCGCAACCACCAGCGTCACGTCGGCGAACGTCGGCGAGGTTGTGATCGCGGTCAGCGCGCCGGTTGCGCTGTCGTAGGTCGCGTGGCCCGTCAGCGTCTGGCCGGCGGCGGGACAGGCGGCGCCGCCGTAGGTCAGGGTGATGTCGTAGACGTTGCCGAACGGGTGCAGGTAGATCGCGCCGCCGGCGCTGCAGCCGCCGGGAGTCGCGAGGCTGACCGCGCCCGAGCCGCTGATCGTCAGTGCCGCACTCTCGACGCCGTCGATCGCGGCGAGCTGGCCGCTGTAGTTGCCGGCGACGAGGCCGATGGACGGCGCCTGCTCGTAGTCGAACGAATAATCGGCGTTGAACGCATCGGTGCCGCCGCCTGCGTAGGCGATGTTCGCGTCGAAGTAGCGTTGCAGCGCGAAGGTCGCGCCCAGCGCCCCGGGCGTGCTGGTCTGGAAGGTGAAATTGACGTTCTCCAGATTGTTCGACGAGAAGTTGTCGCCGCCGGCCGTGCCGTCGCCGACCATCACGCCTTCGATCTGGCTGCTCTGCGGGCTGCCCAGCGGACCGTAGATCGTGTAGTAGCGACCGGTCTCGAGCACGATCACCGAGATCTTGCGCTGCCCTGCGGTCGTGCCTTCATAGAAGCCGGCCGAACGGTCAAGCGCACTGGGGGGCGGGCCGGAGTCGTCGCCTCCGCCACCGCAGCCGGCGACCAGCAACGTCGTCAACGCAACGGCACCGGCAGCACCGGCGCGGCGCAACCCTCGAACAACCTGCGACATGGACGCCTCCTAGTTCTTGATGATCACAGAACGCCAGCAACTGGCCCAACGTTGACGCAGAGCATCGACACAAGGGTATGCGAGGTGTTACGAAACGCAGTGCCGCGTGCCCGTGACTTCACTGGTCTTCACTCGCCGATACTTCCGGACATGAACCAGAACGTTGACGATTCCACCGCGATCGCGACACTTGCCAACGGCGTGCGCGTGGTGACGATCCCGCTGCCGCACCTCGCGAGCGTCAGCGTCAGCGTGTTCGTGCGCACCGGCAGCCGCCACGAGAGCGCGCGGCTCAACGGCATCAGCCACGTCGTCGAGCACATGGCGTTCAAGGGCACCGAGGCGCGCGACGCGCGCGCGATCAACCTCGATGCCGAACGCCTCGGCGCGCAGGTCAACGCACACACCGACAAGGACCATACCGCCTATCACATCGGCGGCCTGGTGCAGCACACCGGCGTCTTCATCGAGATGCTCGGCGACATCGTGCAGCGCAGCGTCTTCCCGCCCGACGAGCTCGAACGCGAGCGCCAGGTGATCCTGCAGGAGTTCATCGAGGATGAAGACGATCCGCTGTCGACCGCGTTCAAGCTGTTCGACAAGACCTGCTTCGGCCCGCATCCGCTCGCGCAGCCGGTGATCGGCACGCGCCGCAACATCGAGCGCTTCACGCGCGACGATCTGCTCGGCTATGTGCAGCGCCAATACACCGGCGCGAACGTGATCGTCGGCGTGGCCGGCAACGTCGAGCCGGGCGCGATCGTCGAGGCGGTCGACGCCGCGTTCGGCGCGATGCCGGCCGGCGCCGAGAACGCGGTGGCGATGCCCGGCTACGTCGGCGGCATCCATGCGCGGCGCCAGGCCGGCAGCAGCCAGAGCCACGTCGTGATGGGCTACCCGATCGCGAGCCTGCGAGACGACGACCAGGCCGGCCAGGTCGCGGCCGCGCTGTTCGGCGAGGGCATGAGCTCGCCGCTGCTTCACGAGATACGCGAGCGCCGCGGCCTCGTCTACTACGCGAACTGCGCCGCCGAGATCACCGATCTCGCGGGCCTGTTCACGATCGAAGCATCGACCACGCCCGAACACCTGGACGAATTCTTCACCGAGACTTTCGCGCTGCTCCAAGCACAGGCCGCAGCGGTCGACGCGATCGACCTCGAGCGCGCCCGCAACCAGATCGCGGTGCGGCGGCTGCGCGCCTACGAGCGGCCGTGGCGACGCCTCGAAGACGCGGCGCAGGACCTGTTCGTTTTCGGCCGCGTGCGCTCGGCCGCGGAGCTTGCGGCGCAGGTCGAAGCGGTCGGCGCACGTGCGCTGAAGCGCGTGTTCGAACGCATGCTGTGCGCACCGCCGGCGATCGCGATCGCCGGACGCGTGCCGCGCAATGCGCTGGCGCGCGTGCACGAGCTGACGGTGCGCTGATCACGTAGCCACACACGTTGGAGGCATCATCGAGACCGCCGCAGCGGCCAGCCTCCGCAGAAAAAACGCGATGAACAGGACCCCAACGATCGTCACCCGCCGCGCCCTGGCAGCACTGCTCGCCGCCGTCGCACTCCCGGCTTTCGCGGCCGGGCCCATCGAGCTGCCGCGCGCACATGTCGTGCCGGGCGGCGTCGCGACCTTCGCGCTCGGCGCGTCGGCCGAGGCGCCTTCGGCCCGCTACAACGAGCAGCGTGTGCTCGTGGTCCACGACGGCACGCAGTGGACGGCGGTGCTCGGCATTCCGCTGTCGGCCACACCCGGGCCGGCGAGCCTGCAGGTGCAGCGCGGCGCCGAGGCCGACACCCGCCTGCGCTTCGAGATCGAACCGTTCCGCTACGCCGAGCAGCGCCTGAAGGTGGCGCCGGGCAAGGTCGATCTCTCGAAGGCCGACCTCGCGCGCTACGAGCGCGAGCGCGTGCACCTCGAGCAGGTCGCCGCGACCTTCAGCACGACGCTGCCGTCGACCTTGCGGCTGCTGCAGCCGACGCCCGGCCCGCGCTCGAGCTCGTTCGGGCTGCGTCGAATCTTCAACGGGCAGTCGCGCAATCCGCACAGCGGCATGGACATCGCGGCCGCGGCCGGTACGCCCGTCATCGCCGCAGCAGCGGGCCGGGTGATCGACACCGGCGACTACTTCTTCAACGGCAACACGGTCTGGATCGATCACGGCGCGGGTCTGCTGACGATGTACTGCCACTTGTCGGAGATCGCCGTGAAACCCGGCGACACGGTGGCCGCCGGGCAGGCGATAGGCGCGGTCGGTGCGACCGGGCGCGTGACCGGGGCGCATCTGCACTGGTCGGTCAGCCTGAATCATGCGATGGTGGATCCGGCGCTGTTTCTCACGCCGGTTCTCGCGCCGGTATCCGAGCCCGCAGCCAAGTAGACGATCGACGAGATCGGAGCCGCAAGCCCGCGGGCATCCGTGGCGTCGTGCGCAGACGCCGCGGCTGCGCGGCGGCAGAGACACTCTATGATTTCGCGACCGCCGGCCGTCGGTCCGGCACAACCGGTGAGAAGGCGAGACATGAATCACACGAAGAACAATGACCATCGCACCGTGCGTGCGCTGTCCGTGAGCTGCGCAGCACTGATCGCCCTGGCGGCTTGCGGAGGCGGAGGTGGCGGAAGCGATGGCGGCAGCGCCGGCAACGGCACCGGCTACAGGGGGGCAAGCACGGAAGCGCAACACTGCGCCGCGCCGCGCCCGGCGGGAACGCTGGACCCCGATGGCCAGCCCTACGGTGACGTGCAGGGCACGGTCGCCGACGAGAAGGCCTGGGTGCGCCAGTGGATCGACGACACCTATCTCTGGTACCAGGACGTGCGCAACCTCAGCGCCACCACGCTGGACGCGAACCGCTATGCGACCGCCATCGCGTACTTCGACGTGCTGAAGTCGGCGCAGACCACCGCGTCCGGTCAGCCCAAGGACAAGTTCCACTTCACCTACGCCACGCCGACCTGGGTCGCGCTGTCGCAGTCGGGCCAATCCTACGGGTATGGCTTCGAGGTCGCGCTGCTCGCGTCGACGCCGCCACGCCAAGCGGTTGTCGCGTTCACGGATCCCGGCACGCCGGCCGTCACGGCCGGCATCGCGCGCGGCGCGCAGATCCTGTCGGTCGACGGCGTCGACCTCGTCAACGACAGCACGTCCAGTGGTGTCGCCGTATTGAACGCCGGGCTGTTTCCGGATCAGGCCGGCAGCCACACATTCACGTTGCGCGACCTCGGCTCGTCCACGACACGCAGCGTCACGCTGACCGCCGGCGTGCTCACGTCCACCCCGGTGCAAAACGTCAAGACGCTGCCGGCCCCGAACAGCCAGGTCGGCTACATGCTGTTCAACGACCACATCGCAACCTCCGAGCAGCAGCTCGTCAACGCGGTCACGCAGCTGCGCGACGCCGGCGTCACCGACCTCGTGCTCGACATCCGCTACAACGGCGGCGGCTACCTCGACATCGCCAGCGAGCTCGCCTACATGATCGCCGGCCCGACGCCGACGACCGGCAAGGTCTTCGAGACGCTGAACTTCAACGACAAGAACCCGTTCCAGCTCAGCGACGCGCAGCGGACCACGGCGTTCCACAGCACCTCGCAAGGATTCTCGACCGCAAGCGGCCAGGCACTGCCGTACCTGGGACTCTCGCGCGTCTACGTGCTGACCGGCGCCGGTACCTGCTCGGCGAGCGAGGCGATCATGAACGGGCTGCGCGGCGTCGGCATCACGGTCAACCAGATCGGCGCGATCACGTGCGGCAAGCCCTACGGCTTCTTCCCGCAGGACAACTGCAACACGACCTACTTCTCGATCCAGTTCCAGGGCGTGAACCAGCTCGGCTTCGGCGACTACGCCGACGGCTTCACGCCGACCTGCGCGGTTGCCGACGACTTCGCCCACGCGCTCGGCGACCCGGCCGAAGCACGCCTCGCGATGGCGCTCGGGCACCGCGCGAGCGGCACCTGCACGCCGGCCAGCAGCGTCGGCGGACTCGCGAAGATCCAGAGCGTGCGCAACGCGAAGGACATCGTCGAACCGGTGCTCGTGCGCTCGGCGCTGCGCGAGAACCGGTTCTATCGGAAGAGCCGCGACCAGTAGGCCCGTGGCTTCGACGGGCTCAGCCCGAACGGGTGCCGGGACACGCGCGCTCAGCGCCCCGTTGCCAGATCCTGCAGGCGCGGCACGGCGGCGTTCGACGGCGTGTGGCTCACCGATTCGATCGCCGAGCCATTCGTCGCGGCCGGGCCGCCCAATGAAGAAGCCAGCGGGATCGTGTCGATCCGGTCGAACTCGGCCGGGTCGATCGGCACGTCGGGGAAGCGTGCCGACGCGCCGATCGCCCTCGCCTTCTGACCCTGGCGGAAGAAGTCGCCGACGACGCGCAGCGCGTTGTGCCCGCCTTGCCCCCAGTAATTGCTGCGGATCGTCACGCGCGGGTCGTTGAAGCCGACCCACGCGCCGGCCACGAGATTCGGTTGCATCAGCAGGAACCAGCCGTCGGTGTTGTTCTGCGTCGTGCCGGTCTTGCCGGCCACGTCGCCCTGCACGCCGAACTCGGTGCGCACCAGGGTGCCGGTGCCGCTTTGCGGCACGCCGCGCATGACGTCGACCAGCCGCGCGGCCAGCGCCGGGTCGATCGCGCGTTCGCCCGGGTTCTCGAAGGTCGCGATCGTGCGGCCGTCGCGCTCGGCGATGCTGGTCACGAGCAGCGGTTCGCGGCGCTCGCCCAGCGCCGCCAGCGTCGCATACGAGTTCGTCATCTCGAGCAGCGTGACCGGGCTGGTACCGAGCGCAAGCGACGGCACCGGGTCGAGCTTCGAGCGCACGCCGGCGGCCTGCGCGAACGCGACCACTGCATCGACGCCGACCTCGTTCATCACCTGCGCGGTGATCGTGTTCTTCGACTGCACCAGGCCGTCGCGCAAGGTCAGCATCGCGCCGCTCGTGCCGCTGCTGTCGCTCGGCCGCCAGACCTTACCGTCGGGCAGCACGATGTCGACCTCGGCGTCGAGGTAGCGATGCTCGGTCGAGATGCCACGCTGCAGCGCCGCGCCGTAGACGAACGGCTTGAAGGTCGAGCCCGGCTGGCGGCGGGCCTGCACCACGTGGTCGAATTGCTCGCGGTTGAAGTCGGGGCTGCCGACCCAGGCGCGGACCGCGCCGCTGCCCGGCTCGATGGCGATGAAGCCGGCGCTGAGCGTGGTCTTGGCCTCGCGCAGCCGCGCCATCAGCGCGGTGTCGGCGAGCACGCGCTCGAGCGCCTCCTTGTCGTTGCCGCTCGCCTGGCGCGCCTCGCGGTACTGCGGCGTGTCGCGTGCGATCTCGTCGAGCAGCTCGGGGTGCAGGCGCCAGAAGTACGCGAAGTCGGCTGCGGTCTTCGCCGCCGCGCCGCTCTTGCCCGCGACCGGCTTCGTCGCGCTGCCGGTGCGCGACCGCTGTTCGCTCCACTCGCTGGCGGCCACGCGCTGCAGCAGCGCCACCTGCTGGGTCACCGCGTCCTGCGCGAATTTCTGCAGCTTCGAGTCGAGCGTCGTGCGGATCACCAAGCCGTCGCGGTCGAGATCGCGGTCGTTCGCGTCGGCCCATTCGGCGAGCTGCTCGCGCAGATGCTCGACGAAGTGGCGCGCCTGGCCGATGCCGCCGTCCTCGGGCCGGCGGAAGTCCAGCGCAAGCGGCAGTGCGCGCAGTTCCTCGAAGCGCGCCTGGCTGAGCTTGCCGTGCTTGGCCATCTGCGCGAGCACGACGTTGCGCCGCTGGCGCGCGCGCTCGGCGTTGCGCACCGGGTTGTAGCGCTGCGTGCCCTTCAGCATGCCGACCAGCGTGGCGGCCTGCACGGTGTCGAGCTGCGACGCCGGCTTGCCGAAGTAGGTGCGCGAGGCCATCTCGATGCCGCGCACGTTGTAGAGGAACGGCGCGACGTTCAGGTAGTTCTCGAGGATCTGCTCCTTCGTGCTCGTGCGCTCCAGCCGTATCGCGGTGATCGCCTCGCGCAGCTTGCGGGTCATGCTGACCTCGTTGCCGATCTCCTGCGGGAAGAGATTGCGCGCGAGCTGCTGCGTGATGGTCGAGCCGCCCTGCCAGCGCCCGTGCGCGATGCCCCAGGCCGATCCGGCGATGCGCGTCGGGTCCAGCCCGTGGTGCTCGTAGAAGCGATGGTCCTCGGTCGCGATCAGCGCCGCGATCAGATCGGGCGACACGTCCTTCAGCGCGATCGGCGCCTGGTACGCGCTCGAGAATCGCCCGATGACCTCGCCGTCGGCCGACAGGATCACGCTCGGCCACGCGGTCTGGGCCTTGCGCAGCTCGTCCACATCGGGCGTGGTGTAGACGAGCACGCCGAGGTAGATGCCGAAGGCCCCGGCGAGTGCGGCGGCGGCGCCCGCCGCGCTCTGTGCGATGCGCCGCCGGCGGCGGGTCCAGAAACTCTCGGCTTGCGGTTGGTCCATGATCGGGCGCCATCATGACCGATCGCGCCGCTGGGCGGTGACCGGATGTTGCCCGGGCGCATCCGGCTTCATGGACAATCGCGCAGCGCGCTGCGCTGTGCCTGTCGGCGCCTGCCGGCGCTGTCGGCGCTGTCGGCGACCCGGCAGCCTCGCCCGTTGTGTCGTCATGCACGCCGCGCGCCGTCGCCTCTGAACTTTCGCGCCGAGTGCGACTCTCTCCCCGCGTCTGACGCGTTTCTCACCACAACCATCCACCGTTGAACAACATGAATCGTCGCGAGTTCTCCAGCCGATTGATCGCCGCCGGCGCCGGCACCCTGGCTGTGTCGCTGGCCGCGCCCGCGTGGTCGCAAGGCGCGCCGGCCGAAGGCACGCAATACACGCGCGTCGACCCGCCGGTGCCCACGCAGTCACAGGGCAAGGTCGAGGTGCTGGAGTTCTTCTCGTACGCCTGCCCGCACTGCAATGCGTTCGAGCCGGTGCTCGCGCCGTGGGTCAAATCGCTGCCGGCCGACGTGGTATTTCGCCGCGTGCCCGTGCCGTTCCTGATGAACGCCGAGCTGCTCCAGCGCACCTACTACTCGCTCGAGACGCTGGGCCTGGTCGAGACGATGCAGCGCAAGGTGTTCGCGGCGATCCACGTCGAGCACGCACGGCTCGATTCGCCGAACGACGTGGCCGCCCTGGTCGCGAAGAACGGCGGCGACAGCGCGAAGTTCCTGGACGCGATGAAGTCGTTCGGCGTCGCCAACAGCGTGTCGCGCGCGAAGAAGCTGACGGCCGACTACAAGATCGACGGCGTGCCGACGCTCGCGGTGCAGGGCCGCCACGTGACCTCGCCGTCGCTGGCCGGCGGCCCGACACAGGCGCTGCAGGTCGCCGAATTCCTGATCCAGCGCGCGCGCACCGGCAAAGGCTGATCCGCCTCGGCCTGACACCCGCTCAAGGGTGCAGCTTCTCGCCGCGCGCCAGCATCTCGACGAACTGGCGCAAGCGGCGCTCGCGGGTCTCGGGCCGCTTCGCGGTCTGCAGGCGGAACAGCACGGCGTAGCGGTTGGTCGAATCCAGCGTCGCGAAGAATGCGGCTGCCTTCGGGCTCGCATCGAATGCGGCCTGCAGGTCGGGCGGCACGGTGGAGGTCCGGCCCGAGTCGTAGGCCGCATCCCACCGCCCGTCGGCGCGGGCCCGGTCGATCTCGCGCTGGCCCGCGGGCTTCATGCGGCCGGCGGAAATCAGCGCCTCCACCTTGTCGCGGTTGACCTTGGACCAGATGCTGCGCGCCGCGCGCGGCGTGAAGCGCTGCAGCCAGTGGTGCGCGCCGTCGTTGCGCTTGAGCGCGTCGATCCAGCCGTAGCACAGCGCGACCTCGAGCGCCTCGGGGTGGCTGACCGACGGCTGCTGCGCACCCTGCTTCGCGATGCGCAGCCAGACGCCGCCCGAGCTCGCATGCGACTTCTCCAGCCAGCGCTCCCACGCGGCCGCGTCTTCGAAATGCAGCACCTGGTCGTCGGGCGGCCGAGGCGTCGTCGCCATAGTCGTGGCGTCCGGGCCTCAGCGCCGGCTGCGCGCCTTGCGGCTGTCGAATTCGGCGAGCTGGCCCTTGATCAGCAGCAGCATCACGCGCGCGGTTTCCTCGCTCATCGTCAGCACGCTGGACGGCATCGCGTCGCCGCCGTCGCCGCTGCGGCCGGGCGCGACCGACTGCACCGATGCGTCGATCTGCACGCGGATCAATCCGTGGCTGTTGTTCATCGCCTTGACGCGCTGGATCTCGATCTGATGGGTCTTCACGTTGGTTCGCTCTCCTGCCGCAAGGGTACTTCAGTCCACGGCCCGGGATTCCCGCACGCGGGCGCGGCCCAGGCCGCGAGGCTAAAGTGCCTGGCATGAACCTCATCTATATCGCCGACCCGATGTGTTCGTGGTGCTACGGCTTTGCGCAGCCACTCGGCGAGCTGCTCGCCGACCCGCAAGACAGCGCGCCGCTACAGCTCGCGCTGGTGATGGGCGGGCTGCGGCCGTTCACGACCGAGCCGATTGCGCCACAGTTCGCCGCCGAGCTCGCGGGGCATTGGCACCACGTCGCGCAGGCGAGCGGCCAGCCGTTCGCGGCCAGCCCCGACACTGCCATCGAACGCCCCGGCTTCATCTACGACACCGAACCGGCGAGCCGTGCGACCGTGACCGTGCGCCAGCATTGGCCCAAGCAGGTGTGGCGCTATTTCAAGGCGATCCAGCACGCGTTCTATGCCGACGCGCGCGACGTCGGCGACCCCACCGTGCTGGCCGACGAAGCCGTGAAACTGGGCATCCCGCGCGCCGAGTTCGCGCAGGCGTTCGCGTCGCAGGCGATGCGCGATGCCACGCTCGCCGATTTCTCGCAGACGCAGGCCTGGGGCATCCGCGGCTTTCCGGCGCTGATCGCCGAGCATGGCGATCACCTGCACCTGGTCGCGAACGGCTTCATGCCGATCGCCGGGCTGCGCGCGGCGCTCGCGCAGGTCGCGACTGCGCACACGCACTGACCCACCGGCGCCGATCGCGACAATCGCCCAACAAAGAAGCGGCGCGAACCTTTCGGCCCGCGCCGCCCGACGATCGAACCAGCCGGCTCTTACGATTTCCCGGCTTCGACCGTCAACTGGTTGTCGACACTGAGCACGCCCTTGACGCCGGAGGCCAGCGCGGTCGCGTGATCGCGCGCCTGGGCGCTCGGGGCGGTGCCGCGCAGCACGACGCGGCCACTGTCGGTGTCGACGTTGATACGCAGCGCGCTGAGGCTCGAGTCCTTCGCGATCTCGGCCTTGACGGTGGTCGTGATCACGGCGTCCGAAACCTTGTCGCCGATCTTGGAGCTGCTGGTGTCGCCGCCCTGCGTGGCACCCATCTCGGCTCCGCTCTTCGAGCCCTGGGCGGCGCCCTGGGTCTGGCTCTGATCTCGGCTCGCGTCGGGACGGGTGCTCTGACCCATTTCACGGCCGCTCTGGTAGCCGCCGCTTCGGCCCACCGTCTGATCGCCGCTCTGCTCGCGCTGACCGCAACCGGCCGTACCGAGCGCCGCGACCGCGGCAGCGACCGTTGCCAACGTCATCAGTTGTCGGTTCATCTCAGTCACTCCTCGAATAAGCTGCAAGGCCTTCAAGCGCCACGCTGCGGCAGCACGAAGGATGTGCCTGAACCTTAGTCAGCGCCGCGTATCGATGCCATCGGCGCGGCGGAGCTTTCGCTGTCGGACGATGCTCACACCGCGAGAGACGCTCGGTCAGCGTGGCTCAGGGCGTGACTCAGCAGCAGTAGGTCAGCAGCAGTAGGCCGCGCGCACCGTCGGGTACGCGTATTCGCGGCCGATGACAGCGCGTGCATACAGGTAATTGTCGCGAGCGCGGTCGCTCAGCGAATCGAGCATCACGTGGCCTTCGGCATCGCAGGGAAATGAGAGCGCTCGGCCTTCGTTGAACAACGACTGGAAGCGAATCTCGTAGTCGGCACTGGCAGCGGTATGCGAATGAGCATTCATGATGTTGTTACCTCGTTCGATTCGTGCATCTACAGCTTAGGCGCGCCGCCTCGGGGGGCCTGTCAGGTCGGCGCGCTGACGCGTGTCAGAAAAATTCCATCTGCGGGGTCGGCACCTCGCCGGCACGGGCGCCTGCGCCAGAATCGCCGCATGCACCCCGGTTCCACGACGACGACGCCACCGCGCGCGATGCAGGCGGTTGCGCTGTTCGAGGCGGCCAAGGGCGGCATCGTGCTGGGCGCCGGCTTCGGCCTGCTCGGGCTGCTGCACCACGACGTGCGGCACATCGCCGAATCGCTGGTGACGCGGCTGCACATCGCGCCCGAACGCCACTACGCCGGCATCTTCCTGAACGCGGCGGCGCAGCTGACCGACGCGCGCCTGTGGGGCCTCGCGGCGCTCGCGTTCGTGTACTCCGCGCTGCGTTTCGCCGAGGCCTACGGGCTGTGGCGGGCGCGGCGCTGGGCGGTGTGGCTGGGCGCCGGCGGCGGCGCGATCTACGTGCCGGTCGAGCTCTACGAGCTGTGGCACAAGCCCAGCGGGGTCAAGGTCGCCACGTTGACGATCAACGTGGCGGTCGTCGCGTACCTCGTCATGACCCTGGTGCGCGGCCGCAGCGCTCGTCGCTGATCCGCCGACGCGGCCCGGCGCGCGAGCGCCGCCGGGTCAGCCCACCGCTTCGAGCCGGGTCGGCTCCTCGCCGCTGTCGTCTTCCGCTTCCTCGCCGAGAAAGCCGCCGCTCTGGTGCGCCCACAGCCGCGCGTACAGCCCGCCGTGCGCGAGCAGGCTGCGATGGTCGCCCTGCTCGACGATGCGACCCTTGTCGAGCACGATCAGCCGGTCCATCGCGGCGATCGTCGAGAGCCGGTGCGCGATCGCGACGACGGTCTTGCCCTCCATCAGCCGGTAGAGGCTCGCCTGGATGGCCGCTTCGACTTCCGAGTCGAGCGCGCTGGTCGCCTCGTCGAGCAGCAGGATGGGCGCGTCCTTCAGCATGACGCGCGCGATCGCGATCCGCTGGCGCTGCCCGCCCGAGAGCTTGACGCCGCGCTCGCCGACGTGTGCGTCGTACGCGCGGCGGCCGGCCGGGTCGCTCAGCGACTGGATGAATTCGTGCGCCTCGGCGCGGCGCGCTGCCGCGACCATCTGCTCGTCGCTCGCGTCGGGGCGGCCGTACAGGATGTTGTCGCGCACCGAGCGGTGCAGCAGCGACGTGTCCTGCGTGACCATGCCGATCTGCGAGCGCAGCGAATCCTGCGTCGCGAGTGCGACATCCTGCCCGTCGATCAGGATGCGCCCGGATGCCACGTCGTAGAAGCGCAGCAGCAGGTTCGTGATCGTCGACTTGCCGGCGCCCGAACGGCCGACCAGGCCGATCTTCTCGCCCGCCTCGATGCGCAGGTTCAGGCGCTCGATCACCGGCACCGCGTTCGGACCGGTCGCGCCGTATGCGAAGCTCACGTCCTCGAAGCGGATCTCGCCGCGCGAGACCTGGATCGACGCCGCATCGGCGCGGTCGACCACGGCCTGCGGCCGCGCGAGCGTGGTCACGCCGTCCTGCACCGTGCCGACGTGCTCGAACAGCGAGGCCATCTCCCACATCACCCAATGCGAGATGCCGTTCAGGCGCAGCGCCATCGCGGTGGCCGCGGCGACCGCGCCGACACCGAGCTGCCCGTGCGACCACAACCACAGCGTCGTGCCGGTCGTGCCGATGATCAGGATCACGTTGAGCACGTGGTTGACGACTTCCCAGCTGGTCGCGAGCCGCATCTGGCGGTACGCCGTGACCATGAATTCCATCATCGCCGAGCGCGCGAAGCCGGCTTCGCGCTGCGCGTGCGAGAACAGCTTGACGGTCGCGATGTTGGTGTAGGCGTCGGTCACGCGCCCGGTCATCAGCGAGCGCGCATCGGCCTGGTCCTTCGCGACCCGGCCCATGCGCGGCACGAACCACCACAGCGCGATCAGGTAAGCCGCGACCCAGCCGACGAACGGCAGCAGCAGCCAGGAATCGAAGCCGCCGACCACCGCGGTCATCGTGACGAAATAGATCACGACGAAGACCAGGATGTCGCACAGGATCAGCACCACCTCGCGCGCGGCCAGCGCGGTCTGCATCACCTTCGCGGCGATGCGGCCGGCGAACTCGTCCTGGTAGAAGCTCATGCTCTGGCCGAGCATCCAGCGGTGGAAGTTCCAGCGCAGCCGCATCGGCAGGTTGCCGGCGAGCGTCTGGTGCTTGAACAAGTTCTGCAGCGCGATCAGCAGCGGGCTCGCGACGAGGATGCCGGCGAGCAGCAGCAGGTTGCCGCGCTCGTCGGTCCACAGCCTCGCCGGCTCCACTTTCGCGAGCCAGTCGACGATGCGGCCGAGCATGCCGAACAGCAGCGCCTCGAATGCACCGATCGCCGCGGTGAAGATCGTCATCGCGACGAGGGCGCCCCGCGCCCCGTCGGTACACGACCAGACGAACGCGAAAAAACCGCGCGGCGGCTGAGCGGGTGGCGCGGCGGGGTAAGGGTCGAGCAGCTTTTCGAATCGGCGAAACGGCACGCGATCTCCAGCGCTGAAGGACGGCAAAGACGGCGAGGTTAGCCGATCCGGGCAACATGACGCATGTCGTGGTGCTCCATCCCACGATGCACAAGATCGTGCAGATTCGCGCTCGGTCTGCCCCGCCGTGGTGCCGTGATGTGGGATCCATGCCCAGATTGTGGGAATCTAGGCCTAGCCATCTAGGGTTTTCCCTTAGACTTGCGGTTCTTCATTCACCATCCGAACCGCGAGGTTCCCCATGAACGCTTTTCTCTCGTCGCTCAAGAACCTGTTTGTCTTCTCGGCCTCGCCCGAGCAGGACCGCCACGAGCGCTATCTGGCCGAGTCCACCGACATCTACGACCTCGAGCGCCGCATGCGCCAGATCGACTCGAACGCCTTCCGGCTGGCGCCGACCGGTGCCTCCAACCTGCCGTCGTCGCTCTGACCTCGCGCGCGGCGCCGTGAGATAAAACGAAACACGGCGATACCGCGGCGAAAGGACGGTCGCGGTCCCGCTCGGCACGATGCGGGTGTGCTGAAAACACACCCCTCAACTCCCGAGCGAAGGACCCCTTCCATGCGACCCTGGATCAAACGTACCTTGTTCGGCCTCGTCGGCGCGAGCGTGCTCGTCGGCGGGCTGACGGCCTGCGGGCATGGCTACCGGCACGGCGACGGCTGGCAGATGAGCGAAGCCGACGCGCAGAAGATGCGCGAGCGCATGATCGATCGCGTCAGCCGCGAGCTGACGCTGGACGACGCGCAGAAGCAGCGCCTCGGCGTGCTCGCCGACAAGCTGCGCGAACAGCGGCAGGCGCTCGTCGGCACCACGGCCGACCCGCGCGCCGAGCTGCAGGCGCTTGTCAGCGGCACCACCTTCGACCGCGCCCGCGCGCAGTCGCTGGTCGAAGCGAAGACCGCGGCGGTGCGCACGAAGAGCCCCGAGGTGATCGCCGCGATGGCCGATTTCTACGACAGCCTGAAGCCCGAGCAGCAGCAGAAGGTGCGCGAGTTCATGTCAAGGCGGCACCATGGCTGGCGGGGCTGAGCGATAGCGCGAACCGCTCGAGCGTCGTCGACAATCGCCTGATGCGCCGCATCCTGCTGATCGACGACGACGCGCTGCTCGCGCCGCCGCTGGCCGAGTACTTCGCGCGCTTCGAGTTCGCGCTCGACAGTGCGACGCGGCCCAGCGACGGCCTCGCGAAGCTGCGCACACAGCGCTACGACGCAGCGATCCTCGACGTGATGCTGCCCGAGATCGACGGCTTCGAGCTGTGCCGCCGCATCCGCCGCGAGAGCGACGTGCCCATCGTGATGCTGACCGCGCGCGGCGACGTGATGGACCGTGTCGTCGGCCTCGAGATCGGCGCCGACGACTACCTCCCGAAGCCGTTCGAGCCGCGCGAGCTGCTCGCACGCATCCAGACCGTGCTGCGCCGTGCCCGCGTGCCGGACGGCGCTTCGGCCAAACGCCTCGCCTTCGACGGCCTCGAGATCGACCTCGAGCGTCGCCAGGTGCTCGTCAACGGCAGCATTGCCGAGCTGACCGGCACCGAGTTCGAGCTGCTGGCGCTGCTCGCCGCCGAGCCGAACAAGGTGTTCGACCGCGACGCGATCCTGAACCGGCTGCGCGGCCACGAGGCCGAGCTGCACACGCGCGCGGTCGACATCCTCGTCAGCCGCCTGCGCAAGAAGCTCGAGCCGCTGGACTGCATCAAGACACTGCGCAACGCCGGCTACACGTTCGCCGGGGCGCGCGCGTGAACGACGGCACCGCAAGCGCCGGGCGGCGATCGCCTTGGCATCGCCGGTGGCGCCACTCGCTGGGGGCGCGGCTGACGCTGCTGTTCCTGCTGTTCGCGCTGCTGCTGAGCCTGGTCTTCATGGCCGGCATGCAGGCGGCGCTGCGCTATGGCTGGCAGGACTACGCGCGGCCGCTGGTCGCCGACTATCTCGACTCGCTGGCGGCCCAGATCGGCTCGCCACCCGACATCGCGAAGGCGCGCGCGCTGACCGAACGGCTGCCGCTGCGCATTCGCATCGAAGGCCCGATCGTCAACTGGTCGTCGCATCCGGACGAGCCGCGCCACTTTGGTCGCGAGCACCACGACGGCCGCCCGGCCGATCTGCGCTGCGGCCCCTGGCGCCCGAGCCGGATGACGGCCGACGGCCACTGCGTCACCTTCGGCTTCGCGAACCTGCCGCGCGACGACGACATGCCGGACGACCGCCCGCGCATGATCGGGTGGGCCACGCTGGCCGCGCTGCTGCTGCTGACGGCGCTCGCCTATCGCATCGTGCGCGGTCTGCTGCGACCGCTGGACGACATCCGCGCCGGCGCGGTCCGCTTCGGCCAGGGCGACTTCTCGCAGCCGATCGCGCCGCGCCGGCGCGACGAACTCGGCGAGCTCGCGATCCAGATCAATCGCATGGCCGACGGGCTGCAGCAGCGCCTGGACGCGAAGCGCGAGCTGCTGCTCGCGATCAGCCACGAGTTGCGCTCGCCGCTGACGCGTGCCCGGCTGAACGCCGAGCTCGTGCCCGAGAGCAGCGCGCGCGACGCGCTGCTGCACGACCTGGCCGAGATGCGCGACCTGATCGTCGATCTGCTCGAGAGCGAGCGCCTGGCCGGCGGCGGCCACGCGGCACTGAACACCGAGGCGACCGATTTGAACGCGCTGATCGCCGAGACCATCGCGACGCAGTTCGCCGATCGGCCCGCGCACGCGGTGCACACCGCGCTGGCGCCGGCGCTGCCGCAACTGCTGCTCGATCGAACGCGGGTTCGCCTGCTGCTGCGCAACCTGATCGACAACGCGCTGCGGCACAGCCGATCCGACGATGCCGGACACGATGGCGCCGACATCGCCGCGACTGTCGTCGCCACTGCGCTGCACGCCGATCCCGACGGTCAGCGCTGGGTCCGCCTCAGCGTACGCGACCACGGCCCCGGCGTCTCCGACGCGCAGCTGCCGCATCTGAGCGAAGCGTTCTACCGCACCGACACTGCGCGCCAGCGCAGCACCGGCGGCGTCGGGCTCGGCCTGTACCTGTGCCGGCTGGTCGCGCAGGCGCACGGCGGCCGCTTCAGCGTGCACAACGCGCGGCCGGGGCTGGAGATCGAGGTGCTGCTGCCGCTGCCGGCGGCTTGATGAAAGCCGACGCGGCTCGCGCGAGAAGTGCTCGAAAGGGCGCCGCGGCTACTGCGCCTGCTTCTTCGGGTGCGCCTTCTCCCACTCGCGCAGCGCCGTCAGCGTATTCGCGACGTGCTTGCTTGGATTCAGGCTCTGGTAGTTGTAGACGATGGACGAATCGGGCGCGATCACGTACGAGATGCGGTTCGCATAGTCGGGCATCACCATCATCGCCGCGTCGTACGACTTGACGACCGTCTTGGCCGCGTCGGAAGCGACCGGGAACTTGCCCTGGCAGACCTGCTGCGAGAACTTGACCTGGGTGTCGATGTCGTCGGTCGACACGCCGATCACCGTCGCGCCGAGCTCCTGGAACTTCTCGATCGCTTCGGCGAACTCGTGCGCCTCGGCCGAGCAGCCGACCGTGAACGACGCCGGGTAGAAGTACAGCACCACCGGCCCCTTCGCGAGGTTCTCGGCGAGCGAGAACTTGTAGGTCTTGCCGGCCAGCGCCGCGGGCGCGTTGAAGTCGGGTGCCTTCTCGCCGATGTCGAGCGCGGCGAACGCCGGTGCCGCCATGAACCAGGGAACGATCAACGCGGCAACACTCGTCAGGCGAAACATCGGCTTGTTCATGCTGCACTCCTTCGTCGCTTTGTCGTCGAACCGCGCGCGGCGGCATCTTGCCAGAACCGGACCATTCGTTGCCGATACGGTTATTCGCCGCGCCCGGATGCAGATCGGATGCAGATCGATTCGCGGGCCGTGGGAATTCCCCGATGCCGAATAGGCGCGCCGCCCTAGGGCGCGCCCAGGACCGTCGATATGATCCGCTGCCCCAAACGCGCCGGGACAACCTCGGCCAAGTCCCCCATGTTCGACTACATCGTGATTGGCGGCGGCTCCGCCGGCTGCGTGCTCGCCGCGCGCCTCAGCGAGGACCCCGACGTCACGGTCTGCCTGCTCGAGGCCGGCCCGGCCGACGACAGCGTGCTGATCCACTGCCCGGCCGGCCTCGCGCTGCTCGCGAAGAACGGCCAGGCGAACTGGGCGTTCGAGACGGTGCCGCAGGCCGGCCTGAACGGCCGCCGCGGCTACCAGCCGCGCGGCAAGGTGCTCGGCGGCTCGAGCTCGATCAACGCGATGATCTACGTGCGCGGCGCGCGCGAAGACTACGACGCATGGGCCACCGAAGGCAACGCGGGCTGGAGTTTCGACGACGTGCTGCCGTACTTCAAGCGCGCCGAGCACAACGAGCGCGGCGCCGATGCGCTGCACGGCAGCGGCGGCCCGCTCAACGTGATGGACCTGCGCAGCCCGAACCGC
>Ga0070706_100002185_pt1 | contig 19903 bp, 20 predicted proteins | sample KBSK5501metaG_FD_65476 | JGI IMG/M metagenome (GOLD analysis project Ga0070706, IMG submission 65476) | Corn, switchgrass and miscanthus rhizosphere microbial communities from Kellogg Biological Station, Michigan, USA - KBS K5-50-1 metaG | ecosystem: Host-associated > Plants > Roots >... | reverse complement strand
CATGAAGCGCATCCTTCTCGCCCTCGGCCTCGTCGCCATCGCCGCAATGAGCGCGGCCTGTTCATCGGCCGCGGCCCAGCCCATTCCGTCCGGGCCGGTCGATCCGAACGGCCCGACGATCGTGGCCAAGGACATGAAATTCCAGAACGCGAGTGTCGAGGTCAAGGCCGGCCAGAACGTCACGCTCCACTTCGACAACCAGGACTCGGCCCCGCACAACGTGGCGATCTACAGGGACAGCAGCGCCACGAGCGCGATCTCGATCGGCGACGTCGTCTCGTCCGGCAAGAAGGACCAGGTCGTGCCGGCCCTGCCGGCCGGCACCTACTTCTTTCGATGCGACGTTCACCACGACATGACCGGGTCGATCGTCGCCAAGTAGGGCGATCGCGCGGCTCCGTCTCGTCGAAGAACTCCGGGCCCGGGCCCGGAGTTCTTGTTCATCTCGATCTTCACGTTCGGGACCTGGGTCCTGACCGGGGTCGTCGAGGAGAAACAGAGCCGGGTCGTCGAGGTCGTCCTCTCGACGGTCGAGGCGCGTGACCTGTTCGTCGGCAAGGTCCTCGGCATCGGCGTCCTCGGGCTCGTCCAGCTCGTGGTGATGGTCGCCGCCGGACTCGGCGCCGGCGTCGCCACGAACCGCTTCAGCCTGCCCTCGACGACCGGCCCGGCGACTGGGCTGCTCCTGCTCTGGTTCATCCTGGGCTACGCGTTCTACTCGACCGCGCTCGGCGTGCTCGGCGCCCTCGCTTCGCGGATGGAGGAGGCGTCGAACGCCTCGAGCCCGGTCAGTTTCCTCGCGATGGGCGGCTACTTCTTCTCACTGATCGTCGCCCTCAACGACCCGTCCGGGACGGCCGCGCGGATCGCGACGTTCATCCCGCCGGTCTCGCCGATGGTCGTGCCGCTCCGGGCGGCGCTCGGCGCGATCGAGCCGTGGGAGATCGTCGGCTCGGCGGTCCTCATGGGCGTCGCGATCTGGGTCCTCTTCGTCGTGGGCGGTCGGGTCTACTCCGGGGCCGTGCTCCAGACCGGGGCCAGGATCCGGCTCCAGGATGCGTGGCGGGCGTCCGGGGAGGCGTGACGCCGCCGGCTCCGGAGCTGGCCGATTCCCGCCCCCTCCCGGAGATGGCCAAATTCCCGCCCACGGAGCGCTAGGCTCGGTGCACGCAGCCGATTGACGACAAACTCGTTGGAAGTTAGCCTCCGAAGGCTAATCGGAAGCCCGGCAATGGGTCGATGGGCGGCGCCATCGAGCCTAACGGTCCCCGGGCGGGAATTTAGCCCGGTCGGGGGTCGGGACGTGGCCCGGTCGAGGCCGGGGACGTGGCCCCATCGGGGCCTGGACATGGCCCGGTTGAGGCCGAGACGTGGCCCACGCCCAGGTCGGCCGTCAGACCGAGGGCGGCAGCTGCTCGAAGATGCCCGGCGTGCCGCCGGCGTGCCAGAACACGAGCGGTCCGCGGAGCCGTCCGTCGCGGACCCGGGCGGCAAGGCCGGCGAGCGCCTTCGCGGTGTAGATCGGGTCGACGAGGATGCCCTCGGTCCGGGCGAGGAGTCGCCCGGCCTCATCAGCGGCAACCGTCGGCCGGCCGTAGCCGTCGCCCAGCTGATCGTCCTCGAGGATCACGGCATCGGGCGAGACATGCACGCCGGCCAGCGGCACCAGGCCCTCGAGGATCGACTCGACGGTCGGGCGGAGTCCCGTCGCGGGCGCGGCGACGGCGATCCCGATCACCGATCGCGCCGGTGACGCCAGGGCGAGTCCGACGAGAACGCCCGCCTGCGTGCCGCCGGTCGCCGACGGGAGAACGATCGTGGCGTGGCCGACGCCCGCCGCATCCAGCTGCGCCGCCACCTCGAGCCCGGCCAGAACCTGGCCTGCCGCGCCGATCGGGCTGGTTCCTCCGACGCCGATCACGTACGGCCGATGACCGGCCCGTCGCTCGGCCGCCGCGATCGCGTCGACGAGGGCGGCCCGCTCGGCGCGATCATCGGTCGCGCACACATGCACCGTGGCGCCGAGCATCTCGTCCAGGCGCTGGTTCGGGCCCTCGTCGCCGGCGGCGGGCGGCGGACCCGTGAGCACGAGGTGAACGGCGAGCCCGGCCCGGGCGCCGGCCGCCGCCGTCAACCGGCAATGGTTCGACCAGCGGCGGCCCGAGGTGATCAGCGTGTCGGCATCCTCGGCCAGGGCGGCGCCGACGAGGAATTCCAGGTTCCGCAGCTTGTTCCCGCCGAACGCGAGCGGCAGGAGGTCCTCGCGCTTGATCCAGATCTGGGCGGTGCCGCCGAGCGCCGCAGAGAACCGGAGCATCGGCAGCAGGGGCGACGGCCCGGCGAGCAGGCCGAACCGTGGCAAGGAGGCGATCCCGGGCGGAACGACCATCGACCGATCGTAGCCGCTACCGGGCCCATCGACGGTGCTAGGCTCGCCCGACCGTGCCCGACACCGCGCCTCGCCGAACCCTCTACCGCGACGCCGCCCTGGCCGACGGCCGGAGTGATCGGCTCCAACACCGGATGAGCCTCCTCGTCGTCGACGACTTGATCGTCTGGATCCGCCCGATCGACGCGGAGGAAGACCCGCTCGTCGGAAGCGCGGCTGCCGGCGGGCCGGATACGGACCTCGAGATCGTCGACGCCGGCGGGACCACGATCGTCCCGGGTATGGTCGACGGCCACAGCCACCTCACGATGCCCGGTGGCTCGCACTGGATCGAGCGCGGCGACGACCCGCCGGAGATCGCGGTCGCGACGGCCGACCGCAACGCGGCGCTCATGACACAGGCCGGCGTGCGGTGGGCGCGCGATGTCGGATCCGCGGTCGGACGCGACCCCGTCGATGGCCGAGAGCGGGCGCTGTCGCTGGGCGTCCGCGACCGCGCCCGGGGCCGCGCCGCCTGGCCGCACATCCGGGCTGCCGGGACGTGGATCGGCGGGCCGGGAGCCCTGGGCGGTCTCGGGGTCGAGGCTGCGGACTCCGACGCGCTCGTCGCGGCGGCCGAGGGGCAGCTCGACGACGGCGCCGACTTCATCAAGCTCTATCTCGACGGCGCCGATCCGATGGTCTGCCCCTGGTCGGTCGCCGAGATCGAACGGGTCGTCGCGGCCGTCCACGCCCGGGGGGCCCGCGTCACCGCTCACAGCGGGCGGATCGACGGCGCACGGAAGGGCGTCGCCGGCGGTGTCGACGCTCTGGAGCACGGCTTCGAGCTCGACGACGATGTCGCGCGCGAGATGGCGCGGCAAGGCACCTTTCTCGTCTCGACGCTCGCGGTCTTCCGCTCCTGGGAAACCTTCGGTACGACGACAACGATCGATCGCTTCACCGGGCCGGAAGGGCGCGCCCGAATCGCCGCCCGCCGCGAACGCGCCGAGGACTCGGCCCGGATCGCCCATCGGGCGGGTGTCCGGATCGCGACCGGCACGGACTTCGGCGGTGGGTCGACCCGGGCGAACCAGCTCGCCTGGGAGGTCGAGTCGCTCGTCGCTGCCGGACTCCAGCCCTGGGAGGCGCTGGCCGCCGCAACCTGGCGCGGTGGCGAGCTCCTCGGCGAGCCCGATGCCGGCGTCCTTCGCGACGGCGGTCCGGCCGACTTCTTCCTCGTCCACGGGGATCCGCTCTCCGACCCCGCCAGTCTCTGGCGCGTCTGGCGGGTGTCGTGGTCGGCCGACCCGGTCCTCATCTGAGGTCCTGACCGGCCGATGGCAACCCGGATCCGTCCCGAGGACCGATCGGCCTCGACCGGCCAGAACGCCGACATGGAGCGCTCGATCGCGATCTCTGCGGAGCTGGTGGGATCCGTCGGGCTGTACTCCTCGGTCGTCACGACGGCGCCCGGCGCCCGCACTCGGGTCCACCACCACGGCGAATGCGAGACGAGCATCTGGATCGCCTCGGGCCGGGCCCGCTACACGTTCGGGCCGACGGGCACCGAGGAAACGATGGAGGCCGAGGCCGGCGACTTCGTCTACATCGCCGCCGGCGAGGTCCACGTCGAGGAGAACGCGTCCGACGCGGAGCCGCTCGTCGTCGTGATCACCCGGAACTGCCCGGGCTCGGTCGTCCACTACCTCGACGAGGAATGACTGCCGACCTTGCCCCGCTCGACGCCCTGCTCCGGGACCACGGGCTGGCGGACACGGCGGAGGAGCCGTTCCCGAACGACGGATGGTCCGGGGCGTCATTGACGCGGCTCCGCAGGGGCGACGGCCGGTCATTCATCCTGAAGCGCGACTCGCTCGAGCGCGACTGGATCGCCCGGGCCACCGCTGACCGACCGATCCTTCGCGAGGCCTGGTTTGCGGCCCACGGCCCGCGCCTGCCGGAAGGAATCCGGGCAGGGTCGCTCGGGGCGGGTCTCGATGACAGGACCGGTGAGGTCGGGATCCTGATGCCCGACCTTACGGACGTCCTCTTCGATTGGGATGCCCCGATCTCCATCCCCCATCTCGAGCAGGTGCTCAGCGCCCTGGCCGAGATGCACGGCCATCGATGGCGGACGACAGACGACGTCCCTGACGGCCCGTGGTGCCCGCTCCGCGAGCGCGTCACGCTGATCAGTCGCCAGTCGCTGGAGCGTCCGGGTCCGGCTCACAATGCGGTGGCGGTTCGCCTGTTGCCGGGTTGGGACGCCTGGGATCGACTCGCGACCCCCGCCGCTCGCACCGTCGTCGCCGACCTCGCAGCCGATCCGCAGCCGCTCCTCGACAAACTGGCCCAGCAGCCAGCGGCCCTGATTCACGGCGATCTCAAGCTCGCCAACGTCGGCATCGAGGCCGACAGCTCGATCGTCCTCGTCGATTGGCAGATGGTCAGCATCGCCCCGGTTGCCGTCGAGCTCGGATGGTTCCTCGTCTCCAACGTCGCGTCGCTGCCGCTGCCGCCCGAGGAGGTCGTCCGGCGGTATCGAGCGAGGGGCGGCGAGCTCGTTGACGATGGGCTCGATGCCGCGATCCTGGTCGGGTTGCTGCTTCGCGGCTGGCGGAAGGGCGCCGACGCCGCCGCCGCCGTGACCCTGGCGTCCGGCGTCAGCGCCGTCGACGACCTCGCCTGGTGGTGCGAGCGCGCGGTCGTGGCGGCGGACCGGCTCTTCTGACTCGGGCGATCACGTCGACGGTGACGTTAGGCGAGCCAGGCAGCGCAGTCTACCGGCTCAGCTCGGCGCGGCGAGGTCCCGGCGCGGGAACTCCACGAGGGCGACGCCGATCGCGATCACCCCGATCGCCGTGAGCAACGCGAGCCCGAACAGGTCGACCGTGCCTGTGAGGATGTCGCGGGACGCGAGGTAGTGGAACATCGAGTACGGCTGGAGGCCCTTCGCGTCGGGCCAGAGCGAGCCGAGGATGTCGAGGAAATACGAGACGATCACGATCGCGACCGTGATCCCGAGCGCCGGCGACAGCCGATCGAACGAGACCGAGGCGGCGAGTCCGATCATCGCGAACCCGCCCCACAGCAGCATCCCGTTGAGCCAGAGCAGCGGCAATCGCTCGATCGACAGCTCCGACAGGACACCTACGATCGCCGACCCGACGATGGTTCCGATCGACGCCGCGACCAAAACGAGGGCGATGAACAGCAGGACCGCGGCGACCAGCGTGACGTAGAGCCCGGCCCGCGACAGCGGCCGGGCGAGGAGCACCTCGAGCGTGCCGCGCTGGCGTTCGCCGGCGACGGCCGAGGTCGAGAACCCGATCGCGAAGATCGACACGAGGATGATCGAGATGGGGTGAACGTACCCGAGGGCGATCGCCCCGGCCAGGCTGAAGACGTCGCCGCCGCCGAAGTTCGTGAGCTGCTTGGGGATGATCCCCGAGTCGACCAGCGACTTCATCTGGACCCCGAAGGACTGGTAGATCACCGGCAGGAACACGTTCCACGCGGCCATCGCGACGCAGACGATCAGCAACTTCGTTCGCTGCGAGCGCCAGAGATGTCCGAAGAGGGCGGCGTTCATCGAGCGGCCGCCGCGGTCGCGATCGAGGGCGCTGGATCGAGGTCGCCCTCGGCCTCGGCGTCCTCGTAGAGCTCGAGGAAGGCCTCCTCGAGATGCGCGGGCTCGATCGTCAGGTCGGTGATCCGGTGGCCGGCGATCGCGGCGAGGAATGGCCCGACGTCGCCCTCGAGCTGGCAGGTGAGCCGCCCGTCGGCCGTCCGGGTGAGGCCGCTGACCCCGGCCACCCCCTCGAGCGACGGCAGGTCGCCGTCCGTCGCCCGGATCTCGACGTTCCGCTTGCGGCGCTCGAGGAGGCTCGCCACGTCCTGGAGTGCGACGAGGCGCCCGCGCCGGACGATCGCGACCCGGTCGCAGACCCGTTCGACCTCGGACAGGACGTGCGACGAGAAGAAGATCGTCCGGCCGGCCGCCTTCAGGTCGTCGAGGATCGCGTAGAACGCGCGCTGCATGAGCGGATCGAGGCCCTCGGTCGGCTCGTCGAGGATCGCCAGCTCCGGATCGTGCTGGAGCGCCTGGATGATGCCGATCTTCTGGCGCATCCCGCGCGAGTAGTCGCGGACCGGCCGCTCGAGCGTCCGCGCCGACAGCTCCAGGCGGTCGAGCAGCTCCGCCCGCCGCGTCGACGGTCGGCCGGTCAGCTCGCCGAGGTAGTCGAGCAGATGCTCACCGCTCAGCGAGTCGTACAGGGCGATTCCCCCGGGCAGATACCCCACCCGGCTCCGGATCGCGACGCTGTCGCGGACGATGTCGAGCCCAAGGACCCGCGCCGAGCCGGCCGTCGGATGGAGATAGCCGAGGAGCAGCCGGATCGTCGTCGACTTGCCGGCCCCGTTCGGCCCGAGGAATCCGAAGATCTCGCCCTCGGCGACCGCGATCGAGAGGTCCTCCAGGGCGCGGACCTCGCCCGTGGGGCGATGAGCGAGCCGGTGGATCGGCAATTCGCGGTGGCCGTAGGCCTTCGTCAGACCGACGGTGCTGAGGGCGTCCATTCAGGCGAAGGCTACCTTGTCGCCGGGGCGGCCGAGGGCCTGCCGTAGACTGCGCAGCGTCGTCGATCGCCGTCATGGAGGAGCCGTCACCGATGCCGAAGTCCGTCCCCAACTTCCCCGGCCTCGAACCAGGCTCCCTGCCGTTCTCGAAGATCGTCGAAGCCAACGGATTCGTGTTCGTGGCCGGCCAGATCGGCGACGCTCCGGGCACGACCGGACCGGTTCCCGGCGGCATCGAGGCCGAGACGCGGGCGATGCTCGAGAACGTCGGCCGGCTGCTGAAGATCATGGGGCTCGACTACCGCGACGTCGTCAAGAGCACGGTCTACATCGTCGACTTCGACGAGTTCGCAGCGATGAACGCGGTCTACCGCCAGTTCTTCCCGGCCGAGCCGCCGACGCGGGCGACCGTCGAGGTCACCAGGCTCGCCCTGGGCGCACGGGTCGAGATCGAGGTGATCGCCGCCCGCTGATCCGGACGCGCCGACGCCCGTTCCGGCGAACCGGAAACGGGCGTCGAGCGCCGGCCCGGGGGCTCGGGCCGGGTGGGTTACGTGCCGACGATCAGGTCATCGATCGCGACCGGCCGGCCGCTGCTCGTCACCACGATCCTCAGGGTGTGCGCGCCGGCGGGGAGCGCCTTCGAGAACAGGAGCCTCCGGGCCTGGAAGGTCGAGCGACGGAGATCGATTGTCGCGACGGCCCTGCCGTCGATGAAGACGCGGGCCGTGCCACGGGTCGGACCGACGGGCCCGATCCAGGCGATCCCCTTGCCGGTGAACGCGAGGGTCGCCGAGGCCCCGTAGCGGGTCGAATACTTCACCTGATGGCCCGAGTAGGACGCGTATGCCGCCGTCGACCACGTGAGGTGATAGGCGATGGCGGGCGACGTCTCGCCGAGCCGGGTGTCGGTCGAGGTGATCCAGGACGTCGTCGAGGTCGTGGTCGCGGCACCGGCGACGTCGGCTGTCGCGTAGTAGATCGTCATTACCCGCTGGACGTACGTGCGCGAGAACGACGACCACAGGCTCGAGTTGCGTTCGGACGAGCCGGTCAGCCACCAGTGGGCGACCGTCGGCCAAGCGTCGAGCCAGGAGTAGAGGGCGGTCACCTTGCGGTGGGCGACGATCTCCTGGTTCGTCGGTGTCTGGGGCGCCGTCGAGCTGCCGAGATAGGCATTCGCCCAGGCGGCCCAGCTGGCCGGCATGATCTGGTACTTGCCGTACGCGCCGCTGGTCTCGTTGCGGGCGGTGTAGTTTCCGCCAGATTCGACCTCGCCGAGCGCGTACAGGAAGCGCTCAAGGCCTGGTGGCGACGTCGCCGACGTGACTGCCGGGGCGATCGACACGAGGAGTGCCGCGACCAAGAGGGCCACGGGGACGGCACGACGGCGGCTAGCCACGTCTGGCAATGGGGCTCCTTCCTACCGGGACGACGCGGTGAGCGCGCCGAGCGATGGGCGAACGAGGGCCGGGCGAAGAGGGACGCGGGCGCCTGGGGGACGAGCGCGCGCGCCACGGGGTGAGCTCTCCGGCGGCAACGTCTTCGATTCGGCTGCGCGCCCTCGACCGCTGCAGCCCCTGGGGTACGGCCCAGCATACGGGCCAAGTCCATACCCGGCATTGCAACGAATGTCAGGGCCTGCAGCGACCCCGGTCTGCCGACCGACCCGATCTGCCAACCGACCCGATCCGCCCCCGACGAGAGCTCAGCCCCGGGCGAGCAGGAAAGCGGCCGCCCGGTCGAGCGCATCCTCGAGGACGGGCTTCAGGGTGTGGCCCAGCCGCGGATAGGTGACGAGCTCGGCGTCCCGCAGAACGCCGACGCGATCCCGGAGGAGATCGAGCCGGGCGAAGGGATCCGCCTCGCCCGAAAGGAACAGGCACGGGCACCGGATCGCCGCAAAGTGGGAGGTCCGCTCGACGGCTCTGCCGGGTCCTCCCGGCGGGTGGAGGGGAAAGCTGAAGAGGACGAGCGCGGCGTAGTCGGTGTCGGGCTCGGCAGCCGCGAGGCTCGCGACGCGACCCCCGTAGGACTGACCACCGACGGCGATCGCACGCCCGTCGGCGCCGGGCGCGCCGGGTCGGTCGGGCACGATCGACCGGAAGACGGGGACGGCGGCCTCCGCTTTTTTGACGGGAAGGTCGATCGCCCGGGCGTCGATGCCGCGCGCGACGAGCCCGCGGACGTGGCCCGCCATGCTCGCCGCCGAGCCGCTCGCCCCGTGACCGACGTAGAATCGAATGGCCATCGCGACAGGGTAGACCGCGACCGCCCGGGACAGCGGCCGCGTCGGCGGACGACGCGCAGCCGCCAGACGTCGGCTGCGAACGCGAGCGCGAGCGCCGGCTCCTGACCCGATCGGATGGGATCGCTGGCCCGGTCGGGCCATGGTCGGTGCGGAACGGCACCGTTCAAGGTGATCGGGCTCCAGAGGTATCGATGCTGCCCACGCCCGCGATCGGCCGCTCTCGCCCCGCAAGCTCCGCGTCCTCATCGTCGGGCCGCGTCCGGCGTCATTGGCCGCCGCTCGTCCTCGCGATGGTGGCGGCGCTCGCGGTGTCGGCGCTCGGGCCGGCCTTGCGGATCGCCACCGTGGCGGCCGATGGTGTCCCCGGCCTCCCCGATCTCACCTTCTACGGGCGCGGCTACGGCCACGGTGTCGGAATGTCGCAATACGGTGCCCGCGGCCGGGCCCTGGCCGGCCAGCTGGCGCCGGCGATCCTGGCCCACTACTACCCGACGACGACGCTCGGAACGCGGAGCGCCGCGACGACCGTCCGCGTCCTCCTGTTGGCCGGGTTCGCGGCGACGCCGGCGAAACCACTGACCGTCGTCGGCCTGGTCGGCGGGTGGACGATCGACGGGATCGCGACGACGTTTCCGGCGAACGCGAAGCTCACCCTGGCCCCGACGGCGCTCAAAGCGACGACCTGGAACCTGAAGGTCGTCTCGTCCGCCGGGGCAACCCTCGCGGCGAAGACGATCAGCGGGGATCTGTACGTCCGTCCGATCGATGGGTCGAGCGTCCTCCAGCTCGTGTCCAAAACAACGTCGACGAACGTCTACCGCGGGTTCTTCCGGCTCCACCTCACGACGAGCGCCGCCGTCATCAACCACATTGCCGTCGATCGGTACCTTCGCGGCGTCGTTCCCCTCGAGATGCCATCGACATGGCCGACCGAGGCATTGCGGGCGCAGGCGATCGCGGCGCGATCCTACGCCCTGTACCGAGTCCACCCCGCGACCGGGCTGTTCGACGTCTACGACGACACCCGATCGCAGGTCTATCGCGGCAAGCGGGTCGAGACGTTGGCCGGCGACACGGCCGTGACGGCGACGGCGGGCTCGGTCCTGCTGAGCGGCACGTCGCTGGTGAACGCCCTGTTCCATTCCGCCGACGGGGGCTGGACAGAGAACAACGAGAACGTCTTCGTCAGCTCGACGGGATCGATCGTGGCGGGTCCGGTCGTGTACCTGCGGGGTTCGAGCGACCGCGCCCCAGACGGGACCTCCTACGACCGGACCTCGCCGTACGCAACGTGGGCGACCGCGACCTACACCGCCGCCGCCCTCAGCGCGATCTTCGCGACGGATCCGCGAACCGCAGTGGGAACCCTCAGCGCCATCGACCTGTCCCATCGAGGGGTATCGGGTCGCCTGATCAGCGTGTCGCTGACCGGCGATCTCGGGACGAAGACGGTGTCCGGAGACGTGTTCCGGGCCGTCTTCAACGCCGCCAGGCCGGCCACCGATCCGGTTCTCCGCGGGACGCTCTTCGACATCACGCCGATCCCCTGACCGACCAACGGGCTCGCCGGGCAACCTGAGGCCGCGCCGGGTATCGTCGAACCATGACCGACCTCGGCTTCGATCCGACCCTGCCCCGCTGCTGGTGGTCCGGTGCGACCAGCGAGCGAGCGGATCCGACCATGGTCCGCTACCACGACGAGGAATGGGGCACGCCTTGCCACGACGACGCCCAGCTGTTCGAGCGGCTCACGCTCGAGGCGTTCCAGGCGGGCCTCAGCTGGTCGACGATCCTCCACAAGCGCGATGCGTTCGATCTCGCCTTCCGCGGCTTCGATCCGGCGGTCGTGGCCCGGTTCGACGACGACGACCGGTCCCGGCTGATGGCCGATGCCGGGATCGTCCGGAACCGGGCGAAGATCGACGCGACGATCGTCAATGCCGGGGCCTGGCTGGCCACGGGTCGCGAATACGGTTCGGTGGACGCGTATCTTGCGACGATGGTCCCTGGGCCGCCCGCCCGGCTCGGCGAGGACACCGGTCCCGGCGAGATCCCGGACCGGACCGCCGTCTCGGACGCGCTGTCGGCCGATCTTCGGCGACGAGGCTTCAAGTTCGTCGGCTCGACGAGCGTCTACGCCTTCATGCAGAGCGTCGGCCTCGTGGACGACCACCTGCCCGGCTGTTTCCGATACGGCAGTGCCACCAGCGAATCGGGCGCTCAGCGGTCGTGACACCCTAGCTGTCACGACCGGGGCACAGGCTCCCGCCATGATCACCGTCGAATGCACCTGGTGTGACGCGGAGCTGGCCCTGGACAGCCTCGACGCGACGAGCGTCGACTGCCCGGACTGCCGCATCACGGTCGAGATCGCAGCAGACCCGGAGCCGATCGCCATCGCGGCCTGAGGATCGACCACCGCCGGTCCCATCCTGCGCGGGCGCCCGTCGCCACGCGCGCCGGAGCCGCCATACTTCGGCCGCGCGCTCGAGGCGTTCGTGCAACGGAGGACGGGATGGATGCTCGCAAGTACCTGGCGGAGCTGGTCGGGACGTTCATTCTGGTCGTCATCGGGTCGATGACGATCGTCGCCGCGGGAGCGATGGGCTCGCCGATCCAGGTCGTCGTACCGTTCGGCTTCGGCCTCGGGCTCCTGGCGGCGATCCAGTCGGCCGGCTACGTGTCGGGCGGTCACTTCAATCCGGCGGTCACCGTCGGTGCCCTGCTCGACCGACGAATCGACGTGATGAACGCCGTCGGCTACATCGTCGCCCAGGTGATCGGGGCCATCGCCGCCTCGGGCGTCGTCCTCCTGCTCGCGAATCAGGCCGCCGTGCAGTCGACCGCGAGCAGCTTCCCGGAAGGCAAGATGGTCAATGCCTTCGCAGTCGAGGTGCTGCTGACCGCGATCTTCCTGCTCGTCATCCTGACCGTCACCAAACGCGCCCCGAACCACGCCGCGTTCGCGATCCCGCTGACGCTGATCGTCATCCATTTCGCGGGGATCCCGTTCAGCGGTGCGTCGGTCAACCCGGCGCGTTCCCTTGGGCCGGCCCTCGTCGGCGGGACGCTCGACCAGAACATCATCGTCTGGATCGCCGGTCCCCTGATCGGGGCCGTGCTCGGTTGGGCGGTCTATCGCGCGCTGGAGGACGGCTCGACGCGCTGAACGTCCGAACGCGAGCGCCCGCCCGTAGTCGACACGAGACCGCAAGCCAGAAGGCCGCCGCGCCGCCGCATTCGGCAGGCGCCCCGTCCGATCGTTCGCGAATGGACGGATCGATGCTCCTGCTCGTCGGCCTTGCCGCATTGGCCGCGGCGATGATCATGACCCTGTATGAGATGGGCGCCGCGCTGCGACCGGCCACATGTCCCGAATGCAGTCATTGCCGGGCGCTGGCCGAGACGAAAGCCCGCGAGCGCGAGCGACTGGCCCGCGAGTACGCGAAGCGGATCGGCCTGCCCGACAACGACGACGACGACCGACTGATTCGCTGACGGCGAATGCAGCCGGCCCGCCCGGGCCTTGTTTCGAGCGTCTGCCGAGTCGGCCTCAGCGATCGGGGCGGCCGACTCTCCGCGTAATCCATACGGCCGATCCCGTCACGCGCCGGGCGTCGGCGAGAGCGCGGCGCGCGGCGCCGCGATGCCGGGCTGGACGACCTCGCCGAGCTCGTGCCGGGGCAGCACCGGCAGCGCCCGCCCGCCCTCTGCCAGCCAGCAGGCCGCCTGCTGTCCCGGGCCGACGTCGAACAGCGGCGGCTCCTCGACCCGGCAGCGGTCGAACGCGTACGGGCAGCGCGGATGGAACCGGCAGCCGTCGGGGACGTCGGACGCGTCCGGGGTCTCGCCGACGAGGATGGTTCGTTTCGCCCGGATCCCCGCGGTCGGCGGGTCCGGCGACGGCGAGACCGACACGAGCGCCTGGGTGTAGGGGTTGTGCGGCGAGCGGATCACCTGCGCGGCCGGCCCGATCTCCATGATCTTGCCGAGGTACATGACGGCGATCCGGTCGGCGATCACCCAGGCCAGCGACAGGTCATGGGTGATGAACAGGTAGGTGAGCCCGAGCTCGGCGCGAAGGTCGAGCATCAGCCGGAGGAGCTCGGTCCGGATCGACACGTCGAGCATCGAGACCGGTTCGTCGGCGACGATCAGCTCGGGGTGCATGACGAGGGCCCCCGCGATCACGACCCGCTGCCGTTGCCCGCCGGACAGCTCATGGGGATAACGGAACGCGAAATCGGTCGCCGGCCGGAGACCGGCCGCCTCGAGGATTCCGAGCACCCGCTTCGTTCGATCGGAGAGGGATCCCGCCCCGAGGACGAGGAGAGGTTCGGCGACGAAGTCGTGGATCGTCTGCTTCGGGTCGAGCGTCTCGTAGGGGTCCTGGAAGATGAGCTGGACCCGCCGGCGGTACTCCCGAAGGCGCGACACGCCCCACAGATCGGAGACGTCCGTCCCGTCGAACGTCATCCTGCCCTTCGTCTGACGGGTCAGCTTGACGATCACTCGCCCGGTGGTCGTTTTCCCCGAACCCGACTCCCCGACGAGCGCCAGCACCTCGCCCTTGCGGAGGCTGAGATCGATGCCATCGACGGCCCTGACCATTCTCGGCTGCCGACCACGAAGCACGTCGCCGAGGGGCCGGCGGATCGGGAAGTGGACCTGGAGACCCTCGATCCTGAGGATCTCCGGGGCGTCGGATGGTGGTTCGCGGTCCGTCGTCATGCCGGCGGCTTCGCGATCGCGTCGGCGGGGATGGCGGTGATCGGGGTCCCATCGCTGCCGAGCGGGTACAGATGGCAGGCGACGCGGACGCCATCGTCGAGGGTCACGTCCGGCGGAACGACGGTCCGGCAGACGTCCATCGCGAACGCGCAGCGCGGATGGAACCGACAGCCGGCGGGCGGGTTGCGCAGGTCGGGCGGGTAGCCGGGGATCACCTCGAGGGTGCGGCGATCGGCGCGGATGTTCGGGAATGAGCTCAGGAGCTTCTGGGTGTAGGGGTGGCGCGGTGTCCGAAAGACCTGCCCGACGTCGCCTTCCTCGGCGACCCGACCGGCGTACATGATCAGGACCCGATCGCACGTCTCGGCGATCACCGACAGGTCGTGGGTGATCAGGATCATGCTCAGGCCGAGCTCGCGGCGGAGTCGTTCGAGCAGCTCGAGAATCTGGGCCTGGACCATCACGTCGAGCGCGGTCGTCGGCTCGTCGCCGATGATCAATGCCGGGTCGCAGGCCAGGGCCATCGCGATCATCGCCCGCTGGCGCATCCCGCCGGACAGCTCGTGGGGGTAGGCACGGCCGCGTCGCTTCGGGATGCCGACCAGCTCGAGGAGCTCGCCCGCCCGGGAGAGGGCGGAGCGGCCGTCGACGCCGAGCCGGACCTCGATCGGCTCCGCGATCTGCTCCTCGATCCGGCGGACCGGGTTGAGGGCGTTCATCGCCCCCTGGAACACGATCGAGATCTCGCGCCAGCGATAACGGCGGAGCCCGCGCTCGCTCTTCTTGACGAGATCGACCCCGAACAGCCTGACGCTGCCGCTGACGATCTTCGCGTTCGATGGGAGGAGCCGCAGGAGCGACAGGGCAGTCGTCGTCTTGCCGCAGCCGGACTCGCCGGCGAGCCCGAGCGCCTCGCCGTCGCGGACGGTGAAGCTGACCCCATCGACGGCCCGGACGGTCTGCCCATCGAGCGAGAAGTGGGTAGCGAGGTTCTCGACGACGAGGAGCGGGGCATCCGGGTCCGCGCCCTTCGGCAGGGCCTGCTTGCGGCGCGACGCGACGGGAGCGGCCATCGTCACTTGCGGGCCGAGAGCTTGGGGTTGAGGGTGTCGTCGAGGGCGTTGCCGATGAGCGTGAACGCAAGGACGACGAGGACGATCGCGACACCCGGCGCCGCCGTGTACCACCAGGCCCCCGACCCGGGCGCGCCCGTCACTTGGGCGTAGTGGAGCGTCGTCCCCCAGGTCGGCGACTGCGGATCTCCGAGTCCCACGAACGACAGGGTCGTCTCGGTCAGGATCGAGCTGGCGATGACCAGCACGGTATTGGCGACGATCAGCGACATCACGTTCGGCAGGATGTGGTTGAACATGATCCGGCCGGATCCGGCCCCAATGACCCGGGCCCGATCGACGAAGGCTCGCTCCTTGACCGATAGCGCCTGGCTCCGGATGATCCGTGCGGTCGACGCCCAGCTCGTCACGCCGATCACGAGGATGATCGCGATCAGGGTGATCCGCATCCCGAAGAACTCGGTACCGACCCCGAAGACGTCCACGATGATCGGAGCCAGGACGAGCGCCAGGACGAACGTCGGCAGGATCAGGAAGAAGTCTGTGATCCGCATCAGGATCGCGTCGGTCCGACCACCGAAGAACCCGGCCACGATCCCGACCGTTGCCCCGAGGAGCACCGTGATCGCCGACGCCAGGAGCCCGACGAGAAGGCTGATCCGAGCCCCGTGGACGACCAGGTTGAGGACGTCGCGGCCCTGCTCGTCGGCGCCCAGGACATGGGTCGCCGATGGCGGGGCGAACGGCAGGCCGGACGGGCGGGTCGGGGTCTCGAACGGACCGACCAGGACGCTCGGCGCGATCGCCATGACGCCGAACACGATGATGATCACCACACCGACGACGCCGGCGGGGTGACTCGCGAACCGCCGCACGAACGAGCGGAGGCCCGCGGCGCGCAGTCGCCAGCGCTCGGCGCGGAGCTGCCCGGGGGTGAGGATCGCGCCGGTCACGTCCGGACCCGTGGGTCCAGGCGGCTGTAGACCACGTCGGCGACGAGGTTGGCGACGATGACGCTGACCGACAGGATCAGGAAGATGCCCTGCAGAACCGGGTAGTCACGACTCCCGAGCGCGTCGACGGTGAGCGTCCCGAGCCCGGGCCACGAGAAGACCTCTTCGACGGTGATCGCGCCGGCCCAGATGTAGCCGAGGTTGATCGCGATGAGCGTCACCGTCGGGAGGAGCGCGTTCGGCAGGGCGTGGGAGCGAAGGATTCGTCCCTCGGTCATGCCCTTCGCCCGCGCCGTCTGGACGTAGTCCTCGGCCAGCACCTCGATGATCGACGAGCGCATGACCAGCGAGTACTGGCCGATGTACCCGATCGAATACGTGATCCCGGGCAGGATCAGGTGGCCGAGAAGGTCGGCAAGGCGGGCCAGCGGATCCGTCGTCGTCAGGCCCGGCGTCACCATCCCGTGCCCGGGGAACAGCCCGAGGCTCGTCGAGAACACGATGAGCAGGATCATCCCGAGCCAGAACGACGGCATCGAGTAGAGGATCAAGGCCAGGCTCGTCCCGCCGTAGTCGATCGGCCCGCCGCGGCGCCAGCCGGTGTACGCCCCGAGGGCCAGCCCGAGGAGGATCGCGATGACCTCCCCGACCCCGATGAGCAGAACGGTCGGCCAGATCTTCGCGGCGATGACGTCCGTCACGTGCTGGCCGCGGAACTGGAAGCTGTAGCCGAGGTCGAGCTGGGTCGTGGCCACGAAATAGTCGATGAGCTGATCGGGAAAGACCGGCTTGTCGAGGCCCCAGCGCTCACGCTGGGTCTGGAGCTGCTCCGGGCTGATGTGCGGGTTCCGAAGCAGGATCCGCTCCGCCGAGCCGGGCATCGCCCGGAACAGCAGGAAGTTGACGCTCAGGACGAAGAGGAGCGTCAGGAAGGCCTGGACGACCTTCCTCGCAAGGTAGCTGTTGCCCACCGTCGGCCGCTGACGAGCCGATCAGGCCAGCGCGAGGACCGACCCTCGGTCCTCCCCGCGTGACGTGTCGATACCCGCTGGCGGTTCGATCACTCCTCGTCCTGTTCCGCTCCGGCGCGCCGTCCGCGCATCACGACCATGCCGATCGCGATCACGGCGATGAGCAGGATGACGCCGCCGACGAGAAGCGGCGTATTCGAGCTGTTGGCCGGGACGGGGGCAGGAGCCGCCGGCGCGACCGACTCGCCGGGTGCGGCCGCCGACGGTGCCGCCGGGGGCGGCGTCGGCTCCGGGCCGGGCTGGAGATTGACGTAGTTCTCGACGCCGAGGGCGAAGAACGGCGTTCCACCCTGGCGCGGCTGGAGCGTGTAGCCGTGCCATTTGTCCGTCCGGTAGGCCTGCAGCTCCGAGCTGTAGTACAGGACGTCATAGGGGGCGTCCTTGTACAGCATTGCCTGCATCTGGTCGGTGATCGCCTTGCGGGCCTCCTGCGTGGGGGCGATCTGCTGATCGGAATACAGCTTGTCGTAGGTCGGGTTGGAATAGAACGAGTCGCTCCAACCTCCGATCTGGTCAGTCGTGAAGATCTGAAGGAGGAAGTCGGGATCGGCGGCCCCCGACCAGCCCCACAACTCGACATCGAAATTGGCCTTTCCCTTGGCCTCCGGGGGCGTGACGTCCGCGGTGACCGTGTCCTTGTCGAGAACCTGTGGGGTCATCTTGATGCCGATCTGCTTCCACCAGTCGGCGATGAGGTTGGCCGACTGGGCGTAGTAGATCTGGGTGCTCGGCGTCACGAGGTTGAGATTGATCTCCTTGCCCTCGTGGTCCTCCCGGAAGCCGTTGCCGTTGCTGTCCTTGTAGCCCGCCGCATCGAGCCGTCGCTTCGCCTCTTCGAGGTCGAAATGCCGCAGGTCACTCGCCGGCGGCTGGTAATGCCAGGCCGGGAGGGCCGCCGGGACCACGGTGGTCCCTGGCTCCCCGAACCCCTGCAGCGCCTGCTTGACGAGGAGGTCCTTGTCGATCGCGTAGCCGAGGGCGTCCCGGAAGGCCGGATCGCGAACGGCCGAGGTCGATGCCCCGATGCCCTTCTTGCCCTTCGGGTCGTACAGGTTGTAGGCGAGCTCGTCGTAGCCCGTCAGCGGCGAGCGGCCGTCGACGCCGACGATGTTCGGGTCGGCGTCGATCTGCTTGAACTGGGTCGTGAGGATCTGGCGGGCGGCGTCGATGTCGCCCTTGATCAACGCCTGGTCCATGGCGTCCTGGTTCGCGAAGTAGACAAGTTGGACCTCGTCGATCGTCGGCTTCTTGCCCCAGTAGTGGGGGTTCCGGACGAACCTGGTGAACTGGCCCTTCTGCCACTCGACCGCCTGGAAGGGGCCCGTCCCGACGACCGGCGGGTTGTTGGCGAAGTCCGCGTTGGCCTGCTTGGGGGTGACGCTCTTCCAGATGTGCTCGGGCAGGATCGGCGTGTAGGCGCCCAGGATCAGCGAGCTCGGGTCCGTGAGGGTGATGACCACGGTGCTAGCGTCCGGTGCCGTGACCTTGCTGACCTTGGCCAGGGTGAAGAGCGTGAGGGCGTCATCGGTCTTGAGCGAGTTGAGGATGTAGTTGTAGGTGAAGGCGACGTCCTTGGCCGTCGCCGGCTGCCCGTCGGACCACTGCATCCCGGACCGGATGTGGAACGTATAGGTCTTGCCGTCGGCCGAGACGTCCCAACTCTCGGCGAACCCGGTTGGGGCGTATTCCAGGTTGGGTCCGTAGCCGACGAGAACGTCGTAGTTGAGGATCCAGGCCTCGTACGACGAGTAGAGGTAGGCCTGGAATGGGTTGAGCGAATCGATCTCCTGGGTCGTGCCGACCCGATAGATCAATGGGTCGGCGGCGATCGCGTGGGCGCCACCGGCCGGGCCGACCGTCATGACCACCAGGGCGGAGGCGACCAACGCTCGAATCGCGCGGCCACGCAGGGGCGAACGCATCGACATCTCCTCCACCTCTTCGGGCCGGCGCACCATGTGCCAGCCCGCCTGTCACCGCCTCATCCCCTCACAAGGTTCCGGGGAGTCTGTCACGGCGATCGGTCGCGCTGCAAGCGCGGCTCGCACCGCGCGCCGCCGGCGGGCGCGTTTGTCAATCGGCCGTCACGACTTCTTCGACGACGAGTGTGCCGGCGCCGGCATCGAGGGTCGCCAGCGCGCCGAGCGGCACGGTCGCGTGGTGCTTGTTGTGGCCGATCGGCAGGCCGAAGATCAGGGGCAGCCCGAGCGGCGCCAGGACCTCCTCGACGATGTCCTCGGCCGACAGCTCGGCGATCCCACCCGACCACTTCGCCTTGATGTCACCGACCACGATCCCGGCGGCGCCATCGAATAACCCCGCGTTGCGGAGCTGGGTCAGGATCCCATCGAGGACGTAGCCCTCGTTCTCGATCTCCTCGAGGATCACGATCCGGCCGCGAAAGTCGGGCTGGAGCCGGGTGCCGATGGCGCTGCTGAGGAGCCCCGCGCAGCCACCGGTCAGCCGGCCGGTCGCCCGACCCGCGACAACGGTCCGGACGTACGGGTCGTCCGGATTCGGGCCGATCGGGCCGTACGGCTCGGCGCTGAACAGTGCGCGTTTCAGGGTTGCCTTCGAGAAATCGGTGACCTCGGCCGCGCCGATCCCGGTGAGGCCGTTCGAGTAGAAGCTGATCACGTTGCCCCAGCGCTGCTGGGCGAGGTGGAGCGTCGTGAGGTCGCTGTAGCCACACAGTGCCTTCGGGTTGGCCGCGAACGCCGCCTCGTCGAGGTGGGGGATCAGGCGCGGCGAGCCATAGCCGCCCTGGAGGCAGACGATCGCCCGGACCTCCGGGTCGGCCAGGGCGGCGTGGAGATCCGCCGCCCGGTCCTCGTCGAGGCCGGCCATGAAGCCGTGGCGGTCGTTGACGTGGGCGCCGAGCTTGACGGTGAGGCCCCACGCCTCGAGGCCGG
>Ga0070706_100002184_pt1 | contig 19907 bp, 17 predicted proteins | sample KBSK5501metaG_FD_65476 | JGI IMG/M metagenome (GOLD analysis project Ga0070706, IMG submission 65476) | Corn, switchgrass and miscanthus rhizosphere microbial communities from Kellogg Biological Station, Michigan, USA - KBS K5-50-1 metaG | ecosystem: Host-associated > Plants > Roots >... | reverse complement strand
AGAATAGTCCAACATTCGCGCCGACGTCCCATGCGACGGAATCTCGCGCAACGAATCTCCTCACCGTATCCATCAGATGACCGTCATCTGCTCGTTCTAGTCCGGGGTACCAAAAATTCAATGCCGACCCCGGGGTTACATAAATGATCTGCCCACCCAGATCACGCGGTAACCTTCTTCGAAGGACGACGTTCCTGCTCAACCGTTCAGCCAGTGTACGCAGCATCGGGAAATCCTAAATCCTGCTAGGTGCATGGAACCACAGCGAATTCCGTCCGCTATTTTTCAGCGATCGATCGAACCGCTGCTACCCGTTTGTAACCTCACCGAGAAGACGTCAAACGGAAAAACCTGAAAGATGTTCGCGTGACTACGATCGCATCCTGCAAAAGTTGGCGAGGAGTGAGGCAAAGGCTCGCGCTCGATTTGAAATTCAAGGCCGAGGTGAAGACGGTGCGCGGAGGTGATTTCCAGTCAGAGTCGGTCGCCCCTCTCTGTGATCGGTCCCGCCAGCAAGGAAAGATCGCGCTCCTCGATAGGACTCATTCCGGCGAAGGTCGAACATCGGAGCCAACGTAATCAACGCTACCGCGACTTGCTGCCCGACACCTGCTATGTACTGCGCTAGTTGTGCTTCCACCGGCAAGAGCTGCGGTAACAAGGCCACGCCAATGCTATTCAGCAACAATCCCGAGCCAGGGCGCAGAAAGATCTTGTCGAACAAACCCAGGAATATCCCCAAGCAGAACATCACCACGGGCGGTCCAAACCAACCAAAGTTTATGTAACTCTCAGGCAAGTACCCTACGGCAATCGAAACGGCGTTCAAGTCGTTCCTCATTGTCAGTCGGTATGCGACTTGATACCATCTGTTCGAATCATTGACGGAAGGTTTGTCAGGCCAGAGAAACCGGGGCACGAATGTGACCAGCATATACGAATACAGCCGCCCGTTCTGGTATTGAACACGATTGGGTGTGGTTTCCATTATGTTCGCTGTCTGTTGGAGTAACGAGAGTCGCCCTAGCGTCTGATTGGCCAAATTCCTCGCTTGCATCTCGTCCGCGTTCGACAGAGCCTCTCCCCATTCACTCCCGGAGGTATTAATCCAAAAATTGAATCGCTCGACGTAGCTCTCTGAAGCGCCTGTCCGCCAATACTGCTGGCGAAATTTCTCTTTGCCGGGCTGCAGGAAAAGGACAATCGGAACACCTATCATGATCGCAACGAGCGGCATTTTTTTTCTTTCATATACATAGACCGCCGCAGCCATGATTGCCACTCCAACGAAACTTCCCAGCCAGCCTGAAGAGATTCCCGCGACCAGCGCTATGCCGGCGTAGCCCGCCAGTAGGATCCTATCCAAAGGAATCGCCGTGCCGCGTAGGTAATAGCGCAGGAGAATTGCAAACGCGACCGACGGAACAATCGTCTCAATGATGGCTAGGAACTGACGGCCTCCCCCGCCAAGCATATTGATCGGCACTGCGATTTTCAGCAATGCCGCAGATAGCAATACAAATCTCAAGTAATTCCATCGTGCCGGACTTCGGTGTATGTCCAGCTTGAAAGATTCCATAAAGCACAAGCGCCCAGCTGCTGCCATGCCAATCCCGAGCGAGGCCACCCCAAAAACGACCAAGTAAAGGGATTGCGTTATGGCGTCCTCGGATAGTTGATGCATTTCCACGATCTGACCAATTTGGTGCTTCGTCCAAAACAGTGGCACCGCGTAGGCCAACCAGTACATGACACCAATTAGAACGAATAGCGGAATCTTCTCTCGGGGTCCCCTGACCCATTCCTTGTAAGCGGCCCATGGAATCCAACACAGGATGAACGCAGCAATGACCTGAGGCAGTGTTACCTCATAAAGACTGGTTGCCCACAGACCTGCCGTGATGATGAATGGGACGCCTGTATAGAGAAGCACAGGCAAGGTTCTCGTGCGATTCGCGATTTTAAGCGCTTGCATGCAAAACTCTGGGCTCCAGCGTCGCCGCTAACGACTTGATGATGCCATCAACTGCCGTCTCGACAGAATAGTTCATCAACCTGCTCCGGGCACCAATACCCATTGAAATCATGCGCTGAGGATATCCTGCCAACTCAAGCATCGAATTCGCTAGTGCCTTCACATCGCCTAGCGGAAATATGGATCCAGTCTCCTCAGGAACAACCAGATCGGGACCGCACCCGACTCGATCGCTCACTATACAAAGTCTGGCACAAGCCATAGCCTCATTTACGACCAGACCCCAGGTTTCGCCCCCATCTGAGGGAAGCACAAGTGCATCGGACACCACGTACGCCTTAGTGATTTGTGACTGGTTCAAAAAGCCTGTGAAACGAATCGGTATCCTCCGCTCTCGAACGATGCTCTCACACCCGGCACGCAGCGGACCATCACCCACCATCAAACCCTGGATGCGGGGATTACGTAGCACGGCTCGCTCTATCGCGCATATGAAATCCATAGGCCGCTTTTTGGGAATGAACTTTCCTGAGAACATGAACACTATTGCATTGTTGTCCAGATCTTTTTCTTTTCGCAATTCGGACCGCCGCGGCTCAAGACACTTTGCCTCGATCTGGAATCTTTCACTATCTATGGAGTGCGGCACCAAAAAAATGCGCTCCGGCCGGGCGCCATAATGCAGAAAGTACTCCCGAGACCACTGGCCAGCCGCCAGACAGGCATCAAACCGTGGAATGAAACATCGATAGGTGAAATATTTGACCGCTCGCTTCGCGATGCTGCGTGGCGTATGCAAGTGGGAATCGCTTCGGACAATGACCTTGACCCTTGACTGCCAACAGGCATAAATTGCTTGCCACGCGCTCTTATAGTGCCAGCCATTAACCAAAACTGCATCATATTCGTGGCTCTTAATAATCTCTCCGACCTCTGGAGTGTCAAACCCACCAAAGTTCCCGTGCCCAGGTTGTTTGGCGACGTTCTGCAAGAGTGAATGGGGATATCCATCGAGCAGCGGTATATCCCAATCGAACTCCACTCCAAATCCAGCTCGAGAGTGTTCCTGAGGTATGGCTCGGTGGCAATAATACACGTGGATCCCCAAATCCGCACGTGAGGCCATGGCTCGAAACCATGCCACGTGATATTGGATCGGGTGCGTGCTAAGGATGGCCAGTCGCATAGGAACTTCATTCGGGAGGAAAGAGTACATTGCTGTGTTTCGGAAAATGGCTCGTCACCCTTGAGCGTCCGCCGTCAGTGAGGTAAAAGAAACGGTTACCAAACTTCTGGAGATATTCGCGAATCTCGCTATCGTATCAGCAGCCCGCTCCCTCATCAATCTTGGCTGGAAGCTGTCTTCAAGTGGCATCCTGTATCCATCCCCGACACGCCGATGTGAACAACCGGCGTGCTCCGTCTCCCTAGAGCGCGACACAAGGTTTTAACTCTCCGCTAAGACAGCCCTTCAAATTGCGCTTCAAAGACTAGAGACACTGAGTTCGACGATCCATATAATCTAACCGGTGATGCGCGATGCATCGGGACTAAGATTAGGTAATGGATACCGACTTAAGGGAATGTGGGTGGGTGGAACCAACGCGGTTGGGGATTCCATCGAAGTAGGTCAACAATTTTATGTGAGGGCAACGAACAGTTTGCGATTCCTATCGGGAGTCGGAGCACGCAACACCGCGGTAGAAAGTATATGGGAAACCTGGTTGAGATGGTCTAGCGCAGGGGTGAGATTTTGAGCACAGCATGCGGGGCGGAGAAAAAAGATTGCGTTTCCGATTGGCAGCTTTCTTGTCTGCACGTGGCTTCGATACTTATCTAATTTGAGGGAACTGCGGTGACATCATTTGTCGGGAAACTGAGATCGGCGGTAAAGCTCGTCATGCCTAGCCCTTTGCGTCGGATTGCCCGGGAATATCTGTCTCAAAGGTGGGATGGCAAGTTTGAGGGACGTCCCGTAGAAGAAATATTCTCGGCGATCTACAGAGAACGAAAATGGGGAGCAAAATCTCACGGCGATTTCTCCTCAGGAACCGGAAGCCACGTCGAGAGTGTGGTGTTACCCTACGTAAATGCGGTGCGAGGATTTCTAGAATCGCTGCCAAGCCCGCCGTCAGTTGTCGACTTGGGTTGCGGCGATTTCAATGTAGGAAAGCAGCTTCGTCCTTACTGCGGCCGGTATGTTGCATGCGACGTCGTTCCAGCTTTGATTCAAAGAAATAAAGAGACGTTCGCCGGCACGAAAGTGGATTTTCGCTGCATTGACATCATCGACGACGATTTACCTGACGGTGACATTGTCTTTCTTCGGCAGGTTCTACAGCACCTAAACAACGCTCAGATTTTGAGGGTGGTACACAAACTATATCGTTACAAGTTTCTTGTCTTGACCGAGCACGTTCCAACGAACTCGGCTTTTCCACCGAACCGTGACAAAGCGACGGGAGGTAGAATAAGGCTCCCGCAAGGCTCTGGAGTTGTTCTCACCGAGCCCCCTTTTCTGCTCGCGGTAAGATCGGAATCAGTTATTTGCACGACCACCCAACCACTCGACGACCATCCGGGGCTCATAAGGACTACTCTGTACAAGCTAGGAGTCCTCTGAAACGTCCGATGCTCTCTTTCTCAACCATACGAAAACCATACGAAGTAAATAGTGGGTACCAGCCATCGATTGATTACCTTAATTTTGCGCGCATGTCGAACGCTAGCTAGGGTTGGCATCGAAGAGGCCTTGCTGGTTCGCATTTCCTTAAGGAGCGGCTTCCGAACAAAGGCCTCCCGCATGAATTGGATTACACAAATCCTGCCGTCACTTCTCTGACAACGCTACGGTAACGTTCCCAGGAGCATAGCTCTGCCTGTTTGCGTGCCGCGCGGGCCATCGCGGGCAGGCGGTTCCGATTCTGGTCGAACCATCGCAGAGTTTCTACCAGAATGTCCAGATTCCCGACTGGCAAGACGCGTCCAGAAGCTTCCGTCAGCACATCTGTTCCGGCCGTGGCGGTCGAGGCAATCGCTGGCAAGCCGCATGCCATGGCTTCGAGCAGCACCAATCCAAATCCTTCGAAGAAGGACGGGAATACGAACACGTCCGCTCGACGATAATGCTCACGCAGAGCCTCCGGAGAACATGCCGGCACATGAGCGACTCCGCGCGGAAGCGAGGCCCTTCTACTAACGCTTAAGTACCATGACCCCACCAGCTGGAGTTCCGCAGACCGCAGTGCAGCCTTCTCCCATGCCTGAAGCAAGCTCGGGATCCCTTTGCGCAGTGAAATCTGTCCCGCATAAATGAAGCGCAGCACTTCTGAGCCTTCATTCCGTGCGCCTGCCCGCCAAAAGTCCAGGTCGACGCCGTAAGGCGCTAAGGCAAGCAGCTTGTTCGGATAGAACGCCCGAACGGTATCCGCGACGAAGGTACTAGGTGCTAAAACGACATCAGCGAGTTCCATCTCCTGCCGTTTTTGTTGGGGACGCACAAAGCGGTTGGACGGCAGTCCACCGGCCGGCAGCCACTCAACAAATTGTCGCACGAGCTCGGCCTGGGTATGCTCCCATGCGGGATAGTAGCCTATCGGCATGTCATAAATACATGCCTTTCCCAGACGCTTGGCCTCCTGAAATTGCCAGAGTGAGCAATCTTCGTAGGCGTGAACTGCGCGCACCCTAACGCGCCGGCATTCTCTGCGCATGGTGCGCATGAGCCAGTCGTTGGCTTCGTAGGAGAGTGACTCATCGCCGCGTCCGAATCCACGTGTGATCAGGCGGCGCATTTCCCGAACCCGGCCCTGAATCTTGGGAGCCTCTGCAAGTGCGGAGAAGTGCCTGCGCCTGAACCGTCGCGCCATCGGTCGCAGAGGGGCAATACTCTCAAGGAGCTGCAGGGATAGCGGAGAGGGCATCCAGGGTACACAAAATGCCTCCAACTGATGGGCCTCAAAATGTGCGAGTGCCGCATTATGTGAATTCGGGTTCCCGCTTGGATGGCCGAATAGAACGGTCACCATGCCACCGGTAGCAGCAAGTAATCTATTCCGCAGAACATGATCGTCTAGCTCAAAGGCAGGCTTCAAACAATTCCCTGTGACGACGGGCCATCGCCGGCGCCAAGTAGTGCGTGATATTGGTGCCACGGTCGAACATTTTTTGTGCGACGACCTCACATAGGAAAGTCTCTAATACGTTCATTGCCTCCTCAAGAGGCATGTCATCGTTCTGCCCGATCCAAAGAGCATGTCCCAGACCCCGAATGCTCTGAAACATTGAAAAGGCAGGACCTTCGCGATGGAGAGTGGCCAGCAACGGCTTGCCCGAAAGTGCATAGTTAAAGAGTTTCGATGGCATGTATCCAGCATCCTCGACGCCAAAAATGAGAACGCCATCGCTTTGCAGCAGCAGTTCAAGAGAACGCCTGTAAGACAATCGGCCGGGCTCTTCCCGAACCAGATCGCCGATTCCCCACTTTGTCGCAATATCAGCTAGGCCCCGTGCTTCGCCAGGCTGCCATCCTAGCATCGTGCCGAATAGTTCCACGCGAATTCCTTCACATAGGCTGCCGAATCGCATTCGCAACCTTGACAGCGCTCGGCTGAACAGAGTAAATGACCTCGCCATGACAGAACCACCAACACCGACATAAACAATACGGTACGGCGGCCCATTTCTCTCGGAGTTGGATGCTAAGCCCGCAGCCGCTTCACACAGATCCCGCGGTAGAGCCGAAAATGGGATCGCGTCACAACGTCCCGGGCGGAGCCAGGCTGGCTGTTTTGCTCCGTGACGCTGGCGCAGAGTGTCGATGTAGTTAGGCGAAACAGCAATCAACCCTTGCGCCGATGTGGCGACATGTTCTTCCAGGTGCTTGGTCAGCGCGTTGCTGACGCGATCTTTGAGACGAGGGTGCGCGCAAACTGGGCGGCGCGAACCCTCTTTGTACAAGGGATCGTGAAGATCCAAAACGTATGGCACTCCAAACTGTCGCTGCCACATGGGCCCTAGCAGAAACAAGGGAAAGTGAGCCGTCGAGATATAGATCAAGTCGAAGTGCCTTTGCTGCAACAAACGCTTGCCAACAAACCGCAGGGGCAACAGGGCGCGCCAACCAATGCTTCCGACTCCTGCAATTCTAAATAAGTGCGGCCACATTTGAGGCGCGTAGTGGACCCGCGAAGCCGGCGAGAAAAATCCGGCGCTGTCCTGATCGACGCAGGTTGCAGGTTGATATTCAGTGCACGGCCCCAGAACTTCCACTTCCCAACCCAGCTTGGGCAACTCCCAAGCCAATTGGCGGGCCCTCTGCATATCAGCGATCATGGTAGGAGCATATGAGCTAGTTACGATCAGGACCCGACGCATCAAGGGCCACCTGCAGGCTTGATGGCTTTGACGCACAGACTAAAGGGCATGCGCGGATTCAGCCTAGAGCACCACACGGCCGGAAGTGCGATCGGCAGCAGAGGCAGGGCAGCCCAGTCGCCAAATCGATTGCGGATCACGCGAAGTATCCGGTCGGCATGATAGACCGCTGGCGTGCCGATTCCCACCACAGATTCAATCTGGAATCCTATGGGCTCGAGCAAGTTTCGATAGTCTTCCTCGGTGTAGCCAGCTCGCACATGCCCGCCCGATTCTTTAGTGTCCAGCGCCTCCGCCTGATGCCGCGGGTGCAATCGATGTGGACAGCAAAGATGCAAGGCACCTCCAGGACGCAAGATGCGATAAAACTCGGTCGCTACATCCCGATCGCGGACCAAATGCTCCAAAACTTCGAAGCAAATCACTTCATCGAATGTCCGAGTTTCGCGGGCAAGATCGTAAAGATTGCGCTGTTCGAACTCCAGACGCGACGGGTCCGCCCGTCTGTGAACGATTAAGAAGTCCCTTGCTTTCTCTACCTGCTCTTGCTCGCAGTTCATGGCCACAACACTCGCGCCGGTCTGATATGCCAGCCAAGAGAAATAGCCGTTGCCGCTCCCAGCATCGAGTACGTCGCGGGGCCCAGTCTGCCAGAAGCGGCACAGCGAAGCACGATTGCGCGTGTGCAAGTCGAGGCCGGGGTAGAGAATGTTTCGAATCCGGTAGCGAACGACGGAAGTAAGCATAGTCGCCTTGTCCGACCAAGATGGCACAGCCGCGCATTGCAATGCAAGACTGCCATTCTTGCAGTCTGCGCGATCCTTCCAATCGCTCGAGTGTACTGTGAATCTCTATGCTGGCGGGCCCAAAGCGCGATGGATAGACTCCAGGAGCGCTTTCTCCTGACGCTCCCAACAGAATGTTCTCTCCGCGGCGACAAGGGCTGCACTCTTGGCCTGTCTCAGAGTGTCGGCCGACCCAAGAAGTTTGTTAAGGCGTGCCGCCAAAGCAGGGGCGTCGCTGGACGGATACAGGAATACGCCACCTGGTGCTTGCACTGTCACTTCCCGCTGCCCGGCGGTATCGCTGGCCACAACAGCGAGCCCAGCAAGCAGATAGTACAGAATCTTATTTGTGACGGTCAGATCTCGGCTACGAATAAGAGGAGTTTCCCCGGCAAAGCCGATATCGTGCTCAGCGATCCGCGACAAGAGTTCCGCGTTGGACACCAGGCCGTGAACCTTAATCCGCCCTCGCCAAGCCTCCGGCACGAGATCCGCAAGCCAGTTCTTGAATCCGCTGACCGGATTCCCTCGAAGATGGATCTCAGCTTCGTGGTGGAGCAGAGGCAGGGCAGCGATAAGATCTTCGAGCCCGCGGCCGCGGCCGAGTGTCTGTGAGAACCAATGAATGGACGGGAGACAGCGGTCCCTTCGGTCTTTAGTTAAGCCGTCTATGGACTCTCGATCGCACCAGGGAAACGCGTTGTAGACGACTGTCGGCTGCGGGCATCCGAATTCCCTGCCCAAGGCTTCACTCATAGCGCGTGACGGACATGTGGCATGTGCACCTGTGGTAAGGAGTTCCTTTTCCAATTCCCGCAATAACTGAACCGGACGAAATCTTCGCGCTTCGAGCAGGAGGTCCTCGGAATACCAATCCTCCACATCGATGCCCACCCTCGATCCGGAGCGATGAAGGCGCGCGCCAACCCACGTTCCTTGCTCGAGATGTGCAATATAATAGTCAGCCTCAGCTTTTCTTGCTTGTTTCGCAAGCTCGATAACCGCGGGTCCTAATTGCCAAGCGTTTTCGATGTGCAAATATCGGCTCAGATCGACTCCAGTTCGCGTACGAATGCGCCTCCAGCTTGACAGAAGTTGCGACTTGATCCCGCCTTCTGTAACGGGCAGCACTGATTTGAAAGAGAAACCGCGACGATTAGCAAGCCCCTCATCGGTCTGCCGCTGACCCGCGTCAACAGAGGCGCCGTACACGACAACGTCGAAGCCAGCACGCGCAACAGTTGCGGCCTCCTTAAACGCGCGGGGATTCCGAGATAGCGGTGCGGCTGTCAAGATCGCGACGCGCTGTTTTTGTGGATAATCGGTAGGGCCTTCCCCTGGGCTTGTCATGGTAGACAAACGAGATGCCGCACCGACTCTTCGCCGGGAATCTCGACTTCAACGCGGCGGATTTCGTAGCCCAATTGCAATAGTTGTTGCGAGCAAGCCTTCTCAAGTGCGCAGCCGTGCGCTTCCAAGAAAATTTTCGGCCGCGACATGCGCAACATCTCGACGGCTCCGCGCAGCACGTCGAGTTCACCGCCCTCGACGTCGATTTTGACCACATCAGGTGGCGCAATCTCATGACCCTGCAGCAGCGAATCAATTTTACGCACCATTACCGGCATTTCTCCTACAGCTGTAGCGTCGGTTTGAAACGAGCTCTTGGCAAGCTTTCCCATGCTGGAGTCAGGCATAACCCTGAGGAATGCCGGCTCGTTTACGTCACCGAGCGCGACCGCAACAACATTGATCGGTAGTTGAGGATTTAGCTCACAGAGCCGGTGCACAGCCCGTTGGTTAGCCGGCAGCGGTTCGAATACAAAAACTTTCAATGCCCCCCCCAACGCCATCGCACCAGACATGAAGCCACGATATCCGCCGACGTCGTAGCAAATGTCTCCCGGCCTTATATGCTCGATGATCGCTCGAGTGAACTCGTGCTCATAGGCGCCAGTCCAAACCGCCTTATCGTGCGGTAATGTTATTTCGAATCTCAGCCCAGCGGCCGGGCCCGCATTGACCGTGTGTACGAATGGCTGGCCTTCCAGAAAGCGCCGGAGCACCCAGCGCTGCGACGCCGCGACACCAGGCATGTGCTTGATCCAGTACCGGGCGCGGAATGGCAATATATTCACGCTCGATTGCAACAGACGTTTCACGACGCGCCCTCCACAGTCCTAGCGATTTGGAGATAGTCCTGCGCACACCTTTCGAGGGTGAGACTCTCGAGGACGTAGTTTCGTGGCACGAATTGCCCGCGCTGCGCGTCGTCCCAAAATTGAGACCATCGGACTTCGAATTCGGCAAGGCCAGAGAAGCGGCGGCCACAACGCTCGTCCCAATAAGGTACAGAGGTAACGGGTGAGAAGATAACCTTGTGCGGATAATAAGATGGATCCTGCCAAGGACCGCCGCGATCCCATGCGAAGATCGGTACACCACAAGAAAGGCACTGCTGGTATGCGATACCCTGAGTCTCATGCTCGCACAAAAAAATCATTACGCGACATCGTCCCAACGCCAAACGAAAGTCCTCTTCACGGTAATGACCATAGCGTATTTCGAAATAGGATCTTCCCGCCTTTTGCAGGAAAGCAAGAATTGGCCTGATCAATTCGGTTTCATAGCGGTCGTGCTCCCATCGCACTTTGTCGTAAATGAGCACATCGATGGTTTTGCTTTCGTGCCCCGAAGGCTGCCACATATGGGTGTCAATCCCGACCGGCCAGAACTCAACTGCCTTACCCCAATATGGCTCGCACATTTCCTTCATCCACGGGCCAGGCACGAGAATCATTTTAACAGGCAACCGCTCAAGGAGTTGCGGATCATCGATCGGATGCGAATAGCCTGCGGCACCGAATAAGATCGGGTTCTTCCATTTAATCTTGTCGAGCAAAAACGATTTGCCTACTATGCAGGCGAGCGACTGGGGATTTTTCCGCGCGAAGCGAAAATCGTTCACCCGATATGGCACGCTAATGTGGTTGAGGCCTCTGCACAGATTGAGGAACACCCTCGCATGACCACTCGGTCTCGGGTTCCCCCGCAACAAGTGCCGGATGATACGCCGCGGGTAGCGATCGAACGAAAGCCAGCGATCTTCGTCTGGCTCCAAATAGAAGAGGTTCAGCATGCGAGAGGATGCAGCCCTTCCGGCAACTGCAGCGCCCGATTCAGGGTCTTTGGCAGCCAATGGGTAGATTCGGCCTACAGAAGCTCAAGCTGGTCACTTCTGATAATGACCGGCTTACTTCTGAGAGTGGCCTATGGATTCTGACGATAGCATATTTTTTCAGCAGTAGGTTGTTGAGTCGGCTTGAACCTAGGCTGGAGTGCACCACCAGTGCTCCTCGTGGTCGATGGACAGCAATTCGATAACATAGCCATGGCTCATCAAGAGCTCTCGGAGTTCATTCACGGTGTGGCCATATTCGACGAGAGCCCTCGGATGCACACTCAAGAGCAGTTGAGGCCGGCAATTGCTTAGCAAAGTATTGCAGCCTTCCAGTGCAAGGAACTCGGCGCCCTCTATATCGATTTTCAACAGAATGAGTCGTCTCTCATTGACAACTAATGCATCAAGGCGGTGAACTGGAATTTCTGGATGAGATTCCCCCTGAAGACAAATGTACCGATTCGTCCCAGGGTTTCCAGTGATGTGATTTATAGCAATTTGCGCAAGTGTCCACTCGTAGGCTTTTTCTAAAGTCCAACCGCTCTGATGGCGGTTAGAAACAAAACCGTGTACTAGGTGCAGCCTGTCAGCGCCTGCATAAGAACACATCCGGTCGGTCGATTTCAAGGCCGAAAGGTCGGAATCAAACGCGATGGCACGTGTTGACGACGACGCACACAAAGCCAACAAGCTGTAAATGCCGATAGCACTTCCGACATCTAACAACAGTCCCTGGGGATGATCCAGCAACCACTGTGACGCCCGCTTGATTGCTTCAGGTTCATAACTCTCCCAATTGGCGCATGACGTAAACTCCGCGGGCATTCTGACCTTAGCTGCGTTGGCCAGCATTATCGCGACGCCTTTCCGACGTGGGTCCAGTAATCGGTGGTAAGTGGGCCGGACCATATTCCAGAGCCCGTTGGCTCGGTTCAGTACCGGCGCGTGGCGGACCGCTGAAGCTAGCCGGTGTAGATTCATTGCCTTTCCCCTCATAACCGGAGCTTTGGCACGCAATTGTTCCCTTTTACACTAGGTTGGTCTAGCTTAGCTGATGCAGTCACCGCGAGCTTTGTTGTACAACACCTGCGGTCGAGGCACCAGTTCTGTATTTCTTAGTGGAACTCCCATCTGGTTTCTTGCGATCAAACATCAAGTTTGTCGCACCAGGCCATGTTGTCAGACGGTTCCAAGCCCGAGGGCTTGGGCCAGCGACTGCAAATCCCTGAGGGATTAAGTGCACAAGCGCAATGGCAAATCCGTCCGACCCAGTAGGGCGACAGAGCAGGAGGGATCTGGCTATCGCTCGGTCTGCCGGCAAGACATCCGATGATACGCCGTTGGTTACGATCGAATGACAGCCAGCAATCTTCGTCTGGCCCCAAATAGACGAATTCAACATGCGAGATGATCCAGCACCTCCAGCGTCAACTCCTGCTCGAACAACAGACGGTTACGCGTGATCCTATCTTCGTCCCAATCCCACCATCGTATTTCGAGAAGGCGCCGCCAGAGGGCTTCCGGAAACCGCTGCCTGATGATGGTGGCGGGAAGGCCGACGGCGATGCAATAGGGAGGCACATTCTTGGTAACCACCGAGCCCGCCCCGATCACCGCACCATCTCCGACCTCAACACCGGACAACACGACCGCCTTGGTTCCGATCCACACATCGTTGCCGATACGAATCGCTCCGTTTGAAATGATATCGCCGGAACAGTGTTCACCAAATATCTCTCGCAACATAAAGAAGGTTGAGGCGCGTTTCATGTTGTGCAGCGATTCCCAGATCACCACGTCTGGCGCCAATGAACAAAACTTGCCGATGGAAACAGATTCGAGATCAGCAACAATCCGGATCGGGCCGGAGAGAATCGAGTAGGCGCCGACTGACACCTTAGCGTTCCCTATCACCTGACAGTTGTCGAGAACTGCTCGGCGCCCCACCGCAACGCTGCCGTAGAGGCTGGAATTTGAAATCCTTGCAGTAGGATCGATGGTCCGATAGTCCGCAACCGAGCTATTCCTCACATGGGGATGAGAAGAAAGTGCGAGGCAGGCCGCCGCCCTACGCTTGATCGCGCTGAAAACGTTCAACGGTCCCTCACACTCGTAGCGAATTGAGGATTGACGAAGTCAGGATTGCGTTCGGCGATCAAGGAGAACGGTCCACGGTCGATGATTCTTCCACTGCGCATGAGATAAACCATACTGCAATGCTTCACGGTGCTCAAGCGGTGCGCGATAATGATTACCGTCTTCGCCAGACTGATATCTAAGATCGAATCGACGATTTGTCGTTCTGTTTCATTATCGAGCGCCGCCGTCGCCTCGTCGAGAACCAGAAGATCCGGATCATGATAGAGGGCACGCGCGATACCGATCCTCTGGCGCTCGCCGCCGGAAAGACGTACGCCGCGATCACCGACCAATGTTTCCAGGCCGTCGCGCTGGGTGCGAATCACCGGCTCTAAACCAGCAAGGCAGATCGCACGCTCGACCTCGCGCATGTCTATCTGACTGTCGGGAACTCCGAAAGCCACGTTGCGCACAATGGTATCGTCGCGTAGGTAAATATTTTGGGGAATGTAGCCGATTTGCTGCCGCCAAACCGAGAGATTCTCACGGATGTCGTGACCGTCCACCGTGATGCTACCGTTAAACCGTGGGAAGAGCCCTAGGATGAGATCGACGAGCGTAGTCTTTCCAGACCCGGACTGCCCGATGAGCCCCACAGTCTGTCCCCGCCGGATTGTTAGGTCAATATCGACAAGACCGAAATGCGGGTTTGTCGGATAGCCGAAGGACTTAATTGAAACGGTGAGGGCTTCTCGAAGATGCAGGCTCGAGGCAATGGCTGTAGTTTGCTCGGCTACTTGACTTACGCCGTTCTTTACACCCTCCGATAATCCCGCGGCAATGATTTCAATAGATGGGCGATAAAAACTTATCCCATTCCAAGCCTGCAGCATTCGGTTGGTGCTAGGCACGATGCGAATGGTGGCGATCGCAAAAGCTGCGAGAACCGCGAACACGTTCCTCCCGAAGCTGCCTGCTAGCACGGCGAACAATCCGAATGTCACTATGCCAGCGACCGCTGCTGTCTCCAGGGCTACCCGTGGCAATTGTGCCAAGACACCGTTGCGCTGGTTAGCCCAGCCAAAGTTTTTTACTTCAACTGAATATGCGTCAACGAAATATCGCTGGCACCCGAGAACCTGAACCTCCTTCGCGGAACTCAATCCCTCGTTGACGCAGCGGAGCATTGCTTTCCAATGGTGCTCATTCGCCTGGGCGTAACGCCCCACACGGACCCTGATCACGCGCCTAAATAGCACAGAAAGCCCGGCTAAAAACACCATGGCCGACAAGGAAAAAACAGGTTTCAGATAAATCAAAAATGCAACTACACCGGCCGTGACGGTCGCTTCGGAGGCAAGTAAAAGCGCGGACTGAATCACCCCCTGGCACAGTTGCGTGATGGACGTGGTGAGGTTTCCAATGAGTACCGATGTGTTTGTGGAAAGGAAGAAGACGTAGGGCTGATGCAGGTATCGCGACAGTAGCCTACTGCCTAGATCTGCGAGCTTTGCATTGACAAACCTCAGCTGAAAATTCGCGACCCAGAGTGTCACGACTCCTTTTACGAGAAATAACACCAGCAGAGCCATGCTCATTGCGATCAGAAAACCACGGTGCGAAGCGAAGCCCAACCACTCGTAAACTGCCCTGACATACCGACCATCCGATATTCTCGTGGGGTCTTGGAGAATCTGAACATAGGGAAACAACATTCCAAGACCGAATACTTCGAGCAACCCGCTCAATACCATGAGCAATGTGAGGAAGAGAAGAATCGCCCGATCCTTGCGCGTAAACAAAAAGCGCAACATCATTTGGAGACTCATGCGAAGGCTTCCGCGATATTAGTTTCAACGGCCAGATATTCTAGAATCTTGTTTTCCAGACTGGATATCTGTCTCTCGAATTCAGCCGTTTGATCCGGAGTCATCGTTGCGCGTGGTTCGCACAGCAGGCTGACATCCAGCCGCAGACCGAGATTGTGGCAAGCTTGGACGTAATAACGCAGATTACGGCTGACGCCCTGCTGAAGCTGCTCGTGGAGCTTATCGGGGTCGAACGGATAAATCGTATCGACCTCTTCAAATTCTGTCCGGCCCCATCGGAACCCCGGCTTGTCGAAGGCCGCACCCTCAAGCATGGCGGTGCCACTGATCGTCGCAACGGCAGAAGCCTTGTTAATGATTTCGGCGCTTGGGATCAGGGGATGGATGAACTGCACATTAGGAAGCTGGCTCATCGCCAAATAATAAGAATGGGGGTGCGTGTCGAAGGAGGCTAGCATGTCCAGTTTGACTTTCACGACCACGCTCCAATCGGCCGGCAAAGCTTTCGCCAATTGGAAAATACACTCCATCTCATCGAAGGTCTTAGAAAGCGTTAGGACCGTGTTCTCAGGGATGAGGTGCAGGGGAAAATAGACGAACGGTCCCTTCGGCAGATCGGTCCGCGTCAATCCGGGACATCGGAAGTACTGCACCCGTCGCCAAAGTCCGACGATCAAGGCGCGCACGCACGCAAGGTAACCAGGCAAGAAGTAATTGCGCCGCAGAATACCGCGATAATGTTTATGTACTAACAAGACGCGGCGGGGATAACGCGTAAGCCACCACCAGAGCTCCTTTAGCCGGAACGACAGTGACAACCGCATCCTTTTGTCCTCATCCCAACTTTCGACAGCGTCGTAGGCCGGCTTGCGCTCCCTTCTTAGCCTGTCGAAATAGCAGATGCTATCGCGGCAAGGGTCCCCTGCCTCATCCAGTCGCCTCATTTCCGCAACAATCGAGCGCGGCGTGCCTATACTGAAATTGTCGTAGACGACGTGAAGGTTTCTGATGCGGCACGACGAGACCATAAGATAAGGGATTCCGCAGGCACGGGCCATCGTGAAAACGGCAGCCTTCACAAAATACTGGAAGTTGATCGTAAAGACGCAATCGAAGGAGCCTCGCGTGAACAGCGCTTCGAGATACCTTGCCTGCAGCTCGAGATATTTGAAAAGCAACGCCTTATTGCGGGGACGGTAGTAGATGGTGCGATGGTGATAAGCACCCGACAGCAGTGGGTCCATTGCCACCATCTCCAGGAGCGTGAAACGCTTGCAAAACTGCGCTTCGAAGGTACGTAAATAATTCCAATCTACGGCCTCATCGGGCAGACTTTCCGGCAGATCATTCAACTCTTTATACACACCTTCGAAATTGCCGAATTCAGACTCCGCAAGTCCTACTTTCCGGTAAAAGTCGAAGACCTCCCCGCGGCTGTGGGTAACATTGAAGTGATCACAAGAGAGCACCATAACACCGTGACCCCTAGCTTTGAAGCGCGTTGCTAGGTGTGCCATGGCGTGGGCCTCACCTTCAAACGCAAGAAAAAGGATGTTCATTGGCGTTGTACATTCTCCACGGTGGCAGATAATCAGGAACGCGGAAAATCGCTTCGTTGATCTGCGTTCTCAGAGCCAGTTCTCGATACGCACAGCAAGCCCTAAGCGTTGCTTATTACCTCTCGATTCGCTTCAGGCTTTCTAGCATAACACTCCATCATGTTGCCCCAGAATGCGAACTTCCTGCGGACGCCAAGGCAACGAAGAGCGAAGCTCAGGGAGTCCCGTATGGGCTTCCCATAAGGAGTGCCGCGGTATGGGAATTCAAAAGCGACTACGTCCATCCCCAGATTTCGCAGAAGCTGAGAGAGGATGCGATCCGAGACCAACATAAAGTTCCTGGTCGGATCGAGCGCCGGTAGATCCTGGAACAGCCTGTAGCAGATTCCACCGATGTTGGGAGTCGCCAAAAAAACCATGTATCCCCCCGGTTTCAACCATTGGGTCGCTCTCCTGATCGTTGAGACGGGCTCGTCCAGGTGCTGGATGGTTCCCCGGAAGACAACTAGATCGAAGAAGCACTCTGGACTCGCCGGTAGCGCCGTCACGATGTTCTTTCCCGAGGCCCGTTCCAACGCGTAAGTTGAAATATCAATGCCGTAGCGGATCCAGTTTTCCGGCTCGAAGCATTCGAGAAAATCTCCAACCCCACAACCTACGTCGAGCACAGTTCCGGAGCGCACAAACTGGCGAATCCTCGAATACTCCTGCCGATACATTATCCGGCGCTTGCGGTGATCCTCGGCACTAGGCAGGTACCGCACGAAATAGTCCGCACCGTAGAGATGCGAGAAAGAGTTAGATGGCATAACGCCTCCGGTCGATTGTGGACTCTTCGAGCAATCCTGCTGCTGCCAGTTCGCGGGCTCGTGCCACGCACTCCCGGAATGGGCGGCCAATGCATTCCGACAAGGCCAATAGATCCGTTTCTCCATCGGCGTAAGCCAGTAGATCCATGTACGCGCGGACCGAGCTGGCACTTCCGATCTTACTGGTGGTCGGGTACAGTCCCCTCTTCGACATCTGTGGTTCGCCAAGGCATGTTGCCCGGTAGCACCGGTTTTCCTCCAGCGTCCACAGGCATCGGCGCAAGGCTTCGAAAGCTCCAAAGAGACCCTCTGGAGTGACCAGCTCAAGGTTGTCCCTCGACGTGTGGTACTCGGGATAACAGCGATACTTCGATCGCATCACTGACGCGACTGGCAGATCGATTCCCGGGCTGCAGTACTGACGCTCGTCACTGCCTCTCTCAAGGAAACTGTATTCCCGGAACGCCCCCGCGTGCTCTCGCAGCACATAACGTGCGACTCTGTCCGCTAGGGTGTTTCCGCGGCGCGATGTCAATAGGGAATAGCATCGATCGTCACCGACACATGTAACCACGTAGCCGGCGATGGTCCTGTTTCTCATGTCTTGAAGGTTACGGCTGAGATATACGATCGCCCCGATAGTTTCCGGGACAAAAATGATGCGGTAGGAAAGGCGCCGATTGCTGCTGGCCAACAGCCACCGCCCCAGAGCAGCTGTCACAGCAGGTCCCGAAAGCTCATTATTCGCAAGAGAAGGGTGGCAGACATAGGTCGACAGCAACACCTCCTCTTCGCTCTCACCCGGCAATAATATTTCGCCGTACGAAAGAGATCCTTCTGAGAGTTGCGAGTCGATGACAACCCTGTACCGGCCCGGGGGCAACACTTCCCGCTCGCGGTGGGTAAGACAAAAACCCCACGTCCGACTGTAAAAAGAAGTTACATACGGGATCGCGTCCGGATCCTCGGGAAGCGAGTGCAGGTGAGATTGCAGCTCCTCAAGCGTGACCTCCTTATTGACCGGAACAGAATAGCCGACGAGGTGAAGATTGTGTTTACGCCAATCGATCACTCTCCGTCCCGATTCATCCAAAATGTAAGCATCCCTGACGGACCACTCCTCCGGCACGCTCCAGTCGAACGCCGGCGTGCCTGTCGGTACTTCGTGCAGGGTCATACCCGGAAGTAGCTCCTGAAGATAACGCAAAGTTGCCCGCGTGTCGGGGCCCGTAATACTGCGGTTCAACGGGAACAGATCTCGAATCCAGGAATACATCATCTGTCCAGTCGTGCCCGCATTTGCATCCGTGGAGAAGTCCATTCGACGGTTGAGGGTCGCTTAGGAATCGGCCTAAGCCACTCCTATCCTTTGAGATCGAGGAATGTTAGATGATCCCCCGCCTTGATATCGTGGGCGAGCGTTCTTCCAACGACACGGTCAATTTCGAAGGGTGGGAGGCTGCCCGCAGGGGCTGGCCGTAACATCTCAAGGTCCGTGCGCGAAAGTACCGTGCCGGCGGCAAGATCACGGGCCGCGCGAATAGAACGCCGTTGGACGACTACGGTTTCATGCTCATTGCCGGCAATTTCTTTTGTAGCGTGCCCCAACGCAGCCTCGAGTTCACGGGTACGATCGACCATCTCGCGCCAGGTTTTGTGCGTCATCGAGAATGGGTGGTCTGGTCCTTCGCGCGAAGTGTCGTCGGTGAAATGCTTTTCGATGACTCGACCGCCCAACGCTACGGCACCAAGGACCGCCGAGTGGCCTGGTGTATGATCCGACAGCCCGAGTACCACTTGCGGGAACATCACGCGGAAAGTATTCAAGACGCGTAAATGGACATGTCCAAAATTCTCAAGGCTGCCGGTATAGTTCGTGTTGCACTGAAGCAACACCAATTGCGGGTTGAGCGCAAGCAGCTTGCAGACGACGCCCTGAACCTCGCCTATCTCGGAAGCACCGGTCGCCAGGATGACGGGTTTTGCTTTTCGTGTGATGTACAGGCAGATTTCGTGCCAGGTTAGGTCTCCTGAGCCGATTTTGAAGGCAGGAACATATGGATCGAGCATGTCAATAGCGCCCAGATCGTAGGGGGTGGAAAAGTAACTGATCCCTGCACGGTCGCATTCCGCTTTGAGAATAGGAGTCCACTCCCAAGGGATACTTGCGTCTTTGTAGATTTCGAAGACTGATTTCTTCCATTTCGCTTGGTGCGACTTATGAGTCCCCAGCCCACGGAACCCACGGTCCGAGACGAGCTGCTCAGCCCGGAAGTTTTGGAATTTCGCGGCATCGGCACCTGCATCGGCGGCA
>Ga0070706_100002182_pt1 | contig 19915 bp, 15 predicted proteins | sample KBSK5501metaG_FD_65476 | JGI IMG/M metagenome (GOLD analysis project Ga0070706, IMG submission 65476) | Corn, switchgrass and miscanthus rhizosphere microbial communities from Kellogg Biological Station, Michigan, USA - KBS K5-50-1 metaG | ecosystem: Host-associated > Plants > Roots >... | reverse complement strand
TTTTTGATTGCGGCAGTCACTGGCGCCGTTTGATGGAGCGGCCCCAACCGCAGCCGGCGACCGTGGGCCTCTTGGCCCAGCTCACTGTATCCGGCGCACCGAACGCATCTCGTGCTAGACGCGAGCGTTGCGGGCGCTCGCGGCGCGCACGTGCCGGCGCACGGGGAATGACGAGGCGGGCTGCAGCCCGGCGCGTGGGCCAACCACCCAAGCGACAGCACTACTAGACGCGCGCGAAGGCCTTGCCATGGTTGGCACGCGCGCGAACCTGTTCCACGATGAGCGCGACGACCCGCTCGTGCGCACTCCAGCGAGCCGAGACACGGTTGGGGTCGAGCCGGTGAGTGCGCACCAGCTGGCGCAGCGACGCCAGATCGAGCCCCGCCAGCGCCGCGCGCAGACCAGACTCGCCCCCCTCACGCAGTACCACAAACGGATCGAAGCCACTGGCGCCAGCGTTGGCGGCAGCGCTCGCGGCTAGCCCTGCCCTTCCAGCCCCCTTCGCTGTTTGGGCACGAGGAAGCGGCGGAGCGGCCTCTGCCAATAGAGTCGCCAGGCCACTCGCCCGAACCACGTCCAACAGGCGTGCGCCAAAGGCGCGGTCCGCCTCCGCGCGGGCTGCCAGCTCGCGCAGGAACGCCGTCAGCGCCGCGATCTGCTGCTGGTCGCCGGAATGGCCGCCCGCCTTAGCGCGTGACATGGGCCAGATACTCCCGCGTAAGTGCGCTCAACTCATCGTAGGGGCCGCCGTTGCCATACTTCTGCACCAGCGTGTTGGTCGGCGCCATCACATTGGCGGATTCCGCGATCCGGGTAGACTCGGGGATCACGGTTTGAAATACCGGGGGGAAGTGGCGATCGACGAAGTCTTCGCGCAGCCTGCGCAGCATCTCGTTGTGCAGGATGGTCTGCGCGCGCATCTTCGAGATCACGATGCCGAGCGCGCGGATGTTACGCCTGGTGCAGCGTGCGAAATGCTCGACACGGTCCAGGATTGGCGGAATGCCGAGCACCGAGAGAATATCCGGCACCACCGGAATCAGGTAGCAGTTTGAGATGGCCAATCCATTGAGGGTCACCACGCCGAGCGAGGGTGGGCAGTCTATCAGCACGTGATCGTAGTAAGGCAGGATGTCTTTGAGGGCGTCGCGCAGCGCATAGATCGGGCCGCGCTCGAAGGTCTCCAGGTCCGTCACCTGCGTCACGCGGTCCTGCACTTTGATGAGTCGCAGGCTGGAGGGCAGCAGGTCCAGCCCCTTGACGCCGCCAGCCACGTTGGATACGTCGCGCACGATGGCGGCATCGGGATTGAAGCGGTGCGAGCCTTTCACCGTGTCGGCAAAGAGCTGGTAGAGGGTGCGGCCAGTCTCGTCGCGCTGCTTCCACTCTTGCTCCGGAATCAGGCAGACGGTGGCGTTGGTCTGTGGGTCCAGATCTATGACGAGCACGCGCTGATGGTATTCGAGGGCGAGAAAGTGTGCGAGGGCGAGCGTGATGGTCGTCTTGCCGACGCCGCCTTTGAGATTGATGACGCTGGTCACCATTGGCATGGGGATACCCTTTCCGCGCGGGGCGCCGGACGGCAAGCCGGCCGCGCCACAGGCGCTGGCATTGTAGCCGGGCACATTCGCGCCGGCAAGGGGCCTGTTCGGGCTACTGGCGCAGGACCGGGATCCCCAGCATGCGCGACGCGATGCGCAGCCGGTCGTCGTACCAGCGCAGCCGTTGATACAGGCTCATGCCGCTGAGTGGCAGCTCGAAGACGAGATCGGGATTGGCGCGCTGAAGCAATTCGGCGTGGCGCTGGCTGGCGTAGAGCACGAAGATCAACAGCTCGGCGCTGCGGGCGCAGCGCTCGCGTAACGCCGCCCCGACCTGCGCCGCCCACTGTGCGCGCTGGGCGGCGGGCAGCGTGACGAGGGCGGACTCACCGCCAGCGGCGATCACGCGGTGCGCCGACAGCAGGTGATGGCGCGTGCTCAAGATGTACCATTCGCCGTAGGTGCGCTCGCAAAAGGCGCAGGCGCGGCGAAAGACGGGCGAGACGGCGTACTGCTCGCCGGCGCGACATACCCCTCCTCGGTGCCGCTTGGGCGCTGCTACGAGGCCGATTCTCCTGGCCATGTGCGACTCGTTTGCAACTAGCCGGCTGCCGGTGTACGCGAAGGCGGAGCAGACTGGCGGGGATGTCCTTGCCGCAATCGTAGCACAGGCATAACTCGAGGCGAACGCCGATGGCCCGATCAGGTAAGATCCCTCTGTGCGGCGCCTCAGCCTCTACGTGGCGTGCGCAGCGAAACGCGCTGCTCTGCCGGCGTGCCGCATCCCGACGACTCCTCTGCGTGGCGCAGTGAGGTGTTTCCGCTGGGCCGAGACTGGACGTTTTCCCACACCTTTGGTGCGCATCAGGGCCGCCGCCCTGCTGCATGCACAGTCACGCTATGCTGTCGGTTCCTCACCGGCCAGCAGCAGACGATGGGTCACTTACACTGCACGAGTGTAGTTCTTGCGAAGCGCTATCGGCGATCAGATATCTGTCGCACTCCTCCGTCGAGCGGCGTTCCCATTGGTGACCTCGCGCGATCTGCGACCGCGCGCAGCGAGCGCCCAATGAGCTGCGGCTGCGTTCCCCCGATCATGCTCTAGACGTGGCCGAAAGGCGCGGAGGTGGGTGTGTGCTCCTCGAGCCGGCGATGCTTGCCGACGTACCAGCGGACCGCGGCGACGTATTCAGCATGGCTCCAGGTGAGCGGTGAGACGGAGAGCGGCGCGTCGGTGTACGGGTCCACCTGCTCGGCCAGCACGCCACTGGGCAGCGCATGGTCGCCCACCCACTGCAACGGCGCCAGCGCCTGGTGCAGCTCGTCTTCCGTCTGGGCGCGCGAGATGAAATACTCCGCCAGCCAGCAGACGCAGATGAACCACGGGTTGCCAGCCACGTTTTGAATGTCGTGGCTCACCTGATGGTAGTAGTCGTTCTCATACCGCGCGACGCCGCCGACGCTGGTCTTGACGACGAGGCGCTCCTGGATGGCATCCATCGTCTTGCGAATCTCGTCACAGTCCGCGCTGAACATGCCGAACTGGTACAGCCCGGTCAGGCTGGAATCCAGCGTCATGTCCGGCATGATGGCGCCGTCCGCGCCCACGTTGATCATGCGCACGAAGCGGCCCGCCTGCTCGCTCCACATGTGGGTGCGCGCCGCCGCCTGGATCTCCGTCGCCGCCTTGTCGTAGACGTCGGCCCGCTCCGTCTCGCCGAACAGCCGGGCAAAATTCGCCGCGGCGGCAAGGCCGGCGTACACGGCGGCTACCGTGTAGGCGTGGATGCCATGGCGCTCCTCCCAGAGGTCCCAGGAAGGCGCGGGCAGCCCGGTATGCGGCTCGCGGAAGCGCGCCATGAAATCGGCTGCACGCTTGACGAGCGGCAGATAGAGCGGGCGAATGAACTCAACCTCGCGGAAGAGCTTGTAGTGCTGCCAGAGCGCGTAGACGACGAGCGCCGTCTCGTCTTCCTGGATCGGCAGCATCGGCTGCCCGTTCGTGTCGATCCAGGGATGCCAGCTGCTGCCGAGTGCACCGGCTGGCGTGAACTTGTGCAGGAGGTAGCCGTCCGGCGTGATGACGTTGGCGCAGAAGTCGAAAAACGCGCCGGTGATTTCGCCATAGCCACTGTGACTCAGCGCCGTCGCCACCAACGCGCCGTCGCGCGGCCACATATAGGCGTAGCTGTCGCGGGCGAAGGTCCACACGTCGCCGTCGGTGGCGGCGATGATGGCGCCGTCGTCGTCGATCTGCGTGCGCATGATGAGCAAGCTGCGCTTGTAGAGGTCCACCAGCGACTCCGGCAGGTCGGCCATTGTCAACGGCTTGGTATTGACCCACAGGTGCCAGTAGTCGTGCGTACGCCGGATGAAGCTCTCTGGCCCGCGCTCCCGCACCAATTCGCTGAGCTTGCGTACGGCGGCGTAGTTTGCGCCGGCGGCGAGCCACTGGTAACACACACGAGACGAGAGCGGGGCGAGCGAGCCAAGTGAGAACTGGGCGCAGCTGTCCACCGACCCCTGCGCGATTGGATTGCGGCCGAGCTCACCGTCTTCGGCGTCGCGCCAGGTGCCTTGCTGCCCGTTGATATCTTTATAGCCCGTCGCCCAGGCATGCACGCCTTCGTCGGCCTGCCGGCTTTCGCGCGGTCCCCCGGCCGTCGCGGCGCTATCGCCCACGAGGCCGCCGACGAGCAGGTACCAGCGATCCTTGTAGGCGAGGAGTGCCTGCAACTCGGGTGTGTAGAGGACGGTATTGGCGCCTTCACTCTCGCCGAGGTGCCAATCATGGTGGAAGAACAGCCGCACCTCGCGCGGGCGGTCGGCACGATTCGTCACCTCGAGACGGCGGATGAAGAGGTCGCGGTCGAAGTCCACCGTGTCATGGCAGGCGATCGTGAGCTGCAGCGCGTCCGACGACAGCGTCACACTGCTGACCAGCGTATCTTCGTCATAGCGCAGCTCGCGCTGCCAGACGTCGCTATCGAACCAGGCAAAGCTGCCGTCCACCCACACGCCGGTATGATTGACGTGCCCCTGCGTCTGATTGCGCTCGCCAACGTGCGGCCAGTAGATGTCGCGCAGGTTGTATTGCGCGTCGAAGTTGACGAGCATGTGGCCGTTGGCCAGCGGCAGATCACGCGGCATGGCGAATCGCTCCTTACCGGTGGTGGGCGTCGTGAGCGAAGGCTGGCGGTGGCGCGTCCCCGCCGGACGGCGCCGCCGCCAGTATAGCATCTGCCGGTGGAGCCCAGCCGGGCGCGCTGTGCTAGACTCTGCAGAGTAGCGCGACAATTGGTACGGAGGAACGGCATGAGGGGCATGGCGGGCATGAGGGGCATGACGGCAGCGCTGGCGCGCGTGCGGCTGCGGGGCATGTACGCAATCCTGGCCGGTGGCATGCTGCTGATCGTCGTCCCGGTGTTTCAGGCGCTCTTCCTCGCGTCCGAGGGCTACATCGAGGCGGTCGCGCCGGTCGCGAGCCGGCGCGACTTCGGCCCGCTGCTGGCCTGGAGCTCCCAGCATGCCGGCGCCGAGATCGCGTATCACCTGCTCCAGCTGGTTCCGTTCCTGCTCATCATCGGCTTGCCGTCGGCGCTCCGGCGGGCGTTGTGGGCGCGCGGGGATCGTGCCAGCGCCGTCGAGGTGGCCGCGGGCGTCGCGGGAGTGCTGGCGTACGCGGGCGCCATTGTCATCGGCATTGTCGCGACGGTGAGCGACGCCGCGGCGTATGCCAGCGGCGATGCCGCCGGGCGCAGCGCTGTCGCGGCAAGCTTCGCCGGTTCGTACGCGCTGACGACGACGCTCTCACACATCATCGGTGGGACGCTGCTGGCGCTGTCTATCGCGCTGGCAAGCTGGCGAATGGTGCGGACGCAGCTGCTGCTCCCCTGGGTAGGCTATCTGGGCCTCATCCTCGCGGTGCTGCTCGTCATCACCGCCATCCAATTCAGCGCGGATACCATGCAGGTGGAGACGACCCTGTCGCCCTTCAGCTTCGCCACGCTGGCTCTGTGGCTGATCTGCATCGGCGTGCTGCTTTCCTCGCTGCGGGCGCTACCAGAGGAAGGCGCGGCAGGCAGCGGCGAGGATGTGTCAGAGGTCACTGATACGGGCGATAGCGCCGATAGCGCCCCGAACCCCCAATGAGCCGGCCAAGCGCCGCCAGCACGAAGGCGCCGAGGAAGGCGACCACGGTCGTGCCGATGAAGTGATACTGGCCCGCGAATGTCACCGGTAGCAAGCTCAGGATGAAAAGGCCGATCACGGCGCCGACCAGACCGAGCGCGATGTTGGCGAGGCAGCCGAAGCTATGGCCGCGCACAACCAGGCCGGCCAGCCAGCCGGCAATGCCCGCCGCGACAACCCACGCGATGCAGCCGCCCGGGTCCAAGGCGACGTTACTGAATCCAAGCGCCGCCAGCGCCGGCAGATGTTCGATGCTCACGCTGCTCACTCCAACACAACTAGTCGCTTAGTCGTTACGTCTCGCCCTACTCTACGTCTGCGCACCCGCACGGTTGCATGGCCAACACCGACCCCGTCTGACATGGCCATCTTAGTGCGATACATTTGCCTGAAGAATACGCGGCATTTGTGTCAGCGCATGCGCCACGGATGGCTTCGCGCACCACACGGGTGCAGGAGGCGCGAGGAGCTGTGCGCTACCCCGTACGTGCAGTGGCGCGATTGGGACAGCGCAGCCGCTGAGGGCGTGGCGGCGCGTGCTCTCATGGGTGTCTACTCCGACGCCGACACCGACCCCGACTCCAAGGCGGCGAGCGCGCGGACGTACGCAGCGCCTGCGGGCAGCGCAATCTCCGGCTCGGCCAGCTCCGGGTGCCAGCGCTTCTCCCACTCGAAGGTGTACCAGCCGTCATAGCCTTGCGCTTGCAGCAGCGCGAGAATACTGTCGAGCGGCACATCACCCTCGCCGAGGGCACACAACGGCCACTCCTTCGAGCCATCCGGTGGGCGGTGCCCGTCCTTCACATGCACCAGCTTCACATGCCGACCCAGCGTGGATACCGTCTGCTCCCCCAGCTCGCCCATTCGGCAGGGGTGCAGGATATCGTACAGGATGCCGACTGAGGGCACGCCTGCGGCTGTCGTCAACGCCACCGCGTTGGCGCTGCGCGACCATGCGGGGTCGTGCGTCTCGACCAGGATCTGGATATCGTGCGCGGCTGCGTGTTGCGCGATACGGCGCAACGCCTCCGCGGCGGGCGCCAGCGCCTCGCCGATCGAAACGCCGTCCGGGAGAAGTCCCCCAAAGACACGCAGCGCAGGCGCCCCCAGGGTGAGCGCGAGATTCACCATGAACTCGCCTTCACGCACGCTCTTGGAGCGGCCAGCGTCGTCAACCTGTGCGAGCTGGCAGGAGGAGTCCAGCGCTGGCACACGCAGCCCATGGGCTCGGGTGGCCTCAACCACGCGCCGTAGCACCTCTGGGGACGTTTGCGAAGTGATCGGCTCGCCGTCGGCGAGCCGCCATTCAATCCCATCGAAACCGTAGCGTGCCACCGCGTCGGCAGCCTCTTCTACCGTCCAGCCCGGACACGCCAGGGATGAGTAGGCGAGCTTCATACGTCTCTCCCTCTTTCCACAGCACTGGTGGCGCATGCTGTGCGCCCCGTGGCTAGCCAGCTGCCGGCACAGCAGCGAGCCGTTTTGCGCCGGCGCTGGGGTCCTGCTCCTGCTAGGGTATCCTCCGCACTCGCACAAGCGTGTACACATCGGTCGTGATAGGCGATAGAGCGTCTCTCCCGCGAGTGCCACCGGTCGGTCTGGACTTGGCTGATCAAAGCCATCAAGGTGCAGCGTATGTCGCGCCTACGGATGTGCGACCGGCGGCGGACCGGTCGAGGCGCGCACCATCAGTTGCGGGTGCAGGCTCAAGATTGTCGGATTTGCGGTGGTACTGCTCTGCAGGTGCCCAACCAACATGGCGACCGCGCGCGAGCCAAGCTCTTGCATTGGCTGGCGCACGGTTGTGAGCGCTGGCGAGAGCAGCGCGGCCATCGGAATGTCGTCGTGTCCGATCACCGATAGATCCTCTGGAACCCGCAGCTCACCGGCGCGCGCCGCCAGCAAAGCACCCGTTGCCATGAGGTCGTTGTACGTAACGAGTGCGGTGAAGCGCCCGTCTGGATCGTGCTCGCCGAGCAGCTCGCGAGTTCCTGCCTCGCCACCCTCGACCGTTGGCTGTTGACTGCCCTCCAGCGTCTGCACGCCGTGGTCTCTGGCCACGTCACGGTATGCTTTGAGCCGGCGTTTTTGGACTTGTGACGTGGGCGGTCCCCCAAGATACGCGATGCGCCGGTGGCCCAGGTGCAACAGATGCTCGACGGCGGCTCGCATGCCCAACTCGTGGTCCGTTTCAACGCTCCCAACAGTGGATAGGGCTGGCTGACTGTTGATGAAGACGATCGGCGTCTTGCCGTGTGCGAGCTGTTCCAGCCGCGAGATGCCCAGCCGCGAGGAGCAGATCACGAGCCCATCCACTTGCCGCTCCCGGAGCAACTGGAGCGCCTGCGCCTCGCGCTTCTGATTCTCGGCAGTGTCGTAGAGGAGCACACTGAAGCCGTGATGTAGCGCCGCGGCTTCGACCCCGCGCACAACCGCCGGATAGAACGGGTTCGTAATGTCGGTGATGATCAGACCCAACGTGTGCGCGCGCTGGGTCGCCAGCATACGTCCGGCGAAGTTGGGCGTGTAGTGCAGCCGCTCGATCGCGTCGAGCACACTCCGACGGGTTGTATCCGCCACGCGGGGGAAATTATTGATCACGCGCGACACGGTGGCCGTCGAGACGCCCGCGGCAAGCGCAACGTCGTCCAGGGTGACCGGGGGGTCCACCGGTATTTTTTCGTGCCGCATCACGCGCTCGCGCATGTCCTGTTCCGCTCACTCTTCCGCCCAGCGCTTCGTTTCGCCAGGAATACACCAGTTCGTCCCTGGGCTCATGAACTGATGCCACCATGTCCTGTTGTGCTCACGCCAGGCGTACTCATGCCACGCCGCCGGATGACAGCGCCGCAACACGCTGGGTCACCATGCCAAGGAAGCGGGAGAGCTCAGGTCCCAGCTCGTCATCGGTTCCATTAAATAAGAGCAGGTAGCAGGCGCGGCTTTGTTCGTTCATGGCCATCCACGTCCCCACCGCCTGTGCTCGCAGAAAGGTCGCATCATAGGTGCCCAGCAAGCTGGGGTCGCTCTGCTCCGCCAGCGCTCGCACGCTCACGAGTCCTCCTGGTCCGTCCATCTCGCTTTGCTCGGTCGAGTGGTATGACGCCGGCGCACGCCGCAGCTTCACAGGAATGGCCAGCACAGTGTTGCCAAACTGGCGGAGCTGGGCTTCCAACGCGGCGGCGTCCCGTTCGGAGATCTCCCCATTGACGGTGAGGTCGAGATAGGTCGGTCGCGATGCCACTGCTGCCGCCAGCATCTCCGCGGGTGACATCATCGTGTGCGTACTTGCGGCGCCAGGTGGCGGCAGCAGCCGGATGCGCCCCTCCGCTTGTGGAGTGGCGGCCGCCAGCGCGATCGCGACAGGGTCGTCAGTGGACCGCAGCTCGCGTGCCCGCGTCTTGTACTGCTCAACAGCCGGCTGCCCGGCGAACGGAATATCGTGCAGGTAGCCGTAGAGCGCCATGCAGAGCTGCAAACCCAAAAAAGTCGCTGCGAGCCCCGCGAGCTGATCCGCTGGCCTGTCGCCTGCGAGGAGCGGCTGGTAGAGCGTAAAGGCACCTGTTGCCAGGTCAACAACTGAACGGTCCGCGCTAGTATTCGTGGTTGTCGGCCCAGCGCCGTCTGGCGGCGGCTCGGCGACGATGCGCAGACGCAGGCCGCTCAACTGGCGGCTGCTACTTGCGGCCTTGACCGCCGCACTCCCGATCATCTGGTCGGCAAAGACGACGACGCCCTTACCTCCCTTGCCCAGGCTCTCTTCCATGAGCTGTTCCGTCCACCAGCGCAGCGCATCTAACTCCTGCGGCAGAATGAGTTGAAGCGCGCAAGCGCCATCGGTGGCGGCCTCAGCGAGCGCGGCAGCCAGCCGCACGAAGGGGTGCTGGTCGGGGTTGGAGGTCGCACTGTCGAGGTCATAGGCCGCCCATGCGTTGGCAAGCACGTTGCGCAAGGTGCCTTGCGCCGCGCCGCGAGCGGCCAGCTCGATGGCGACCGGCAGCAGGAATACTCGTGTCGCCGGGGCACTCATGCGTCCCGGTGTGCCCGCGCCTCCATCCAGCTGCAACGGCAAGCGCGGGATGCCACGCGACTCCGCGTAGTGCTCCAGATAGGAGTCGGGAATCGACATGACCAGCAGATGCTCGGCGGCAGGCAATTCGCCGCGCCGCAGCAACTCGGCGAACCAGTCCAGATGCGAGATCGGCTCCTCCGACGTCTTGCCCATTGCCACGCCAACCATGAGCACATCGGCCAGCAGTATGCGGCACAGAGCGTCCTCGTCCGGCGTCTCGGCGCGTGGCTCCTGTTTCCCTGTCGTGCTCGCGGACTGAGTTGCGCGTGCCGGCAGCGTGATGCTCTTGGCCTCGGCCAGTTGGCGCACCAAGCGATTGAGCGCCCGCGGATCGGTGCTATCGAGCGGATGTACCCGCACGGGCTCGTCGCAGAAGCCAAGTGCACACAGTACCTGCACCGCCAGCACCGACCCACCCATACCCGCCCAAACGATGTGCCGGATGCCGCGTGCGATCAGGCGATGAGCCTCCTGTTCGACTGTCTCGAGTTGCGTCGGCTCAGCCAGCAAGCGGGGCACAGCGTCCATCCAATCCAGCATGGGCATACCGTTCTCGCTCCCCAGTCGGAGCATCGTGCCCTCCCGTCGTCGCAGTTGGCCGACGACATCTTCGCGTGCGAGCCGCGTGAGGGCAGCGGTCGGCGGGCGGGGCAACGACGTTCCTGGCGACGCGGAGATGTGTGGATCTTGCGGAGAGGTATTGTGGTCTGGTGTGGGCATGCTGTATCTCCCCCGATTGATTTCAAATCTGCCTCTGTAGTTGTAGTGAGTTGACGACACCTCCCGCATTCATGGAGCGTAACTCGCTGACGAACTGCGTGGATCGGGGCGCAATTAGTATGACACGACTACTAGCGCTAGCATATGATATGTCCTCGTCAATCAGAGTGCAAGCGCTTGCACAATTGGTGCGGCGGTATGTTCGCCTGGTTTATGCACCCGCCGGCGGCAAGCATAGTGCATCACCATGCCGATATGCGGTGCTGCACCCTGCGCGAGCGCCGGCTGCCGGGCTGCGCCTGGTCCCCGCCCACCATCGGGAGGGGGTGGAGGTTTGACACACACTCGTGCAATATAAACACAGCCCCCCACCTGTCCACACACGTATTGTCCAGCTCGCCACACAGGCATGCGCCACGACCTTATAAGCCCTAGCGCATGCCGCTCAGCGGCTCAGCTGGTCATCTTTGCACTCTGGGCATTACGTAAAGCTCGTTAGGTCGGCGACGGTGTGAGTCGAGTTTGATGGACCACCTGTTTCGTTGATGATGTGATTGATGGTGCCCACACCGCCCAGGGAAACCGTGACCAGATCGTGGAACACGACTCCTGACGTGACAGGCACCTCAAAGGAATGGTCCGCGATCAGTGAGGGGTCAACGTTGAAGTAGCAGTAACTGCCCACTCCCCAGGCCTGGTGGCTGGTGACTGCCGCTCCCACCTTGTACGCCGCCCATCCATCACTGCTCCCGTTCATCCAGGCCGCCTGGTTCGGTGCATCGTAGGGCATCTCGTTCTGGAAGAAGTAGTCGCGCCCGCCGTTGCCGTTCCAGATGACCTGATACTGTTGGTAATGCTCGACGAACAATCCGTACGCCGTGACGTTGCTCCCGTTCACGATCAGGCCGTTGGTAGCCGGGTTGACGGTCCACCCGACCCCGGTGCCGTGATCCGCTCGCCACAGCCACAGGTCGTCTAGGAGGGCATTGTTGCTGTTGACGACGAGGGTCTGCGTGGCCTGAGCGGCGCCAGCCCCACCAATCCTGAAGAAGACATCGCTCAACAAGGTCGGATTGGCCGAGTGATCAAGCGAGGACCCGGTAGGGCCAACCTGGAGCAGGACCGGGGAGTTCACCGGGCCCGCATCGAAGAGCAGTCCGGCAATCGAGACGCCATCAACATCGGCAACCGTCATGGGGATCACGCCATTCTGCGCGGTGAGGGTGGCCAAACCAAGACCGAGCACCACCGTGTTGGGGTGGGTCACTTGGAGCGTGCCGTTGAGTTGATAGACGCCAGGCGTGAACAGCAGGTTCAACCCTTGAGCGAGGGCGTTGTTGATCGTGGCAGCCGTATCACTCGGCTTCGCGATATAGAACTGGCTGATCGGGAGTGAGGTTCCCGCCGCCGACCCACCGGCCCAGCTGGTGCCTTGCGAGTTGGTCCGCAGCGCAGGCACGAAGACCTTGTAGTTGCCAGACGAGTCGATGTAGAGGAAAGGCTTTTCCCGTACGACGGGCGCCTGATTGACCACCGTCTCGGGTGGATTGGGGAAGCTCTGCGGAGGCGCGCCGTTGACCCCCACGAACACCATATTCCAGACTCCCCCTGACCAATGCCCATATTGGGAGTCCCTGGAGAGCCATTGCTGCTCAGAGCCTGACGTCACTGTACCGCTGATATTGGTGTCGGCGATGAAGCCGCCACTGGAATAGCCGCCATCCCACAGATTCAGATTTCCTTGCACATCCATGCGCCGGAAAGGCCCGGCCTGAGCGACGGCCCACTGCGCGCTGCCGGATGTCTCGATCACCTTCATGTTCTCGGCGCCACGCCAGAAGTTCTGGGTCGCGTTCCCGTTATTCCAGCCCGCGTTCACGTTGACGTAGCCATTAATGACGACGTTGTCGGGCAGGAGCCCCAGCCCCAGAACTTGCTCATAGAAGCCAACGTTGATGCCGACATTGTAGGTACCCGGCTTGAAGAGCACGGCGTACCTATTGGTGCCGAATTGATTGGATTGCTGCTGGTTGTAGATGGAATCCAACGTACTTTGGATCGACGAGGAGGACATGGAAGGGTCGAAGACATAGACGTTGGGACCGAAGTTCGGCGGTCCAGACGTCGGGGTCGGCGTCGGCGTTGGAGGCGACGTCGGCGTCGGTGTGGGCAAGCTTCCCCCAAGCACCTCGATACCGTTCACCTGGGCATTATCTTTGACAGTGGTGAACTGGATGGTGATGGTGCCACTCGTCGAGGCAGTGGCGCTGAACTGCTGGACCACCGCGATATCGGCCCCGCCAGCGGCCGTGAAAATGTCAAAGTTGCTCAGCACCTGGCTACCATTGATGCTGACATTGAAGGCACGCTTGCCGGCTGCCGTCCAATAGATCTCGGCAAAGTGCAGACGCACCGTGTAGGAGGCGCCTGCCGTGAGGTTGGGAATGGTGTAGGTAAAGTTGCCAACGCGATCTGTCTGGTAGACCGCTTGAGGCGCAGGGTTCGTTACCTTGCTGGTATCAATGGCCTTGGTCGTACCAGAGCCTGCCCGGCCGCCGGAAAAGTCCGTGTCGGCGATGAAAGGAGCAGCCGCACCGCCTCCCGCGTTGATTTGTAGATTCCCCGCCGCATAGGCCGGGTGCGAGATCTGCAAGGCTAGCAGCACTCCCAGGCTACCCAGCAGGAGCAGGATCGTAAGGGAGATAGACAACGACCGGCTGTGGCGCAACCAGGCGCCTGGTTGTAACGCTTTCATAGCGTCTCCCTTCTGGTGAGGTAAGTGCTTGTGCCCTTGTCGGCGAGGGCATAACTGAGCGCAGGAAGACCTGTCAATTGCACTGCGGGCGCTACGTCAGGGCGGCATGTCCTTCGGGGAACGATCGTTTGAGCGCGCTGAGTGGCAATTTCTACGAGACCGGCACTCGTCCGGAGTGCGAACGACGTCGTTATCGGGCCAACGTCGCGCGCATCGTCTCGTCCGTTCCCTCACGTGACTGCTACGTGTACTTCCAGTCCATTTCGTGCAGCAGACGCTGCAACGCCTGTGACGCCTGACCGAACAACTCCACACCGCTAAAGCCCTGGAACCTCCCTTCATAAGCCAGATGCGGTTCGAGTGAGAGGAAGCCATCATAGCCGTCGGCACGCAGGCGCCGCAGCAATTCTGGCCAGCGTGCCGCGCCCTCGCCCGCGACCACGACGTGCCCATCGGAGAGAGCGTCCTTCACGTGGACGTAACTCAGCCACGGATGCAGTGCTTCATAGGCCTCTGGATAGGGCTCCTGAGCGCACTGAATGAAATTGGCAGGATCGAGCACCGCGCGCAGATGCTCATCGGCACAGCTCTCATGCAGGTCTCGGCAACGTGCGATGGTGTCGCCGTAAATGTCCTTCTCGTTCTCATGCAGCAAGATGATGTTAGCAGCGCGCGCGCGGGCGGTCATCTCGCGCAGGCGCCGCAGCACCTCGTCGCGGTAGCTGCTAGGGGCAGGCGCAGCGCCACCGGCGGCGTCTGCCGCCGGTGGATAGAACGAAAATATCCGCATATGCGGCGTCTGGAAGGCCCGCGCGACCGTGATGGCGCGTTCGAAGCGGTGCAGGTGCTCGTCGAACGAGCCGTCGATCGGGACCTTGCCGATGGGTGATGCAATGGCCGAGACACCGATGCCGTGATCATCCAGCGTGCGTTTGATCTCCGCGATCTGCTGGTCGGTGAAATCGAGCACATTCGTTCCGTCCACGCTGCGTAGGTCCACAAAGTGAATCTGTTCGCGTTCGAGAGTCGCTATCTGTTCATCCAGGCGGGGCGAGATCTCGTCCGCGAAGGCAGAGAGGCGAATCACGGCAAGGTAACCTCCTGATGGGTGCGTGCCGACTCGTACACGCCAAGAATGATCTCCACGGGGCGGCGACCCGCCTCTCCGTCAACGAGCGGCGGCCGATCTTCGAGAATCGCCTGCATCATGTCTGCGATCTGCGCAGCATGGCTCGCTATGTCGATAGCCGCCGGATCGCGCGCCGCGCTCGGCATATCGGCCTGGTCCACCACGGATTGGGCGCGTTGCGCAGCGGTTGTGCCGTAGGGACTCACCTCGTCATCTTCCGTCCACAGATGCAGCGAGGCCAGATGATCATCCGCGACTACTGCCGAGCCCCGATCGCCGTAGACCTCGATACGGGCTCCCATGCCTGGATACGCCCCAGTCGTGCCGGCGAGTGTTCCGAGTCCGCCATTGGCGAAGCGCAAGACGGCGACCGCAACATCCTCCGTTTCCATGCGATGCGCCAGTGTATCCGTGTAGGCGTAGACCGTGCGGACAGGCCCCATCAGCCACTGCAGCAGATCAATCGAGTGGATCCCCTGATTCATCAAGACGCCGCCACCATCCAATGCCCAGGTGCCGCGCCACGCCCCGCTATCGTAATACTTCTGCGAGCGCCACCAGGGAATCTGCGCGCTGCCTAGCACCAGTCTGCCAAGCGCGCGCTGCTGCACCAGCTCGTACACGTGCCTGGTCGCAGGGTCGAAGCGATGCTGGCTGATGACAGCCATCTTCACGCCGCTCTCCTGTTGGACGCGCAACATCTGCTCGATGGCCTCGTGGCTGATCTCCATCGGCTTTTCGACGATGACGTGGCGGCCACTGCGCATGGCCTGGCAGGCCAAGTCGCCATGCAGACCACTGGGAGTACAAATGTTGACGACGTCCAGCTGCTCGCTGTCGAGCATCTCCTGCACATTGGCATATGGCGTGGCGCCGTAGCGGTCCGCTAGCTGCTGTGCCTGCTCAGCAATTACATCGGCCACCGCAACCAGACGCGCATCGGGAAGGCCGCTGATGGCCTTCGCGTGCGTGGGACCGATCACGCCACAGCCGATGATTCCAAAGCAGACCTGCTCGGCCATGAGACTCCCTTTCCTCATACCTTGTTCCTGAAAAGCCCTGTTCCACAAGAGTTGCCGAGGGCACCAGACACGTAGCTCTTGAGCCGGCTAGCTGGCAGCGCGACGCCGCCGGCTTCGGCCGGGGACACGTCACCCCTTCACACCACCAGCTGTCAAACCACCGATCAGGTACCGCTGGAAGACCATGTAAAGCACCACGACTGGTAGCGCGCTGATGGCTGCTGCCCCCATTAACTGGCCATAGAGGGGCAGCGCACCGCCTTCCTGCGCCGTGCTAAACACTTGTAGCTGATACGCGAGTGTCCGGGTATTAGGGTTCGTCAGCACACTGGCAAACAAGATGTCGTTCCAGCCGGTGAGGAACGAGAACACCAGCGCCACGACCATCCCTGGCAACGCCAGCGGAACCACAATATGCCACAGCGCCCGCAGCCTGGTGGCACCGTCCACTAGCGCGGCCTCTTCGAGCTCGAGCGGAATGCTACCCAGGTACGACACCAGTATCCAGGTCGCAAACGGCAACGCGAACGTGAGATAGGTTAGGATCACCACCTCGTAGGTGCCAATGAGTTGGAAGTGAAGAATTGCGCTCTGAATCCAGGCGAAGACCACGAACAGCGGTAGAAGTATCATCACGCCCGGTACCGCCTGCACGCCAATCAAGAGGTAGAGATACGGGCGACGTCCAACGAACGTGAAGCGTGTCAACACGTACGCCGCGCCTACTGCGAGAATCACCGCAATGATGCTCGCGCTCCCGGCGATGATGAGGCTGTTCACGATGCCCTGCGCGAGGCTCACCGAGGACCACATCTGCGCGTAGTTGGAGAAGGACCACTGCGTCGGGAGCAGGTCGCCAGTCCCAACCTGCGCATCCGGTGTGACAGAGAGGAGCAGCAAATAGGCGATTGGCACCAAAATCATGACCGTCAGCAGAACGGTCGCCGCGATGCGGACGCCAGATGGCAGCAACTCTTGCGCATCGTGCCGCTTTTTCTTCCCAGCGTGCCGCGGCCGTAAAGCGATCCCCCTGTGCTGCACAGGAAATGCCATGTGTTGCCCCGCCGTCGTCTCCCGTGATGTTCCCAAATCACACCTCGACTCATCTTGTAAGCCTCGACGCCGCGTGTCGAACCCAGGGATCAATGGTGTCGCCAACCCCCAGCCAGTGATACTGCGATCGGTTCAGCTTGCAACCACCTCACTCAGTCGCAGCCCCCGGAGATAGATAAATCCAGGGATCACCATGAGTAGCAGCGTTAGCACCGACATCGCCGCTCCCAGACCAAAATTGAAGAGTTGGAACGAGGAGACGTACACGTTGAGTGGCAGCACATCAGCCTGTTGCGGCGGAGATGTGCCAAACATCACAAAGGGCAGCGTAAAGTTGTTGAAGTGATTGAGCGTGGAGAGGAGCATGCCCAACGCGAGAATGTGGCGTAGCTGGGGCAAGACTACGCGCGTGAGCTTCTGCCAAGCGTTGGCTCCGTCAATGTCGGCAGCCTCGTAGAGCTCGCGGGGGACAGACTGGAGCCCTGCCAGCACGATGATGTAGATGAAGGCCCATGAGGCCCAGGTATCCGCGATGACCAACGCCCAGAAGCTATTACTACCAAGCAGCCAGTAAGTATCGATGTCGGCAATATGAGCCTTCGCGAGGGCCTGATCCACCAGCCCCGTGTGATTCAAGAACATCATGCGCCAGAGCAGGGCATTCACGAAGGTGGGGATGACGTAGGGCACGAGATAGAGCGACCGGATAATCGTCCGACCGCGAAACGGCGTGTTGACTGTCAGCGCAGCCAAGATGCCAATCGGGGTAATGAGGAGCGTCGTGAGCACGGAGAATGCGACGCTGACGACAATCGAAGCCTGAGCAGACGTGCCCACGATACTGCCACTTGTGAGCGCCTGCACATAGTTGGTCAGGCCCACCCACGGCGCATGTATCCACTCTCGCAACGTATATAGGTCGAGATTCAGGAAGCTGATGTAGAACGCGATCACGAAGGGGACGCCGATAATCAGGGCCAACAGCGCGACACTCGGCCAGGTCAGCCATAGTGGCCGACCCCCAATAGCGCGTCTCGATGGCCGGCCGCGCGTGCGCCCTGTGGGGGGGATTGGCCCCGGTGCTAGCTCGGCGGCAAGCGCTGTCTGCGGACCAGGAGTGAAACCAGCTTCGGTGATAGGCTGTTGTGACATAGTGGTGACCTTCCAGGAGGCCAGATTTGCATCATCCGCTCCGCCACGCGGTTCCACGAGTAGTCCCAGCAGCGTACCGAAATGGGCCAGAAGCGCCCCGGTTATTAGTCGGGGAATACATGGCCGTCGCCTCTTGCCGGGTCTGCCTACCAGTGCGAGCGGATTTGGCAAGACACCATGTACCTGGCCACCAGCACCGTGTGTGCCGGTTTCAAAGTACGTCGCACCCGTGAGGACAAGCACGAGCGGTTTGGAACGGGTGTTATCCAGTCGAGCGAGAGCCTGAGCGGAAACGCCGCCTCGCGATAGATGCCCCATCCCGTGGGGCCGGGCAGACCCTTCACGCCGTGAACTGCTGGGGTGCATGGCTTCATCACAACCACCTCGGAAGACGGTTGGCCTGACCCTCGCCTGCCTTGTAAGCGGGCGAGGGTCAAGAAACGCCAGAGTCCGCGCACGAGGGGGCATACCCCTTAGTGCAGCTGCGCTTGGATTTGCTGATTGGCCTGATCCAGGAGGGGTTTAATGTGGGACGGATTGTACGTATGCGCCGCCACTTCACCGCCGAGCTTCGCGGTCACAGCAGCTAGCGCCACCTCAATCGGCCCCCACTCACTTGTTGTGGGTACAGCAGTCGCGCCGCCCTCGGATTGAACGAATGCTTTCGTCTGAGCATTCTGGCCAGCGAGCTCGGCGGCGGCGTCAGCATTGGTTGGCAAGTCGCCGAAGATATGCGTGTACGCAAGCTGATGCGGCTTGTCCGTCACCAGATTGATGAACTTCAGGGCGAGATCCTTCACGGTCGAGTAGCTTGCGATCGTCATGTTGTCGCCGGAGACAATCGTCTCGACCGCAACCCCGTTGGCCGGGAGCTGCTGCATGCCGTATGGAATGGTCGGCAGGGGGGCGAAGGCATACTTGCCCTTCACGGACGACTTTTCCAGGGTGGGAATGACGGTTGCCGTCACCATGATCTGCATGCCCACTTTGCCGTTCGCGAACGCCTGCGAGGCATTGGAAGCCTTCCACGACATCGAATTGGGATCGACGATGTGGTGCGTCGTCACCCAGTCGAACCAGAACTGTACTGACTGGACGGCCTCGGGGGAGTTCAATTGCGCGGTCTTTTGGTCCGCTGAGATAAAGTCACCGCCCAGCTGTTTCGTCACGTGCCACAAGATCTTCCAGGGATCGAATGTATCCTGTGGATCCATCGCAGTGCCGTAGACTCCGGCGGATGGATCGGTCATCTTCTGCGCAGCGGTGACGAAATCGGTCCACGATGTCGGAGGGCTGCTAATACCGGCCTTCTGGAACAGGTCCGTGTTATACACCAGGGCGAAGGGACGCATCACGAATGGGACGGAGATCGGTTTGTCTGGTGTAGCCCCGGCCGTCGTCAACTGTTCCTGGAAGAACCGGGTCTTCCCGCCCACCGTCTGCCAGTCGGCGTCTGAAAGCAGGGAAAAGCCGCCCGTGGCCTGAGCGGTCGGCACAAAAGTCGTGCCAAGTGTGAAGATATCCGGGCCGCCGCCGCTGACGATCGCTGACTGGATCCGCGTCAGCTCGTCGCTGGTCCCATTAAAGGTGTCCCATCTCACCGTGGCGCCCGTTAGCGTTTGGAAGTCGTTCGTAATCTGCTGGAACCACTGCCTCTGCTGTGCTGCCAATCCAGCAGTGTTGAGGCCGAACAAGACTTCGAGGACCTTGCCGTTGTTACCGCCACTGCTGCTGGACCCCGCGTCACATGCAGCGAGCAGTGCGCTTGCGCCGGCAGCAGAGAGGCCGGCTGCCATCGCGCCCAGTAAGAACCGGCGACGGCTCATGCCGGTGCGGGAGTAGTCGTCTACCAGGCGGTCGAGCGTCTCGTGCTGGTTATGGGCATCGCTGGTCATAACGCCCTCCTGTGGGACACACCTGCGCATGCGATAGGCGCATAGCGGTGTGCAATGAGACACGCTCACGCAGGACGAGGCCGACCACGATGACACGCCTCGTCGCCACGTGCTACTTGGCCGTTTGATGCAAGCGCTTGCACTAGTGATGGCGAGAGCATAACATAGTAAACGAAGGCCGTCAAGGGTTCAGCCTGAGACTGTCGGAGTCTTTTCACGCTCGCTTGGTGAGAGGAGATTCGGCGGCATGGCGACCCTGCTCGCGGTCAGTCGCGTCAATTGCTTGACGTCTTGCGTATGCGCTGTTCGTGCCTGTTGAGGCTTTCACGGACCCCGCACGGACCCCGCACGGACCCCGCACGGACCCCGCACGGACCCCGCACGG
>Ga0070706_100002180_pt1 | contig 19922 bp, 18 predicted proteins | sample KBSK5501metaG_FD_65476 | JGI IMG/M metagenome (GOLD analysis project Ga0070706, IMG submission 65476) | Corn, switchgrass and miscanthus rhizosphere microbial communities from Kellogg Biological Station, Michigan, USA - KBS K5-50-1 metaG | ecosystem: Host-associated > Plants > Roots >... | reverse complement strand
GTCACCGGTGCAGGGATCGCAACCTTGCGCGCCTCGGTGGAACAAATTGGCGAGGACCTGGAGCCCCTTACGGACGATGTCGTGGGACTTGACGCCTTTGATGTTGGCGACAAACCCGATGCCGCAGCCGTCCTTCTCGTAGGCAGGGTCGTACAGGCCTTGTTTCGGGGGGAAACCAGGGATACGCATGGCATCATTCATGGGCGGAATTCCTTTGCTCGACAAGCCGTTACGAATGCTTGCATCCTACTTGAGGGGGCTTGGGCCTGTCAAGCGAATCGTCGTCTCGCGAAGTCCGAAAACGCAGGCAGGATCAGGGTTTTAATGGGGTAGGTCCAATAAGCGCGCGCAGGGACCGTTCGGACTAATGGCTGCGGGTCAGGGCCGCGGCCAGCACCAGAATCACGACTCCCAAAAGCAGGTTGAATCGCCCCACCCACGGCGCGAGCGTCACCATGAAGCGATCGGTTTCGGTCGGCGGCAGGCCATCGCGGGACAGTGCCCGTCCGGCGCGGGGGCCGATCACGAAGTCCTGCAGCAGGCCCAATCCCACCAAGATGGCGACCAGTCCGAGCTTGATGTATAGCACCTTCATATAAGCTGAGCCGGGGAAGGTATTCCCATAGAACAGCACGTTCCCGATCCCTGTCAGCACCAGGATCGCAATGCAGATCCAGACCAGCCCTCTGAACCGCCGGGCCATCGCGCGGAACAGGTTCATCCGAAGAAGTGGAGGTTCCACTTGACGCAGGACAGGGACGGCGACCAGCGACAGGAAGAGCATGCCGCCGATCCAGATCACCGCGGCGACGATGTGCAGCCACACGTTCAAAAACGGTAGCATGCGAGCCAGCCTATCACCCAATGGGATCGCTTGACAAACCTCCGGCGCTTACCTAGTATCCGCTCATGTTGAATCGTGTCGAGACATGCGCTGTCGCAGGCATGAGCGATGTCTGGGAATGTTACCGGCACGAAATCCATGCCGTCGAAGATCAGATTCGCCAAAATCTGGACTCGAAGGTCACGCTGGTCAACACTGTCGCGACCCACATCCTCTGCAGCGGCGGTAAGCGAATCCGTCCGCTCCTCCTGATCCTGAGCGCGCGCCTGGCGGGCTACACCGGCCGGGACGATGTGCTTCTGGCCAGCCTGATCGAGTACATCCACACGGCCACGCTCCTGCACGACGACGTCGTGGATCACGCCGACTTGCGGCGCGGGAGAAAGACCGCCGGCGGCTTGTGGGGCAACCAGGTGGCGATCCTCGTCGGCGACTACCTCTATTGCAAAGCGATCTGTCGCATCGTGGGGTTCCACGATCAGGACGTGAATGAATGTCTCTCGGAAGCCTGCCGGAAGATGGCCGAGGGCGAGCTGATGCAGCTGTCCTACAAGGACGACGCGTCGATCTCCGAACAGGAATACCTGAAGATCGTCGAGTACAAGACCGGAGCCCTGATCGCGGCGGCCTGCCGGATGGGGGCGGTGGTGGCGGACGCCGAGCCGGCGTTGCGGGATGCCTTGTTCCAATTCGGTCTCGCGATCGGCGTGGCGTTTCAGGTGGCGGACGACACGCTCGATTATGCCGCTCCCTGCGCGTCGCTCGGGAAATCGCTCGGGAAGGACCTGGGCGAAGGCCATGTCACCTTACCGCTGTTGCACCTGAGGAAGCATTGCACCGACGAGGAGCGGGAGCGGCTGGCGGCAGTCATGCAGAAAAAGCCTGACGGCAACGGCGAGCTGACCTGGGTCGTCTCGCTGATGGAACGGTATGGCTCGATCGACTACGCGATGGAAACGGCGCGCGGGTACGTGCGGGCGGCTAAAGTCCACCTGGAGCTGTTCGAGGACTCCGTGCACAAGCGGGCCCTTCAAGTCGTGGCGGACTACATGGTGTCGCGCGACCACTAAAGTCTTGCGGGCCGATGGCCGACGGTACCCCTTCTCAGATTCATCCCTTCGTGCAACTTGCCATTGATGCCATCACCGCCTATATCTGCGATTTTCGCATCATCAGTCCGGAGGAACACCTGCTCGACCGGTTTCCCCTGTTACGCCTGCGGGCGGGCGTGTTCGTCTCGCTGAAAAAGCATGGGGACTTGCGCGGGTGCATCGGCACGATCGAGCCGGCGCGCGACTTCCTGGCCGTGGAAATCATTGAAAATGCCATCAGCGCTTCCACCAAAGATCCGCGATTCCGTCCTGTTACGGAAGAAGAGCTGCCGGAGCTGAAGGTGTCCGTGGATATTCTAAGCCCTCCGCAGCGAGTGTCCGGCCCGCATGAGCTCGACATACGGCGGTATGGGCTCATCGTGACATGCGGAACCAGGCGTGGGCTGTTGCTTCCAGATATTGAAGGCATTGCATCGGTGGAAGAGCAGGTGACCGTCGCGCGCAAAAAGGGAAGCATCGGCGAGGTGGAAGCCGTCGAGCTGTATCGGTTCGAAGTCGAGCGGTATTTTTAAGGAGAGATCATGGCCGAGATTGTTCCGTTTCGCGGTGTTCTCTATGACCCGGCCAAGGTTGGCGACGTCGTATCCGTGGTGGCGCCGCCTTACGATGTGATCGGACCGGCCGAGCAGGCGACCCTCTATGCCCGCCATCCGGCCAATGTGATCCGTCTCGAGCTAGGCCAAGAACATCCGGGCGATGGCTCGCAGGACAGCCGGTACACCCGCACCCGACGATTTCTGGAAGAGTGGCTGCGTGCGGGAACCCTTAAGCGGGACGACCGTCCGGCGATGTATCTCTACACGGTCGAGTACCGGCTGCGCTCCGGTCCGGTGCGGACCATGCGGGGGTTCCTCGCGCTGGTCAGGCTCGAAGAATTCGGTACCGGCCGGATCTTCCCGCACGAGAACACCCGCGCTGCCGCGAAGGACGATCGCTATCGGCTCCTGGAGACCTGCCGCAGCAACTTCAGCCCGATTTTCTCGCTCTACTCCGATGCCGAGGGTTGCATCATCCGGGCACTGGAGGAGGCGAGCGGCAACGCGCCTCCGCGCTTCGCCGTCACGGAGGGCGAGGGAGTCCGACACCGCCTGTGGACCGTCACCGATCAGTCGGCGCTGGACCGGGTGGTGACGGCCATGAAGCCGCTCCCGCTCTTCATCGCCGATGGGCACCATCGTTACGAGTCGGCATTGCGGTACCGGAATGCTCAACGGAAGGCACTAGGCGATGCAGGGCCGCTGCCCTCCGATTGGGTCCTGATGTACTTCTCGAATCTCGATGATCCGGGGCTGACCATTCTCCCGACGCACCGTGTCCTTCCGGCGCCGTTGCCTTGTCCCGCGTCTGAATTCCGCAAACGCCTGGCGGAGACGTTTCTGGTGGAGGCGATTCCCTTCACCAAGGAAACAGAGTCGGCGGCCCGCGCGAAGTTTTTGGACAGGCTGCATGCCGCGCAGTCTTCCAATGCCTGCATCATGGGACTCGTCATGAGAGGAGAGTCCCGGTACGAAGTGCTGACCCTCACTGCCGCGGGCTTGGACAAGCTGGGCCCTTCCGCCCGTGAACGACTTGATGTCTCGATCCTTCAGCAGGTGGTGTTCCGCGATGCCATGCGGATGACGCCGCAGGATGAGGAACGGTTGATCTATATCAAGGATGTAGAAGAAGTCCTCGCCACCGTCGCGCGCGGCGAGGGCGAGCTGGCGATTCTGCTCAACCCTCCCAAGATCGCGGAGGTCAAGGATGTCGCTCGGGCCGGCGCCCGCATGCCCCACAAGTCCACCTACTTCTACCCGAAACCCCTCACCGGCCTCGTCATCAATAAAATGGATTAAGGTGATCAGCGTGCTTCATTTCACTTGACAATTTTCTCCAGTACTGACAGTTTAGTCCCTTATTTCAGGCACGGAGGTAGTGGTGATGGCCAGACTCAGACCGATTATTGGATGGATGTTCGCCTTGCTGGTCGGGCTCGCTCCGGAAGCGTTCGCCGGCGGACTGTCGGTTACCGAGCAGGGCGCGGCGGCGGCCGGAAAAGCCAATGCCTTTGCCGGGGAGGCCAACGACCCCTCCGCCATTTTCTATAACCCGGCCGGAATCACCCAATTACCGGGCACCCAAGTCATGGTCGGGACGGCCATCGTCTACCTAGATTCCACCTTCCGCAGTTCAACGACCGGGGAATCCACTCAACTCCAGGATCAGTTTCCCATCTTGCCGCATCTCTATATCACGCACCGGTTCCAGAAATGGGACGAACGGCTCAGCATCGGGCTCGGTGTCTATACACCGTTTGGCCTTGTCGTGGACTGGCCGGACAACTGGCAGGGCCGGTTTGATTCGATCAACGCCAAATTCCGGGCAACCATCATCAATCCCACGATTGCCTACCGGGTGACACCGGACCTCTCCGTCGCGGCGGGATTCCGGTACGCCAACACCGCCGCCGAATTCCAGCAGAAGTTCAATGTGGGAACCGGGGAATCCAAGTCGCGCCTATTCGAGGCGAACGCGAACCCGATCGGCTGGAATGTCGGATTGCTGTATCATATCCCGACAATTGCCACGTCGATCGGGGTCCAATTTCGGAGCGAACTCCAGGCCAAGCTGAATGGCTCGGCGGAATTCAGCGGGCCTGCGTCCGCGCTGTTTGCGAACACCAGCGTCCACAGCAACTTCACAATGCCGCCACAACTTGTCGTGGGCCTTTCGACGAAGATCATCCCTCGCTGGACGTTCAATGCCGACGTGGAGTGGGAAGGGTGGAGCACGGTCGGAACCATTCCGCTGCATTTTACGACGACCTCCCAATCGCCACTGAATCAGCAAATATTGGACCAGGCCGGGTGCACGAACCAGCAGTCGCTGCCTCAGGCCGGCTGCCGGCTCTGGAAAAACTCGTATGTGTTTCGGATCGGGGCGGAGTACGCGGCGACCGACCGGCTGGCCCTACGGGGCGGGTTCTTCTATGATCAGTCGCCGATCCCGGACAACACGTTTGAGGCGAACATCCCGAATGCTGATCTCTACGCGCTGACCGCAGGACTGGGCTACAAATGGGACACCAGGACCCTCGACGTCGCCTACCTGATCGGCTTCTACGAGAAGCGATCCATTGATAATTCCACGCTCGACCCCAACAACAAGGGCGGTTTCGCGGGGTTGGGCCCCCCGGACTTTGGGTCGTACAGCACGACGGCCCACGTGCTCACGATCAGCTTCACCCAAAAGTTCTAAGCGGCGTTCCTCCGCACTTGGTTTGGTTCGGCGGGGTCCTTCCACCAAGGCTCAGTGGTGCTGCACAAGGGCTGTGCGGTACTCCATGGCCTTCTCGACGGCCGCGATCAGGGTGTCTTTGTCCGCCGGCTTCACGATGTAGTCCACAACGCCTTGCTTCAAGAGGCCTGTCGCCAACTGGATGTCAGGATACCCCGTCAAGACGATCACAGGGACGGAGGGGTATTGCTGACGGAAAAAGGCGATCGCTTCCAGCCCGTTGATCTTGGGCATGCGGAGATCACAGATGATGACGTCCACCATCAGCGGGTTGTCATCCGAGCCGATTATTTCGATGCCCGTCCCGCCGTCATCGGCTTCCACCACGTCGTACCCTGACTTTTTGAGGGTCAGACGCAGCGCTTTTCTGATGGACTCTTCGTCATCAACGATCAGTATCCGGCCTTTGCCGGGTGTATCCTTGGTATGCAATCCGAACGGCATGGTCTCCTCCTTTCTCGTCTGAACTCCTTATGGCCTGCTCCAAAAGCCTGCGGGAGCCTCCCGCCTGGGTGCTCCCGCAGGCGGCGAACCAACTACATCTATGCAGCCTTCGGCAATTCTGGTTTCTCATGCGCCGCTCCCTCCGGGGCCCCGTGGTCGGAAGAAATCTGCGAAGTCCCTCCCGAGTCTGTAGCCTCTTTTATCGCGAGGACCATCATCCCGAACAGTGTCATGAACGTCATGAAGATGCCCCACGCCATTGTCCTCACCTCCTTTCGACTTTTTTGATTGCTTCAATCACCTTGCGTCTCATACTGAGCAACCGTTATGCCATGCCGGCGCGCCATGCTGTGCCGTACAGGATTGTTGAGAAAATTTCGGCAGTTGCAGTAGGCATGGCAACGATTCCCAAGATAATCCGACCTGTTCTTGGCCATTGGCTGGCGGGCGAAAAAGTATCGAAAAGGATGCGAGCTGGTATCCGATGTGATAACACCGACATGTCATGAAGCCTTGACATCAATTAACCCTCCTGTAATACTTCGCCCCGCTTTTTCTTGCCGCTCCCAGGAAGGTTCATGACGGCGAATCTGAAAAGATACAAAAGTGAATCTGAAAAGATACAGGAAGGATAAAGGAATGGGCCCCGGCCTTAAGGCCGGAAGACTATTAAGCAGCTAAGACAGACCCCAAGCTGGGCGGAGGTTCAGGACGTCTTCGCATGCAAGATCAAGGGCTTGCAAGTTGAGGGCGCAATCAATGGTCTCTCTAGAACAGGAGAAGAGACAGGGGATTGCGCCTTTTTTATTTCCGGCACTCCCTTTGCTCAGTCTGCTGAGGAGAGATACGACTGTGACCGTGACAAAAAAGCGGATTCTCATCGTGGACGATGATCCAGACATCCGGCAGGTTCTGTCGGATCGCATGAGTTCCTGGGGCTATGCGGTGGAGACGGCCAACGACGGGCGGGAAGCGCTGGAGGCGCTGAAAAAAGGTGGGTTCGATGGCATGCTGCTCGACATGAGAATGCCTGAAATTGACGGGACTGAAGTGCTGCGACGGACCCGCGAAAGCCATCCCGCGCTGCCGGTGGTGGTGGTCACGGCCACGTCGGTCAAGGAATCAGCCGCCCAGGCCGTCTCCGGGGGTGCGTGCGCGTACCTGATCAAGCCGTTCGACGCGGTGCAGCTCAAGCAGACGGCAGAGCAGTGCTTCGGGCCGGCCGCGTGAGGTGACACATGGGTATCCTGATCCTGGTGGTGGAAGATAACCCCGACATCGCCACCGTGCTGCGCGACCGGCTCCAGGCGATGGGACACGAAGTCATGACGGTCGGTGACGGCCAAGCCGCCTTGGACGCCCTCCAGCAAGCCACCCCCGGATTGATGTTTCTCGACATCGAATTGCCGAAGCTTAACGGGATGGAAGTGCTCAGTCGCGTGAGCAAGGAGTGGCCGGATCTGCCGGTGGTCGTGATGACCGCCTACGGCACGATCTCGCTGGCGGTCGAGGCAATGAAGGAGGGCGCTGCCGACTTCATCACGAAGCCGTTCGACACCAGACAGCTCAACACGGTGGTCGCCAAAGCACTGGAGCGCAAGGAGTTGAGCGGCGAAGTCGGGCGGCTGCTCGGCGACATCAGCCACGATATCAAGAATCTTCTGCAGCCGGTCGTCAGCAGCGCCTGGCTCCTCGAATCCGAGATCAACGACATCTTTCACAAGCTGCCGGAAGTGGAGGCGGTCAAGGCGGAGGCCAGCCGCAAGCTGTGCGATGAGGTGATCGGTATGCTGCGGGATGCCACCGGCCACATCCATGACCGGGTCAAGGAGATCGCGGACTGCGTTAAGGACATGAGCGCCGCGCCCCAATTCGCGCCCTGCCAGGTCGCCAAGGTGGTGGCTGAGGTCTTCAAGACGCTGCGGGTGCTCGCGGAGGAGAAAGGGATCTCCCTGCGCGCGGACGGCCTGGAGGACTTGCCCTCGATCGTGGCCGACGAGCGCCGGCTCTTCAACGCCTTCTATAACCTGGTCCATAACGCGATTCCCGAGGTTCCCGCCGGAGGCTCCGTAACGGTGCGCGGCCATGCGGAGCCGGCATCCGACGCTGTCCTTCTGTCGGTCGAGGACACGGGCCGTGGGATGCCGCCGGAGATTCGTGAGAGCCTCTTCACAGCCCGCGCCATCAGCCGGAAAACCGACGGCACCGGGTTGGGAACGAAGATCGTCAAGGACGTCGTCACTGCTCACGGCGGACGGATATCCGTCGACAGCCAGGAAGGAGTCGGGACCACCTTCCATATCCGTCTCCCGCTCAAGCCGCCCAGTGCGTCTCGAGTGGCGGAGGTGAGATGATGGGGATTCAGATTCTGGTGGTGGAAGACAACCCCGATAGCGCCACCGTGCTGCGCGACCGGCTCCACGCGATGGGACACGAAGTCATGACGGTCGGTGACGGCCAGGCCGCCTTGGAGGCCCTCCAGCAATTCACGCCCGGCTTGATTTTTCTCGACATCGAGATGCCGAAGCTCAATGGGATCGAAGTCCTCAAGCGTGTACGCAAGGAGTGGCCCGAGCTACCGACGATCATCATGACCGCCTACGGCACGGTCCAGCGGGCGGTCGAGGCGATGAAGGAGGGCGCCACCGATTTTGTCGCCAAGCCGTTCGACATGGAGTACCTGACCCTGGTGGTCGGCAAGACGCTGGAGCGGGGCGAGCTCAAGCGTGAGGTGACGGCGCTGCGGTCCGAGATCGAGAGCCGGTTCGACCAGCTCGTGGCCGCCAGCCCGAAGATGGAGGAGGTCATTCAGAGCGCCAAGAAAGTGGCCCAGAGCGATACGACCGTCCTTCTTCTCGGAGAGAGCGGCACTGGCAAGGACCTCCTGGCCCGGTCGATCCACAACTGGAGCCCTCGCCGGAACCGGATCTTCAAGCCCGTGAACTGCGTGGCCCTCTCGGAGGAGCTCCTCGCATCGGAACTGTTCGGCCATGAGAAAGGGTCCTTCACCGGCGCGTCGAGCCAGAAGCGCGGCATTATGGAGGTCGCCGACGGCGGCACTGTCTTCCTGGATGAGATCGGCGACATGAAGCCGGGCCTCCAGGCCAAGCTCCTGCGCTTTCTCCAGAACCGGGAGTTTGACCGCGTGGGCGGCACGCGGACGATTAAGGTGGACGTCCGCGTGGTTGCGGCGACTAACCGGGACCTCCGGCAGGCCGTCAAAGGCGGGACCTTTCGCGAAGACCTCTTCTTCAGACTGAACGTGGTGAACCTCACGTTGCCTCCGCTGAGGGAGCGGAAGGAGGAGATTCCGCAGTTGGCTGAGCTCTTTCTCAAGAAGTACTGCCGCGACGCGAAGAAGCCGGTGATGCAGATCTCGCCGCCGGCGATGAAAATGCTGACCGCCTATCCCTGGCCGGGGAACGTGCGGGAACTGCAGAACGCGATCGAGCGGGCCGTCGTCCTGAAGACCGGCGAGATGCTCACGCCGGAGGATTTTGCGTTGCAGCCGATGGAGGCCTCTTCGGAGGATGCCCCCCGTCAGAATCTTCCGTTCCATGAGGCGGTCGAACAGTACAAGCGGGAGATTCTCGAACGAGCGCTGGCCAAGGCCGGGGGGAACCAGACGCGGGCGGCCGAGCTGCTCGGCCTCCAGCGCACGTACCTCGCACGCCTGCTCAAACAGATGGAGATCAAGTAGAGGTGTGAAACGTTCAACTGAGATTTTGCTCTGTGGGGCCGTTATTGTGACCTCTCTTCTCTGTCACTCAGCCTGGGCGCAAGTCCCTCCGGGCCTTGTTCCGCCTCCGTTCCCGGTTGAGCCGCCGCCGTTGCCTGAGGAGATCCGGCCGGCCCCGCCGCCCAGCCCCCTCTTACCACCGGCACCGGCGCCCTCGCCGAAGGCTCCGTCCATGCCGGTGAGCGTGTTCGTGAAGGAGATCCGGGTCACCGGCAGCACGGTCTTCACCAAGGAAGAGTTGGCCACGGTGACGGCGCCGTACACGAACCGGAAAGTCACGTCGGAGGACCTGGAGACGCTCCGGATTAAACTGACGCAATTCTATATCGATCGTGGGTACGTCACATCCGGCGCGATCATCCCGGACCAGGATGTTCGCGAAGGTATCATCACGTACCAGGTCATCGAGGGGAAGCTGAGCCGCATTGACGTGGAGGGGAATTATTGGTTCCTTCCTGGGTATCTGCAGGATCGGATCGCGCTCGGCGCAGGCCCCCCTGTGAATGTCAATGCCTTGCAGGAGCGGCTGCAGCTCCTGCAGGAGACGCCCGGCATCGCGCGGCTGAACGCCGAGCTGCGGCCCGGCGTCACCCGCGGGGACAGCGTGATGAACGTCCGCGTGGTGGAGGACAACCCCTTCAAGGTTTGGCTGGAATTCAACAACTACCTGTCGCCTTCGGTGGGAGCCGAGCAGGGTCTGGTGACGGTGGCGCATCAAAGCATCACCGGCCACGGCGATCTCATGAGCGTGCAGTATGGCCGGTCGCGCGGCGTCGATCCGGAACTTACCGCGCGTTACATCCTTCCGATCACCCCGCGCAACACTACCGTGATGGTGGAGTATCGCAAGAATGACTTCGAGGTTGTCGAAGAACCCTTTCGATCCCTGAACATCGAGAGCAAGTCAGAGTCCTTGGGACTTACGCTGCGGCACCCCCTCTACAAGACGCTCTCTCAGGAGTTTGGTCTCGCGCTGACCGGCGAATACCTCACCAACAAACTCTTCCTGTTGGGAGAGCCCACGGACCTGTTTACGCCGGGCAGCCGGGGCGGGAGATCGACGGTGAGCGCGCTGCGATTCGCCCAGGACTGGGTGCAGCGCAGCCCCAACCAGGTGATCGCCGTATTCTCCCGATTCTCCTTCGGCTTGGATGTGCTGGGGGCAACGGGCAAAGACAGCACGATCCCGGACAGCGCGGACAGCCGGTTTGTCTCGTGGTTGGGCCAGGTCCAATGGGCGCGGCGGCTGGAGCCCTGGAAGGTTCAGCTTATCGCGCGTCTGAACGTGCAGCTATCCAATGCGCATCTCTTTCCGCTGGAACAGATCGCCGTCGGCGGGCGATACAGCGTGCGAGGGTATCGGGAGAACACTCTCGTGCGGGACAATGCGGTGCTAGGCTCACTGGAAGCGCGCATCCCGGTGCTGCGATCCGTGCTGGGAGAAGATCGGGTGATGGTGGCCCCGTTCGCCGACGTCGGCCGCGGCACGAACACGAACGCGGCCAGTCCAGATCCTGATACGCTGGCCAGTCTCGGCTTGGGCTTCATCTGGAACATCATGCGAGGGAGCCGGTTCGAAATTTACTGGGGGAATCAGTTGAACCATATCTCGACACCGGGCGGGAACCTGCAGGACCATGGCCTGCACCTGCAGTTGGTGGTGGAGGCGCTGTGAGAGTCGGGGTAAACAGAGAAGTTGCGTCCACTCAAGGGGGCAATCATGCTGAATGAACAGAGAGGATTTGCAACCCTAGTGGCGCTTTTCGCAATTGGTGCATTTATGTTGCAAGGCTGCACGGCATCTCCTTCAGACACAATCAAGCTTGCCAACGAGGGATCCCATGAGAATGGAGTGTTAGTTGACGGAACGAAGGAAGACGGGTCTTTCGACAACGATAAGCCTTTTAGAAGCTCGCCAGGGAACGGAATTCGTCTTGGCAACTACACGGCCCCCCCGGGTGAAATCATTGCCTTCACAAGGGGTCGTGCGCCTACATTAAAAACATCTCGTGACTCCCAGGAGCCTGTGCCATTTTGGACGTCTGGCTCGGACACGAAGGAGCTTAAATTCGAGAACGAGTATGTCATTGACGTGTACTTCTGGATTATCTCGGGGTCCGTCGAACAGCAGTGGAAACGAGCTTTGCATGCTTACTACCGAACCCAGTACATCTTAGCCAAGGAACGTCAAGGCATTCGTCTAAACGGTTTCAATATAGAAGACCGCACAACGGATCAGGACGGGATCGCCCAACGTAGTGCCTTCAATTGTTCGGATTATCAGGACCTGTCCGGCTACGACCAAGATAACCCGAGGTACAAGCCACATAAGATCAATATTTATTATGTCGATCAGGTTGTAGGTGAAAACAATGAACCGCCAAGCGCCGAGTATGGAAGTAGGTGCTACGGCGACACGGATATTCCTGGCGTTTTTATTCTCATGGGAGACAATACAAGCGCACACCTCTTGGCCCATGAGGTTGGGCATGCCCTAAATCTCGAGCATATCGATCAATTTTCCGACTCGAACGATCCTTCTCAACCGTATTTCACCGAGACGAACGTCATGCATTCCGCCAGCAACACCAGGAAGTTTCTAACGGAAGGACAGACCTTCCGCGCGGTCGTCCTAGATGGTTCCGCATTGAACCGGAAAGATCTCTACAATGCCAGACCCAATCTGATCCCAAGAAAATGCAACACCCTCGTAACTCAAGATCCGGATGATCCGCAAGGATGTCCGCCTATTCACACGCGGATCTGGGTCGATCGGTAGAAGGCCAGAAAAAGCCTAAGAGGTCGTAATATGTTTACAAAAAGATTTATGGCTTTGTGGATGGTGATTGCAGGCAGCGTGAGCTTGATGAGCGGCTGCCAGAAGCAGAGTCAGGACCTTCCGCCGCAGGCTGAAGCGGCACTGCACTACTATCTGAACGTAGAGTGCCTGGTGGGTGAAAAAACGCGAAAGCCGTTCTCCGATCTCAAGGAGATTTTCGAGAAAAAACTGGATGCGGATGAAAAGCAGGCTCTGAAAGGCAGGTTGGAGAAGCTGCTCTCGGCAGGTCCGGACAAGGCGACAGAGGCCGAAATCGAACGTGCCACCAAGGAGGAGTTTATTCAGGAACAGGCGTTCCTCAAAGAGAATCAGTCAATGCTGGGTTTAAAGCAGGAAGACCTCAAAATTCTCAAGAATGAAACACAGAGAGAGTACATAGATGAGAATCTTCAGCGTGTAAAGCGTAGATACAGGGAACGGGCAGGGATAGCACTCGCAGCAATTGACCCCAAAGCGGCGGCGGATGCACTGGATCGGCTGGATGAAAAGGAAAGGGCAGAACTCGAGACGGTGATCCAGGCTGCTCTCTCCAGTCAGCCGCGAACGCCAAAGCGGCCCGTTGCAAGGCCGCTGGCGCCGTAGCAGCCCTGTATGTGATGAAGTCATTTAGGATGTGATCGCGGGCGTGGTTCAACAATCCTACAAGGAGGTAGAAGCGATGGCTACGAAAATACTCGCCTCGGCGTTGTTCTTTCTGCTGGCAGCATTGAATTTCCCATCTGAAGTGCAGGCGCAACAGACCATCACAGTTACGATCGTGCCACAATGTACTAATCCACCGGCAGCAGGCCCCAGCCCGCTGACTCTTGCAACATCAACGACGCCGCTTATCTGTGGCCCTTACAAGATCGAACCCAGGTCTGCCGGCAACGCCAGAGTTGAGGTGGGGGCCAATGATGCAAGTAACGACATGCTATCACTTCTCAATACCAAGATCACCAAAACAGCAGCCTCCACCGACGATCTTGATATCACATTCTGGGCGAATAGTTACCAACCTCTGCCGAATGATGTTCCACCAGGAAACAGAAAGTACACGATCTCAGCCGGATCGTCATATTTCATGCGGGGGACTAACCCTTTATCTCCTCTTGCCACGGGTGATTCCATTGGGTTCAGTGGAGCCCTCGATATGCCGGACAATGATAACAACGTTGTGTGGTACCCGCTCGGATCTAGTATTCCTCAGTATCAATGGACGGTGACGACCACCAACAACATCCCCGCAGCTAACGGAGTGAGCAAGCCATTCGGGGATGGATTTGACCCTACAGTCCATCCTCTGTCTATGCAAGGTGAAGTCTGGGTGCACTTAGCCGACCCTAATGGTACCACCACGGACAAATTGGCCATAGGTGCACTTCAAATCCAGGATGCTGCAATGGGTAGGCCGAAGAAGCCGAAGAAGAAAGATGATTAGGTTAGGAGAATCTTGGTTCAATGGCTAATTAGATCAGTATCGAACCGGATACATCGCGTATCCGGTTCGATACGTTCGTTACTGCGAAGGGTTCTGTCTGAGTCCTTTGCATTACATGAGGTTGGGACATTATTCCTTGGGCAGAAAGGGGCACAGCGATTGCTAGCTTAGGGGTAGGGTGGAGTGGAGTTCGGTACGACCGCGGAGCATCTCAAAGCCTCGGCTGGCGCTGAAAGGGAGTCGCGTTATGAAGGCTAAAGTCTTCTCTCCGGTTTTCGTCATGTTGCTTGTGGGCTCCTTGTCGAGCCTCAGCCATGCCCAGGTAACGACAAACATCACGCCAAGCGGGTTGGGGACTACGGTGACGCCGACTGGAAATGTCTATACCATCACCGGCGGAACAAGACCCGGCGGGGGCCCCAATCTGTTTCACAGCTTCGGCATCTTTAACGTCGGGGCAGGCGACACTGCAAATTTCTTCAACAATACCGGCTTGACGACCTCCAACATCCTGAGCCGTGTCACCGGCAATAACCCGTCGTATATCTTTGGGACCATCCAGACGACGAATTTTGGCAACGCCAACCTCTTCCTAATCAATCCAAACGGTGTGATCTTCGAAGCGACCGCGCATCTGGATGTGGGCGGATCTTTTCATGTGAGCACGGCCGATTATGTCCGCATGTTCGACGGAACGAATAGCGCATACTTCTATGCCAACTCTGCCAAGGACAGCTTGGCGAATAGTGTGCTGGCCTCTGCGCCGATAGTTGATTTCGGCTTTTTGACGCCCGCGGCTTTAGGGTTCACAAACAGTAATCCGGCATCTATCACTGTTGACGCTGTTGACGGTGCCTTCTTCAAGGTCCCTGCCGGCCAAACCATCTCACTCGTCGGTGGCAACCGCACGTTCACGAGAGACGACACAGGGGAGACAGTTCCCGCAGGGGTCACCATAACCGGAGGGACACTAAACGCGCCGAGTGGGCAGATCAATCTGGTGAGCGTCGCCTCGCAAGGCGAGGTCCTTTTGCCGACTATGCAATATGCACCCAATGTGAACGGCCAGTCTTTTACCGCTTTCGGAAATGTCACCCTCTCGAACGCCACTCTCGATGTCAGTGACAACTTATTTGAGGGAGACGGCCATGCAGGAACCGTCCTCATCCGGGGCGGTCAATTGGTGATGGACAGCGCCTCTGTCTTAGCGCAAACATTCGGTATTGTGGATGGGGCGCGCACCGCCATCGATATCGACGTCCGAGGCGACATGACCATGACCGGTTCTACGTTGCAGTCTGTGGCGTTTGACGCAATGGGAGGAGACATTTCGGTGAAAGCTGCAACGCTAAGCCTCTCCGGCGGCTCTCAGATTGTCACTGCAAGCGTAGGGGTGGGAAACAGCGGAAATGTCGCCGTCGCGACGTCTGGTGCTCTCTCAATCGACAATTCATTCATTCTCTCAGAGGCTTTCTCTAGTGGAAATGGTGGCGCGGTGGGCATTTCGGTCGGGGCCCTTTCATTAAACGGTGGGGCAATCCAGACTTTGGCGTTCGATGTTGGCAATGCGGGGGCGCTGACGCTCAACGTCGCAAATGACCTGAGCGTTCGAAGCGGCGGTGCGATTGAATCAGTGGGAGGAACGGACGGGTCAGCTGGAAATATTATGATAACGGCAGGCGGTACAGTCACGATCTCCGACCGACTGGACGCATTCACGTTCAGCCATATCTTTAACTTTGGCGGGGTGACGGGTGGCGCAAGCAGCGACATTTCCATTGAAGCCGGAAAGTTCATTCTCGCCGACGGTGCCCAGATCCAAAATGAAGCCTTGTCTGCTTCTACGGGTAACATTACGGTTCATGCGGCGGAATCAGCTACGCTTTCGGGTGGAAGCCTTATACGTCTTGGAATCCGGGATGTTTCCGGTGGCCTACTTGAGATTTCCGCCCCCACCATCACAATAGACCAGTCCTCCGTCAGAGCCCGCACCGGCGGGATTGGTGATGCGGGGACGATCAGGCTGATGGGCGACAACCTCATCTTGTCAAGAAGTCAGGTGACGAGTGATTCTCAGGGCAGCGGTCGGGGCGGAGATATCACCGTCGTTGCAAATAGCAGTCTCTCCATCTCCGGTGCGTTCACCGACGAATTCGGCGTCACGTTTCCCGGCGGTATCCTAACGAAGGCATTCGACACCGGCAACGCTGGACGAGTGACTGTTTCTGCAGGGGCGGTAACGATGTCGGCTGGAGGGCGGATAGACAGCAGTACCGCTGCTTCCGGTCTTGGTGGTGATATTACGTTACAGGCTTCTCAAGTGGCGCTAACCAATGGCGCGACCATTTCAGCCCAAAGCACTGGGACAGGCAACGCTGGCAACATCCAGATCACCGCGAGCGATTCTTTGGTGATGCGGAATCACAGCGCTATTACCACGGCGACTACCCAGAGTGACGGGGGCAATATCACGATTCAGGCCGGGCGGCTCGTGCGGTTGACCGACAGCACGATCACGACCAGCGTGCAGGGCGGGACCGGCAATGGCGGTAACATCACGATTGACCCGACGTTTGTCATCCTGCAACGCAGCCAGATCATCGCCAACGCGTTCGGCGGCAACGGAGGTAATATCCTGATCGTGGCGGACATGTTTTTCACCGACCCGTTTAGCGTGATAAGCGCCTCTTCTACACTGGGCATTAACGGAACGATCAATATCCAGGCGCCGATCACGAACCTCAGCGGAACCCTGGCCCCCTTGTCGGAAGAGTTCTTGCAGGCCGCTGGGCTGCTGCGCGCAAGTTGCGCGGCCCGGTTCCAGGGAGGCAACGTCAGCAGTTTTGTCGTGGCCGGGCGTGACGGCATGCCGCTCGAACCAGGCGGCCTGTTGCCGAGCCCACTTTTTATAGAAAATTCTGGAAGCTCCAGGCTGGCTGGGTCTCTGAATGTTCCGGATCTTCGCGTGGGAAGATCGTTTGGTGATCAGGACTTAACCCTCGCAGCCCTGAGCGCAGGTTGTGCTTCATGACTGTAAGAGCTCTAGCGTATTGCCTGTTTCTTTTGGGTGGAAGCGTGATGGTTCTAACCGGAGATTCTGTTATCTCAGCCGCGGCGGCTGCAGACGTTTCCGCTGCGGACCGGCAGATGGCGGAAGGGCTGAAGGCATACCAGCGAGGCGCGTTTGAAGATGCAGCTGTCAGTTGGACGGAGGCGGCGCGCATGTACGCGCAAGCGGATAAACGCAGCGAACAGAGCGAGGCCCTCGTCCGCCTCTCTCAGGCCTATCAGGGGCTCGGGCATTACACGAAGGCCTTGGAGAGTCTCCAATCGGCGTCGGCTCTGATTGAGCAGACGGGCGATCGTTTGCGGCTGGCTGAGATTCGCGGCAACGCCGCGAATCTCTACCTTGCGACCGGGCAAATGGAGAACGCCTCCAAGTATTTGACCGAGGGATTGCAACTGGCCAGAGAATCGGGCAATCAGAACCTCGCGGCCCTCATCTTGAACAATATGGGCAACTTGCTGGCGAGCCAGAAGAAATACAAAGAAGCCGTCGGAGCCTATCAGGAGAGCCTGTCCTTGGCGCAGGCCGTTGGGAACAAAGCGTTGGCGGCCAGGGCGCTCATCAACGAGTCTTCGGCAAAGCTTCAGACCGGGCAAGCTCAGGACGCTAAGGTGACGCTTGACCGGGCATTAGCGCAGGCGCGCGAGTTGGAGGATTCGTATGACAAGGCCTTCAGCCTGATCACCATCGGACAGGCTTACGGCAACCTGCGTTCCTCTCTCCCCGACGACGGGAATAGTCTGTCGCAACAGGCCTACCAGGTTTTTAATGAGGCGGCGAAGGTGGCTGTGGCGATCGAAAACCCCCGGGCAGAATCTTACGCCTGGGGGCATCTGGGAGCCCTCTACGAATCGGAGCGCCGCTATGAGGAAGCCTTGGATCTCACTCGGCGGGCGGTGCTGAAGGCCCAGCAAGCGGTCGCGCCTGAGGCGCTCTATAGGTGGCATTGGCAGACAGGCCGCCTTAAGAAGGCCATGGGGAAACGTGACGAGGCGATTACGGCCTACCGGCAGGCCGCGGCCGCGCTTCAGTCCATACGCCCGGAAGTGGCGCTGGCCTTGCGGGTCGGGCAATCTTCGTTCCGCGAGTCCGTAGGGCCTGTCTACTTTGAACTGGCCGACCTCCTTCTTCTCCAGGCGGCTGCAATCCCAGAGCAGAAAAAGTCCGAGCCCTATCTCCTTGAAGCGCGGGACACCATCGAGCAGTTCAAGGTGGCCGAATTGCGCGATTACTTTCGCGATGAGTGTGTGGATGCCGCCCGGAGCCGCAGCAAGGGAATAGAAAGAGTCTCCAAGTCGGCAGCCGTCGTGTATCCGATCCTTCTTCCGGACCGGATGGAACTCTTGGTGAGCCTGTCCTCCGGACTCAAGCGGGTGTCGGTGCCGGTCACGGCCGAGACCCTCACACAAGAAGTCAGGGCCTTTCGAAAGAAAGTCGAGAAACGGACGACGCTGGAATATCTGCCGCATGCGCAGCAATTATACAATTGGCTGATTCGTCCGCTTGAACCGGTTCTGAAGGGCTTGCCGATTGACACCTTGGTGTTTGTGCCGGACGGCCCCCTTCGGACGATTCCGATGGCGGCCTTGCATGACGGCAAGCAGTTCCTGATCAGCAAATATGCCGTGGCCACGACGCCGGGCCTCACGCTCACCGATGCTCGTCCTTTGAAACGAGGCACTATCAACGCCTTGTCGGTCGGCCTGACGGAAGCCGTACAAAACTTCTCGCCTCTTCCCAATGTGTCCGAGGAGCTGAAGACGATTCAGAAGCTGTATCCGGGGACGCTCCTGCTCAATAAGGATTTCGTCATCACCAGGATGGAGAAGGAGTTGAAGGAGGGGCGGTTCACCATCCTGCACATCGCCTCGCACGGCGAAATGGAAAGTGATCCCCGGAAATCCTTTCTCCTCGCCTTCGACGGTAAGCTGACCATGGACAAGCTGAATCAAGCTATCGGACTCCTTCAGTTCCGGGACGAGCCCTTGGAGCTGTTGACGTTGAGCGCCTGCCAGACTGCGGCCGGAGATGATCGGGCTGCTTTGGGACTCGCCGGGGTGGCGATCAAAGCCGGAGCCGTGAGCGCCCTGGCGACTCTCTGGTTCATCAACGATCAGGCTTCGTCCGAACTGGTGTCGGAATTTTATCGGCAACTGAAGGGTTCATCTGTCACCAAGGCGGTCGCGCTGCAGCGCGCCCAACTGAAATTGCTTGATGATCCGGCTTTTGATCATCCGGCTTTCTGGTCTCCGTTCCTGTTGCTCAACAACTGGTTGTGACGAATGTCTGTGTGGTGAAGCCATGAAATCCCTGAAGATAATGGCGGCAATTATCCTCGGGCTCATTGTGGGGATTTCGGTTCCGGCGCTGGTCGCGGGGTATCAAAAGAAAGTGCCTGATTCGTATGGCAACGATCGGCCACTGCTCAGGCTGGTGTCTGTTGAGGACTTCCCCGTGTACAAACCCCGACGACCCAATCCTCCGCCCCTTGCTCCGCGGGGTCGCGTGGGCAGCGGCGTGCGCGGAGGAGGTGGAGAAGGGTCTCCGCTCCTTCCGTTGGCTCCTGACCACGTCGGCTTTACGATAGAAGAGCAGCCTTCCTTGTACTGGTTTCTGTCGCAAGAAACGTCTTTGGTGCTCGAGTTCACCTTGAGGGATGATCGCTCCATCAGTCCGATCATCGAAACACGGCTTCCGTCTCCGGCCCAAGCTGGAGTACACCGTACTTCCCTGAAAGACCTCGGGATCAAGCTTGAGGTGGGGGTGCAATACAAATGGTACGTGACGTTGCTTCAGGGCCCGGAAGCGTCGTCGAAGGATGTCGTAGCGGGAGGCGTTATCGAACGCCTTGACCTGCTTGAGGCGCTTCCTCACCTCGACGTGCCGAAAACCGAGGACAAGGTCTATCGTTACGCCGCGGCTGGGATCTGGTATGACGCGATCAGGGCGATCTCCGAGCAGATTGAGGCGTCTCCTAACGATGCCGTCCTTCGGTGCAAGCGGGCCTCCCTCTTGAAGCAAGTCAAGTTGTCAGAGATCGCGAAGTACGACTGCAAAGAATAGAGACGAGCGAGATCACTACTTGGTCTGTCCGTGCTTCGACCCGCAGTTCGTTTTCATGGAGTCATCCGGGGAGTCGCCGTGAGCGACGCCGCACGCCGCGCGATCAGTGGCTGAAGAG
>Ga0070706_100002178_pt1 | contig 19929 bp, 23 predicted proteins | sample KBSK5501metaG_FD_65476 | JGI IMG/M metagenome (GOLD analysis project Ga0070706, IMG submission 65476) | Corn, switchgrass and miscanthus rhizosphere microbial communities from Kellogg Biological Station, Michigan, USA - KBS K5-50-1 metaG | ecosystem: Host-associated > Plants > Roots >... | reverse complement strand
CCGAGGGTGCGGGAACGGAGGCGAGCAGCAGAACGGAGACGAGCAGGCGGTCCACGGCGTTCTCCTGGCGGCGGGTGGTGGTCCTCACGACGGCCGCGCCGCGCTGAAAGTTACCGAATCGGCAGGTCGAACGGCCGCGCGCCGGCGACGGCGTAGCTGAAGTGCCACCATTCGTTCTCGTAGTTCTGGAACCCCTCGGATTCCATTACCTGGACCAGGATCTGCCGATAGCGGAGCACCCGTCCCTCCGCGTTCGCTGTGTGTGCCGCCTCGGTGAAGGTGTCGAAGGGCGTCCCCAGGTCCAGCACGGTCCCGCTCACCAGGTCCACCAGCGTCAGGTCCACGGCCACGCCAAGGTTGTGGCGGCTGCGCCGGGCTATGTACTCCTGGTCCAGTAGATCGGTGCGCCCGACCCGTTCCGCCCAGGCCACCATCGCCTGGGTCGCACGGACGGGGCGGTACGCATCCCAGACACGAAGGCCCAGGCCGCCGGTCCGCAGCCGCGCTTCAACCCGTGCGAGCGCCTGTGCGGCCTCGCGTCGCAGCATCGCTCTCTGCGCGTCGTACCCGGGCAGCACCGCGCCGGTGAAGTTGTTGGTCGTCGCGTATCTGAGCTCGACCTCGATCGCGGGGTCGAGCGATCGGACGTCCACCAGCGCCAACTCGGCGACCGCGTCTGGGGCGACGGCGAGAGAGTCGGCCTCGACCGGCAACCGCGGGGTGGTCGCCTGGCTCGTCGGCGGGGGCGCAGGGGGTGAAGCGAGGTGTGCACACCCCAGACCGGCCCATAGCACCCAGCCGGTCAGAACCGCAGAAACCGTTGCACTACGGTCGCTTATCGGCACCATCTATCGGCCCCTCGCCAATTGGTGGTATCTTTTCTCCTTCGAAGTCGGCCCGGACCCCGGGAAGACCGCTTCCCGGGGCCTTCTGTTCTTGTCTGTCTGGTCAGGCTCATGATACGTGAAATGCGCGACAAGCTGGGCCGGGAAATCGACCAGCTCAGCCACGAGCTCAACGTCCTCCTCCCCCAGGCCATCGCCCAGGCCGTGGCCCTCGGCGATCTGCGGGAGAACTCCGAATACAAGTCCGCTCTCGAACGGCAGCAGTTCGTCCAGGCTCGCCTGGGACAGTTACACCAGCGCTTGAACCAACTGACCCAGCTCGCCAACACCGAGGCGCCCACCGACCGGGTCGGGCTCGGATCCCGGGTGACCGTCCTCGACCTGGAGACCCAAGAGACCGACATCTACACGGTGGTGCTGGCCGAGATGATGGATATCGACGCCGGGCACATCTCGCTCGCGTCGCCTCTTGGACGCGCGCTCAAGGACGGAAAGGTGGGCGACGAGATCAGTCTCCGGCTGCCGGCCCGGACGCGAACGCTGCGGATAACGGAGCTGGTGACGGTGCATCAGATTGAAAGCGTGAACAGTAAACGGTAAACAGTTAACCGTTCACGCAGTTGAGGCGCCATGGAATTCCCCAACAAACAGCTTCTGGTCGTCGGTGACCGCGTGCTGATCACGCCCGAAGAGGGTGACGACCGCACACGCGTCGGGCTCTACCTCCCCCCCACCGCCCTGGACACCCAGCAAGTCCAGAGCGGCCTCATCGTGGCGACCGGACCGGGGGACCCCGTGGCGGACCTCGGGAGCCTCGACGACGAGCCATGGAAGATCGGCGGGAACGAGCGCCGCTCGCGCGCCATGCAGGCCAGGGTGGGCGATCACGCGATCTTCTTCCGCAAGGCCGCCGTGGAGATCACGTTCGAGGATAAGAAGTACCTGGTAGTCCCGCAGGCCGCGATCCTCGTCCTGGTCCGCGATGACCTCCCCATTTGAAAGACGTGAACAGTGAACGGTAAACAGTGAACAGGGGGCCCGGTTCGTCACGGAGCCCCCTGTTCACCGTTCACTGTTCACTGTTTACTGTTCTCCCCCGTCATGTGCTACTTCCTCTTCGCGGCCAGTCCGCTCACCCTCTCCGAGGTGCGGTCCATGCTGCCGCCGGGATTCTCGGCCGACCTCGTCGGTCCGGCGGACCAGGCCGCGCTCCGGACGCTCTACCCCGCCGCCCGCACGGGTGTGCTCCTGCTCCTCGGCGCCTGCTCCTGCGATCTCGTGGTCGCCCGGTCGGACGCGCGCGAGGCCGAGCGGCACCTCCGGACCCGCCACCTCGACGCGGGGCGGTCACGCGTCGAGGTCATCGCGGCGCTCGAGAATCACCGCCGGCGCGGCGCCGGGTTCGCGTCCGTCGATGCCGCCCGGGTCGCCCTCGCCGGATTCGTGGCCGAGCACGCCCGAAACGCCGGGCCGACCCTTTATCTCCTCTGTTTCGGATCCGCCCCTCTGGACCGCCGGACGCTTGCGCGGCCGCCTGCGCAGCTTCCCCAGCGCGGGGTCCTGGCGAACGTCGGCGGCTGGCTGGTCGAGGACCGCCCAACCCTCGTGGTGCCGTAGCTACAGCTGAACCAGCTCGACCCGCTCCTCCGAGCTCTTCCCCTTGTACCCCTCCGGCTGCACCCGTCCCGCGTCCACCGAGTACGCCTTCACCATCGCGTCGCGGATCGCTTGCCCCCGGGCCACGGCGACGTCCTTGCTGTCGGCGTACGCCTCGATCCGGAGCCGGACGTCGGCGTGCGCCTTGAGCATCGCACCCAACGCCTTGAGCGAGGGGGCGGAGCCTTCGGTGATGTCAGCAGTGCCCTCCTTGAACCCCACTCCCTGCAGCGTGAGGCGCCCGTCCGCCTTGAGGCTCTGGTAGAGGCCCTCGCCGGCGGTGTTGTCCGCCGAGGAAAGCTTCGTGGAGAGGGCGGCGTCGATGGCCTTGTTCTCGTGCTCGACCACCTTCTGGATCGCTCGGTTCTCGGCATCGCTTTGAACCGCCTGGGTGAGCCGCTTGGTGAACTGCGCGTGCATCGGCGCTGCACCGAGAGCCAGCGTCGCCACGGCGAGCGCAAGCGTCGCGAGCGTTTCTCGTGTGGGCTTCATGGATCTGATCTCCGGGAAAGACGGTCGGTTGGGACCCACCCGCTATGTTTGGAGCCGCGCCCGCCAGTGTCAAGCGATTGACCCTCACCCGGCCGGCCGTGACACCACCGTGAAGCATCGGCAGACGACCTTTCGTGCCCCTGACGGCGCCGAGCTGTTCCGCCAGGCTTGGCGACCCCCGGACCCGCGGGGCGTGCTCATCAATGTCCACGGCCTGGGCGACCACAGCGGGCTGTACCCGGCGCTGCCGGAGCACTTCGTCCCCCGCGGATGGGCGGTGCACGCGTTCGATTTGCGTGGCAACGGCCGCTCGGCCGGCCGCCGCGGCTACGTCCGCCGCTGGACCGACTTCCGCGCCGACCTCGGATGCCTGCTGGACCTGGTCCGGGCCGAGGAGCCGGGCCGGCCCATTTTCCTGCTGGGTCACAGCCTCGGCGCCCTTGTCGTGCTCGACTACGCCATGGCCCGGCCGGAGGGGCTTCGCGGCGTGATCGCCGTGGCGGCCCCCCTCGGCCGGGTCGGCACGCCGTCCTGGCTTCTCGGCGTGGGACAGGTGCTCTCCAGGGTGTGGCCAACCTTCACGCTGGAGACGGGCCTGGACCTGTCCGGCCTCTCCCGCGACCCGGCGGCCCGCGACGCGGTCCTGTCCGATCCCCTCTTTCACCGCCGGGGATCCGCCCGGCTCGCCTCCGAATTCCTGACGACCGCGGCCGCCCTCCGGCGCGGCGCCGCCCGGTTTCCCCTCCCCCTGCTTCTGCTTCATGGGGGGGCCGATCGCATGGTCCTGCCGGAGGGCAGTCGCGCCTTCTCCGCCCGCGCCGGCCATCCCGACACGCGGTACATCGAGTACCCGGGCGCCTACCACGCCCTCTTCGCCGACCTCGACTCGGGCCGGGTGCTCGAAGACTTGGAGACGTGGATGCGAGAGCGCGCGGGCTGACGTGTCCGGGGGATCGCTTTGCGGTTTTCAGTCGGACATGTAGAATCATCCGGACTCGGGAGCTTCTTCTCACGATCAATCGGGAGGCGGTCGCATGATGGGGCAGCGTGAGTTCCGTTGGCATTCCCTCATTCCTGGGGTTGCTCTGGCCGCGGCGGTCGGAATGACCGCCTGCACCAAAGAACCCGCCGGCAAGGGTGCCGCAGCGGCGACCTCTCAGCCTGCCGCGCCGGCCACCATTGCGCTCATCCGCGCCGCCGATTGGATCGGCAGCGAATGGAGCGAGGATGCGCTCAAGGTCGGGTTGGGGGAGGAGGGCATGGACGCAGGCCGGGACTACGAGTTCAAGGCGTCCAGTGCCCAGGGCGACCTCGCCACGCTGCCCAACCTGGTGGACGCGGCCCTGGATGCGAAGGCCAAGGTGATCGTCACCCTGCAAGACGCGACGCTCCAAGTCGCCGTGAAGCGGGTGAAGGACACGCCGATCGTGTTCCACATCCTGTCCGATCCGTTCGCCGCCGGCGCCGGGACCAGCGACTCGGTACACCTCCCCAACGTCACGGGGGTGTACTCGCCCGGCTTTGGCGACCCCGAGCAGGAGCGCCGCATCGCCCTCATCAAGCGGCTCGTTCCCAAGGCCCGGCGGGTAGGCGTCCTCTTTTCCCCGGGCGAGCAGCTGTCGGTGGCTTTGAAGGACCGGCTCACCAGCGCGGGGAAGAAGGCCAAGCTCGAGGTGGTCGCCGTGCCTGTGAACGCCCCCGGCGACGTCGCGGAGGCCACCACGGCGCTCGTCGACAAGAAGGTGGACGCCATCGAGATCTACGGGAACGCCGTGCACGGCGGCTTCGAGAGCGTCATCAAGGTGGCCAAGGCGAAGAAGATCCCCGTCTTCTCCCCCTCGCCGTTCGAGATCATGAAGGGCGCGACGGCGGCGCTCTATCCCGACTTCCAGGAAGGCGGCGTCGTGGCGGGGCACATGATCGCCCGGATCCTCAAGGGCGAGAGCCCGGCGAAGATCCCGTTCTACCGCCTGGAGACCACGAAGACCAAGCTGGCCTCCGACGTCGCGCCGGACAGCGCCACCGGAGGCGTCGCCAAGCCCAAATGACGATGTTGATCGCGCACGACGGCGGCTGCGTCGTCGTGCGCCTCGCCGGGCGCCTCGATCAGTTCCAGCGAGGGCTCTGTTGGGCCGTGCCGGTCACCCGGGTGACCACAGCCGCATGAACCTGCTGATCGGCGCGCTGTCGGTCGGACTGTTGCTGTCGCTCCTCACCCTCGGCGTCTTCCTCACATATCGCGTCCTCGACCGTCTCGATCTCACGACCGACGGCTCGTTCGGCCTCGGCGCCGCGGTCGCGGCCTCGCTGCTCAGTCATGGGGTTCATCCCGTGCCGGCCACGATCGTCGCCGCCGCCGCCGGCTGGCTCGCGGGCGCGACCACCGGCGTCGTGCACACGGCGTTCGGTGTGGACACGCTGCTGGGGGGCATCCTGGTCAGCACCGCGCTCTACTCCGTGCAGCTCTACATCATGGGCGGCGGCGACATCTCCCTCGCCGCGGTGAACACCCTGCCCGGGCTGGCGGAGCAGGCGTGGGCGCGCCTCGGGGGCCCGCCGTCCGTCACGCTCCTCGGCACGTCGGTGAGCGCCGCCAACTTTGCGGTGCTAGCCCTTTTCGTCGTGTTCATCCTGGGCAGCATGGTCATCATGGAGCGCTTTCTGCGCACCGATCTCGGCATGGCCATCCGCGCCACCGGGGACAATCCGCAGATGGCCCGCGCGCTCGGGATCGACGTCGGCCTCATGGTGACCCTGGGCCTCGTGCTGGCGAACGGCCTGGTGGCGCTGTCCGGAGCGCTGTTCGCGCAGTATCAGGGCTTCGCCAACGTGCAGATGGGGCTCGGGATCGTCGTCGTCGGGCTCGCGTGTCTCATCGTCGGAGAGAGCCTGACCGGTCGCCGCGGGCCCGCACACCAGATCACCGGTGTGCTGGTGGGTACCATCGTCTTCCGGTTGCTCGTGGCGGGCGCGCTCCGCGCCGGGCTCGACGCGAATGCGCTCAAGCTCGTCACCGCGGTGTTCGTGCTCCTGGCGCTGGTGGTGCCCGCCGTGGTGAAACGCCTATTCCGGCGGCCCCGCCGCCTGGCAGGCCCGGCATGAGCACCCCGGTCCTCGAGCTCGAGGGGCTCTACCACACGTTCTACCCCGGGACGCCGAGCGAGCAGGTCGCCCTCCAGGGTGTGGACCTGACCGTCGAGCCGGGGAGCTTCGTCGTGGTGGTGGGCATCAACGGGTCGGGCAAATCAACGCTCCTCAATGGCATCGCCGGGAGCGTATCGCTCGACCGCGGGGAGGTCCGGTTCGCCGGCCGCGACGTGGGCCACTGGCCCGAGCACCGCCGCGCGGCGTTCATCGGCCGGGTCTTCCAGAATCCCTTCTCGGGCACGGCGCCGCACCTCACCGTGGCGGAGAACCTGGCCATCGCGTCGCAACGCGGCCAGCCGCGGGGCATCCTGCACTGGGGACTGGGCAGCGCGCGGCGCGCGCGACTCGCCGAGCGGGTCGCCGGCATGGAGCTGGGCTTGACCGGCCGCCTGGACACGCCGATGGGCGTGCTCTCGGGCGGCCAGCGGCAGGCGCTCACGCTTCTCATGGCGACGATCGTCCGGCCGGAGCTGCTGCTGCTCGACGAGCACACCGCCGCGCTGGACCCCCGCAGCGCCGAGCAGGTGGTGCGGCTCACCGAGCAGATCGTGCAACGCGACGGCCTCACCACGCTGATGGTCACCCACTCCATGAACCAGGCGGTCCGGCTGGGCGACCGCCTGCTCGTGATGCACCGGGGACGGATCGTGGAGGACTTCGCCGGAGCGCGCAAACGGCGGCTTCGGGTGGAGGACCTGCTGGATCACTTCGACCGCCTCCGCAACACCGACCTGGTGGACGAGTCCGCGGCCGAAATGCTCCGGCGCTCCTACGTGTAGACAACGGCGGACCCGTGGTGTATCCATGGGGAAGCACCCGAGCGACCAGGCCATGCCTGCTTCCACCGATCCACCCGTCCCGCTTCCCCGCCCCACTGCCGGCACCGCCTTCTGGCGGGCGCTCCGGCTGCGCTGCCCCGCCTGCGGCGGAGGACCGGTCTTCCTGCGCTGGCTCCGGGTCTGTCCGGTGTGCCCGTCCTGCGGGATCCGCCTAGCCCGGGGGGAGCGCGGCTATTGGCTCGGGGCCTACTTCGTCAACCTGATGGCGGTGGAGACGCTCTTCGCCGGCCTGTTCGGCCTGGCGCTCTGGTGGACCTGGCCCGATCCGCCGTGGGACGCGATCGAGTGGGGGCTCGCGGGCACGATGGTGGTGCTCCCCTTCGTGCTCTACCCCTGGTCGCACACGCTCTTTCTCGCCTTCGACCTCCTCATGCGACCCCCCGCCGCCCCGGACTTCGAGGCGCCCCGGGAGCGCGCGCCGGCCATCCCCCGCCGCGGCCGCTAGCCCCGCGGCCACGCGGCGCTCGGGAGGGTTGCGGCCCGCCGACCGCGGCGCATGTTAGGGGAGCCCGGGCGCGCTGGAGGTGCCCATGCCGTCCCTCGCAGAAGGGTCCACGACTGTGGACCGGCCGGTGGCCTCGGATATCGATGTCTTCGGCCTGACCCACGCCGGGAAGGTCCGCCCGATCAATCAGGACCAGTTCCTCATCGCCAGCCTGCACAAGACCATGCAGGTCCACGCCTCGAGTGTGCCGCTGGATCAGCTGGGCGAGCTGACCAGCGAGTCGCGGGGCTATCTCTTCATGGTGGCCGATGGGGTGGGCGGCGGCCCGGCCGGCGAGCGGGCCAGCGGAACGGCGCTGCAGGCGATCGCGGAGTACGCGACCCACACGATGCGGTTCTACTACCACCACGACCCGGATCTCGAGACCCGCTTCATCGAGGAGCTCCAGGACGCGGTGCGGCAGAGCCACGAGATCATCCGCACCCGCGACGCCGGCGCGGCGACGACGCTCACGATGGTGGTGGTGCGCTGGCCCCGGGCCTACGTCGTCCAGGTGGGCGACAGCCGGGCGTATCTCCTGCACGAAGGGCAGCTCCAGCAGCTCACCAAGGACCAGACGATGGCGCAGGTGCTCATGGACGCGGGCGTGGTGCCCTCGCCGGAGCTTCCCATCTCGCGCTGGCGCAACGTCCTGGTGAGCGCGCTGGGCGGCCGGGAAGCGAATCCGGTGCTCTCCGCCATCACGCTACGCTGGGAGGATGTGATGCTTCTCTGCACCGACGGTCTGACGAAGCACGTGACCGACGAGGAGATCGCCGACCAGTTGGTCGGCGACCGGGCGGCGGAGGAGATCTGCCGGAACCTGCTGGCGCTCACGCTCGAGCGCGGGGCCAGCGACAACGTGACGATCATGGTGGGCCGCCTTCGCAGCCGGCAACCGGGCTGAGGGGTCGTCAGCCCCGCCAGAGCGCCAGCCAGACACCCCAGCCGCACAGCACGACGCCGGCCAGACGCCCGATCAGCGGCCCGGCCGGTGTCGCCTTTTCCAGCAGCACGAGTCCGGCGAGCACCGCGACCCAGGCGAGGTTCATCACGCCCGCCACGAAGAGCAGACTCATCAGGAGCCAGCAGCAGCCGACGCACCAGGTCCCGTGGCGGAGCCCCATCGCCAGGGCGCCCGCCGCGCCCTCCCTCCACTCCGTCGCGAAGAAATGGAACGGCGACCGGCAGTGCGCCAGACAGGCCCGCTTGAGCGGCGTCCATTGGAACACGCCCGCGCCCACCAGCAGCACGCCGGCCGCGACGGGCTTGACTCGCATCGCGTCGGGAGCGAGGAGCGCGGCGGAGTGGAGCGCCCACTGCGCGAGGGTCGCCGCGGCGCTGTAGCCCAGCCAGATCAACAGGTACCCGCCCAGGAATGCCCCGGTCGCCACGAACGGGAGGCCGGCGCCGTGCCGGCGCCGCAGCACGCCGAGAACCAGGATCGCGACCGGCGCGGCCGACGGCAGCATCATCGCGATCATCATGACCGACCACATGGCGAACAGACCGGCGAGATCGGCGGCGTGCCAGACCGCCGGGCTCGGCATCGTCATCGCGCCGACCATGCCCGGCATGGACGCGTGCTCCGACCCCCGCGCCAGCGCGACCGTCGCCCCCCACGCGAGCACGCCGAGGGCCGCCAGCCCCGCGAGCCCGATGGCGCGGTCGCGCCGGATCAGCGGTTCAATCGCGCTTACTGGTTCGTCCACGTGGTGCGCGCGTAGCAAGCGTAGCGTCCGGGGTGCTCGAACGCGATCTCTCCGTGTCGCACCTTCATCGCGCTCGTGGTGCACACGCTCCCGTCGCTCCACATGAACCCGCCCTTGGGATAGACGATGTGCACGTCCTTCTCCTGCCCTGACACCGCATCCCGGATCGGCTCCTGCTGCACCTCCAGAACACCCGGAATGCGGTACCGTGAGTGGGTGCCGCTCACCGTCATCTCGATCGGCTCGAGCACGGGACCGGCGAACGAGGTCACCGTCGCCGCCAGCGCCTCCCACGGCATCCCGCCCATCTGGCCGGACAGGATGGCGGAGACCGCGACCACCTGCTCCGGCTTGAGAGCGCGGTCGAGAAAGAGCGTGACCTTCCCATTGCCCTGGTGGATCGCGCCGGGATACTTGCACACGACGATGCCGCGGGCGCCGGCCAGCTGGATCGTCCCGAGCCGGCCGTCGATGATCTCGAAGCCGATGACAAACTCGCAGGAACCCCGATCCGGATAGCCGGCGAACTGGCAGCCGCAGCCATGATTGCAGTTGCAGCACTCCATCTGGTGCAGCGTCACCCGGTACGGGGTCCGGGCGGCGAGCGCGGGAGACGCGGCCGCTGGTGTGGCCATGTGAACTGCCTCCGGTTTTGGCGAAAGTGTACCCCAATGATGGGCGTCCCGGTGCCGGATGGTAAAGAGGGCCGGGTTACATTCCGGGTGCCGATGCCCCGTTTCTCGCGCCGCGGCCCTCACCCCGCCGCGGTCCTCGGTTCCGTACTGGCCCTGGCCTGGCTCGCCGGGGCCTGCGCGGCACCGTCTGCGCCGGCCCCGGGCGCCACGCCCTCGCCCGAAGCACCGGCGAGCCCCGAAAGGCAGCCCGCCGCGCCGGCCCTCGACGAGTGTGCCGTCACCCCGGCGGCGCCGCCTGGCGCCGACACGATTCGCGTCGTCGCGGGAAGCGGGTTCGCCGCTCACCAGTTGTACCAGACCCTGGTCCGCCTCGACTGCGCCGGACGGCTTCGCCCCGCTCTGGCCGACGACTGGGCGTCGGCTGACGGCGGCCTCAGCTGGACCTTCTCGCTCGGGACCGCCCGGTTCTGGGACGGCACGCCCGTCACCGCGGAAATGATCAAGGCCGGCTGGATGCAGGACTCCGCGGCGACCATCCGGCTGCGGCAGGCCGGCGTCATTCTGATCAGCGCCCCGGGCGATCGCGAGCTCCGGATCCTCCTCGCTGCCCCGCGCCAGTCGGTCCCCGAGGCGCTTGCCGATTCCCGACTCGCGATCGCCCGCCGCGTCCCCGAGTCGGGGTGGCCCATCGGGACCGGGCCGTATCATCTTCCCGAGACCGACCCGGCGCCTACGACGCTCGAGCCCGTGGGCGGAGGTCGTCCCGTGCGGGTGCTTTCCCCCCCGCCGGATCTGCGGGACGCCATCGACGCCGGAGCGGACCTGGTCGTCACCGACGATCCGGCCACGCTCGCCTACGCGGCGCAGCGGCCGGACCTGGCGTCGGTCCCGCTGCCCTGGAGCCGCACCTATGCGCTCGCGTTGACCGCGCCCGCGGACTCCCTCATGGTCACGGCGGCGGGGTTCCGGGAGGCGCTCGCCCGTGACGCGGTCCGGGTGGATGCGCGGGCGGCAATGCCTTATCCGTTCCCCCCGGCGTGCGCGCCCCGCCTAGCGGACCCACCGCGCCGCGCGGGGCGCGGCGCGCCGCGGATCAGCTATCCCGCCGGAGATGGCACCGCGCGCGACCTGGCGGCCCGGCTCGCGGCGCTCGGCGTCGTCGGCGCGCACGCGATCGTTCCAATGGCCGCCGCGGCGTTCGCCGCCTCGCGGCGGGAGGGAGGCGAGGTTGCCTACGTCCTTTCCCTGCCTCGGGGGGCGGGGACCTGCGAGGATTTGCCGCTGCCTCCGGGTGCAGCCGTGGTACCGCTCGTGGACGTCCGCGCGCACGCGCTGGTCCGGCGCGGCGCCCCGCCGCTCACGCTCGACTGGGACGGGGCGGTACGTCTCCTCGTGGAGGCGCCGTGACATTTCGCATCCGGCTGTTCCTTGCCTTCGTCGCGGTTCTGCTGATTCCGCTCGGCGTGCTCGCTTTCGGCGTCCGGCGCGAGGTCGAGCGGCGGGTCACCGCGGAATACGATCGGCGCGTCCACGTCCTCGCCGCGGTGATCGAGGACGACCTGCGCCGGCAGAGCGGCGACGTCGCCGCTCGCCTCGGCGCGCTCCGCGACGAGCTCGCGGGCGACAACCGGTTCCGCCTCGCCGCCGGGCAGCGCGATCCGGGAGCCCGGGCCTGGCTGCTCGACTATGCCGGCGGCGCCATGCACCTGGCCGGCCTCGCGGTGCTCCTGGTGCAGGACAGCGCGGGCCGGGTGCTGAGCTCGGGTCACTTCCGCAACGAGTTCGACCGGGAGGAGCCGGCGCTTCCGGCCTTCCTCGCCGCCACCCGAGACAGCGTCGCCGTCGTACGGGTGCGGACCGCCGAGACCGAGCTGCTGGCCCTCGCCCGGGTGGACTCCCTCCGGGTCGCCGGTCGCCCGTTCACGATCGTCGGCGGCGTCGCGGTCGAGCCCGCCCGCCTTGCGCGAGCCGATTCGGGGGCGGGGTTGGCGGTGTCGCTGCTCTCCCCCGGCGCCGACACGGCGGGCGCGGGCGGTGAGGTGGTCGCCGAGCTCGGTGTCCCGTACCTGGACCTCACCCGGGAGACCCCGCCCGCCGCCGACACCGCCCGCGTCATCGTGACCCAGTCGCTCGCGCCCCTCGAGGCGCTCCGCCGCGGTGTGGACACCTGGTTCCTCGTCGCCCTGGGCCTCACGACCGCCGCCGCCGTGCTCGCCGCTGCGTGGCTCGCCCGCCGCATAGGGGAGCCGCTCGCGGACCTTGCCCGGAAGACCGGGACCATCGACCTGGATCGCCTCGACGCCGACTTCGCCACCGATCGCCGCGACGAGATCGGGGCGCTCGCGCGTCTCCTGGGCGAGATGACGGCGCGGCTGCGGCAGAGCGCCGCCCGGCTGCGCGAAGCGGAGCGCCGCGCGACCCTGGGCGACGTCGCCCGGCAGGTGAATCACGACGTGAAGAACGGCCTCGCGCCCATCCGGCACGTGCTCCGGCACCTCACCCGGGTCTCGGCCGAGGAGCCCGCCTCGCTGCCCGGCGTCTTCGAGGAGCGGCGTGGGACGCTCGAGTCGAGCGTCCTCTACCTTGAGACACTCGCTCAGAACTACGCGCGGCTCACGCCGCCGATGGAGCAGCGGCCCTGCGACGTCAATGCCGTGGTCCGGGAGGTGGCCCGCCTGGTGGAGAACCGCGCGCCCATCCGGCTGGAGCTGGCGCCGGACCTGCCGGCGGTCACCGGGGACGCCCTCGCGATCCGGCGGGTGCTGGAGAACCTGGTCGGCAACGCGGCGGACGGCCTCGACGGGCGACCCGGGGGCACGGTGACCCTGTCGACGGCGGGCGCCCGCGACGGCGCCGTGGCGGTGATTCGGCTGACCGTGGCTGACAACGGCCGCGGCATGACCCGGGCCGAGCTGGACCGGGCGTTTGATGATTTCTACACGACCAAGGAAAGCGGAACCGGCTTGGGACTCACGATCGTGCGCCGGCTGGTGCAGGATCTCGGCGGGCGCCTGCGGGTCGAGACAGAGCCCGGCGTGGGCACCCGCGTCATCGTCGAGCTTCCGGAGAAGCATCCCTCGTGACCCTCGTGCTCGTGGTGGACGATGTCCGCGCGATGAGCGGGCAGTACGCCTACGACCTGAAACGCCTCGGCGGCTACGACGTCCTGATCGCCGACAGCGGGGCTGAGGCCCTCGAGGTCATCGCGAGCGAAGCGCCCGACTGCGTCGTGCTCGATCTCGAGATGCCCGGCATGGACGGGTTCGACGTGCTGCGCACGCTTGACCGGCGGGGCGTCGAGACGCCGGTGATCGTCTACACCGGCACCGGCAACTTCGATCGCTGCATCCAGGCCGTGCGCCTCGGCGCCGCGGGCTTCGTGGACAAGAGCGAGCCGATGGAGCGGATCGTGCGCGAGATCGAGACGGTCCTCGAACGCAAGCGGCTCGAGTTCGAAGTACAGACCCTCCGCCGCCGCCTCGACGCCGAGAGCTCGCTCATCGGCGACAGCGCGCCGATCCGCAAGTTGCGCGAGGTCATCGCGCGCTTGGCGCCGATCCCGACTACCGTGCTGATCCTTGGAGAGAGCGGCTCCGGCAAGGAGCTCGTCGCGCGCGACCTCCATCGGCTCGGCGCGAACCCCAAAGCCCCGTTCGTCGTCCTCAACTGCGCGGCGCTTCCGGAAAACCTGGTGGAGAGCGAGCTGTTCGGCCACGAGCGCGGGGCGTTCACCGGCGCGTCGGCCACCCGTCGCGGCGCCTTCGAGGCCGCGGAGCGCGGCACCCTCTTCCTCGACGAGATCGGCGAGCTCCCGCTTCCCGCGCAGGCCAAGCTGCTCCGCGTGCTCGAAGAGCATACGGTCACGCGACTGGGCGGCAACCGGCCGCTCCGCGTGGAGGCCCGGGTAGTCGCCGCCACCAATCGTGAGCTCGAGGCCGACGTGGCCGCCGGCCGGTTCCGCCAGGACCTGCTCTACCGGCTCAACGCGCACGTCATCCGGGTCCCGCCGCTCCGGGAGCGGCTCTCTGACGTCCCCGCGATCGCGGACGCGATCCTCTCCGCCGTTTGCGATCGGTTCGGCGTGCGCAAGAAGCGGCTCGCGCCCGACGCCCTGGACGCGCTGATGGGTTACGACTGGGCCCGTAACAACGTCCGCGAGCTTCGCAACGGGGTCGAGCGCATGGTGATCGCCGCCGACGGCGACGTGATCGGCCCCGAGCACGTCCCGGCGGAGATCCTCGAGGCCCGATCGCCCGGCGCCGGGGCGGATGGCTCGTTCCAGGCGCTGCGCGCCGAAGCCGAGCGGCAGATCGTGGTCGCCGCGCTCGAACGCAACCGCTGGCACATCACCCGGACCGCCGAAGAGCTCGGTCTGGCGGACCACGCCAGCCTCCTCAAGATCATGCGCCGACTCGGAGTCGAGCGCCCCACGTCCTAGCGCCTGGCTCCGGCCTCGTGTCCGGATGGACACGGGGACCGCCCGGCGTCCGTGTTCCGCGGAACACGCCCCACCTTCGTCGGCCCGATTCGCCCTCGCCGTTTCCCCTTCTAAGCACCGCTGGCCCTTCACCTTCCCCGGCGTCCAGCCCGCCGCCCGACGCGTGGTCCTCCGGTTGCCTTTCACGTGGGCGCCCGTCACCCCACATGCGCCGCCGGCGCCGCACCTAGGAGGAAGTCATGCTCGCCCCGTTCAACCGCCTCTCGCTCGTCACGGTTTCCCCGCTCCTGATGCTCGCCATCGGCTGCGCCGACAAGGGCACGACCCGCACGGCCACTGTGGCCGCGTCCGTGACCGTGGATACCACCCGTTGGTCGCCATCGAAGACGCCGAGTCCGGAACCGAGCTCCGCAGCGGCAAAGACCGTGGCCTATACCGACGGCGAGACCGCGTACCAGGCCGGCCGGTACGCCGAAGCCGCCGACCTGTTCAGCGCCTACACCGACCGCAAGCCCGAGAACCCCTGGGGCTTCTACATGCTCGGCCTCTCGTCCTGGAAGTCGGGTAACCTCGCCCAGGCCGACGTCGCTTTCGGCGAAGCGTTGAAGCTGGATCCCAAGCACCAGAAGAGCCTGCTCAACTCCGCGCGGGTGCTGCTCGAGCTCGGCCGGACCGACGAGGCGCTGGGTCGGGTCGAGGCCGCCCTTGCGCTCGACTCCACCTCGGCGGAGTCCTGGCGCGTGCTGGGTCGCACCCAGGTCGAGCTCGGCCACTCGGACGAGGCGATCGATGCCTACCGCCGGGCCGTCACCCTCGACGATCACGACGTGTGGGCCATGAACAACCTCGCCCTGATCTACATCCGGCAGGGCTGCCCCACGGAGGCGCTGGCTCCGCTGGCGCGCGCGACCCAGCTCAAGCCCGGCGCCCCGGTGTTTCAGAACAACCTCGGGCAGGCCCTGGAGGCGAGCGGCTACCCGGCCGCGGCCCAGCAGGCCTACGAGGCCGCGCTCACAGCGGACAGCACCTACCAGAAAGCGTCCCTCGCGCTGGAGCGGGTGGCTGGCCGGGGACCGGACTCCACCGGCGCCGAGGTGGATCTCGCGGCGCTTGCACAGCAGTTCCAGGCGAGCGTCGAGCAGTGGCGTGACACGCTGGCCCGCGAGGGGCAGGCGGAAGAGAGCAAGCAGGCGGCGAGCGCTGCGGCCGCCGGAATGGCCCGGGACTCCACGCCGGAAACAGTGACCCGGCCGGAGTCGGAGCACTGAGCGGCGGCACCCCTCCCCCAGGCGTAGCGGGCAGCGCGACCGGATACCATCGCCGTCGCTCACGCGCTGCCCGCTACGCTCCCCGCTCTCCTTTCGTCCGTGTCGGCGACCAAAGCGAGCTAAGCGGCGCCGCCCACACACGGTCGTCCACGCGCTCAATTTCCCGCCCAAGGTACAGGAGCACGCCTCGGCGGAACCGACGCCCAGCGAGATCCCGCAGCGTCCTGAGTCCTCGGAGGTCGGCGGTCCCGATGCTCGCCGTGGCCTTCACCTCGACGCCGACGATCGCGCCGTCGGCACTCTCGAGCACGAGATCGACTTCGTGGCCGGATTCGGTGCGGAAGTGGGACACCGTCGGCCTGGTCCGGCTCCACCCGGCCTGCTTGAGAACCTCCATCACCGCGAAGGTCTCGAGCAGGGGGCCCGCGAGGCCGGCGTCGTAAGCCAGCCGCTCCTCCGTCACGAGCGCCAGGTGCGCCATGAGCCCGCTGTCACAGAGAAAGAGCTTGGGTGCCTTGACCATCCGCCTGCCGAGGTCCGCCGTCCAGGCCGGGACGCGGATGGCCAGGTGCGCCGTTTCGAGCAGCCCTAGGTAGCGCCGGAGGCTGGTGTTGGGCACGCCGAGGTCTCGGCTCAGACCGGCGGCGTTGAGCAGCCCGCTCGAGCGCGCCGCCAGGAGCCCAAGCAACTGAGGCATCGGGGCGAGATCGGCGACCTGTGCCAGGTCGCGCACGTCCCGATCGAGCAGGGTGGTGACGTACGAGCGGAACCACGCGGCCCGCCGTTCGAACCCGAGGGCCTGGACCCGGGGATAGCCGCCCACCAGTGCGGCGGCGATCACCTCGTCTCGCGACTCGGCGCCGCGCGATCCCACGCCTCCCGTTGTCGCGGCAAGCGCCGATGTGTCGCCGGTGAAGACCGCGTCGACAAAGCCCTCCCGTACGCGACGGATCTCTCCTTGAGACAGCGGAGCCAGAGGTACTATCTCCAGAAGTCCGCGCGGCCAGTCGGGAGGCCGAGTCAACGGGAGCGGACTCGTCGAGGCGATGAGCAGGAAGCGCCCGGGTTTGGGGTCCCGAAGGATCGAGCTCCGGATGGCCGGCAGGAGGCCCGGAGCCCGCTGCACTTCATCGACGACGGCGCGCGGACCGAGAGTCTCGAGGAACCCATCCGGATCCCTCCGGGCGAGCGACAGTGTGGCGGCGTCGTCCAGGGTCGCGAACTCGCCTGCCGGCGGGCCGGTAGTGAGGCGGGTAGTGAGAGTGGTCTTGCCGGTCTGACGAGCGCCAACCAGCAGGACGGCGGGTGTGCGATTGAAGGCCAGCAGGAGGGCGTCGCCAGCCCGGCGGGGATAGTAAGCCTGCTCATTCATGGTCGTAATTTGACCACATGATGGTCGAATTACAACCAACCTATAGCCACTACCCGCCGTCTATCTACTAACTATGTCTCCCGTAATCAGTTGAGCAAACTGCTGCAACTCCTTCGCGTTCAGGTCAGAGATTGCCCAGTAGGTCATCCCACCGGCCGCTCCATGAGCCGACTGGTATCCGCGGTTCGATTCCACCTTGAGCGCGGCGGTCGAATCGCCGCTCGGCCACAGGAACAGATTGATCACATGCTGCCGGCGCGCGTAGACAATCGCGGCCGTCGGTCGGTCCAGGACGTAGTCGAGCCGTCCCCCGATCAGGCGGAAGCCGAGCGAGTCCAGCTCGGGGACCGGCGGCGAGTAGTCGAGCTTGCCCGCGAACCAGGGCTTCACGGTGTGGTGGTCCGATGTCGCGACATCGGTCAGATGCGAGAGCTGGAGCGACCGGACGTGCGCCGCCAGCACCTGCGATTCGAGGGGCGCCATCCGATGCGAGACGCTCCACATCGCCCACTCCCGGCCGCCCAGCACGGCCACGACGATGGTGGCCGCCAGCGCGACCCACTGCGCCACTCGGGGGGCACGCCCGGGGGCCGGGGGCGTCGCCCGGGCCATCGCCTCGTGCAAGCTCTCCCGGACGCGGCGGTGCAGCTCCTCGGGCGCCTGCTCCGGTGACAGGTGCGTGCGGAGCGCCGCCTGAAGCTGGCGCTCCCGCCCCACCCGGGCCGCGCACGCGGGGCACTCTTTCAGGTGCGCCTCGACCCCGGCGACCGCGAGCCCCTCGAGCTCCCCGTCCACGTAGGCGCTGAGCTGAATGTCGAAGCCTTCACATTGCACCATGGTCAGGTCCTCCCGAGGTCTTCGACCGGCAGCATTGTCTGGAGGCGCCGGCGGGCCCGGGCCAGCCGCGACATGACCGTGCCCAGCGGTATGCCGAGCACGCTGGCGATCTCCTTGTAGGAGAGGTCCTGCACGTCCCGCAGCACGACCACCTCGCGAAATTCGATGGGGAGCGCCTCCACCGCCCGGCTCAACCGGTCCCGAAGCGCGCCGTCCACCGCCTGAGCCTCAGGATCCTTGCCTAGCTCCACGCCGTGCTCGGCCTCGTCGAATTCGGTCAAGCTCGGGCGGTCCCGGCGGCGCTTGAGCCAGCTATAGCAGGTCCGCCGGACGATGGTGAGCAGCCACGCCCGCTCGTCGCCCCCCCGGAAGCTGTCGAAGTACCGCAGCGCCCGGAGATACGCGTCCTGCACCAGGTCCTCGGCGTCGTGAACGTCGCGCACCAGGTAGCGCGCCAGCGAGTACGCCGCGTCCAGGTGCGGTAGCATGAGCTGCTCGAACCGCGTGCCGCTCTCTGTTTCGACCACGGCCTCCCCTGTTCAGGTCCGCAGGCCGGCGCCCGATGCGTGAAGCCCCTCCGTACTGGACCGCCCGGACCCCGAAGCTATTCCCTTGCCCGCCACGATGACCGGGACTGTCGTGGCGCAATGAGGCCCCGCCCCTTTCCAACACCGGCCCCCGAGCCCATCGTTGACCGCACTGCTCGCCATTCGAAACCCACAACCGGGAGGTTGTCATGCAATCCACGAACGGATCCACACGGGCGATGATGGGGATGGCAACGACCGCGCTGCTGCTCTCCTTGGCGGGCACGGCGCAGGCCCAGGATCCGGTCAAGGCCGCGCCCAAGAACTTCAAGGTTCTACTCGAGAACGACCGTGTGCGGGTGCTCGACTTCCACGGCACGTCGGGGCAGAAGATCCCGATGCACTCGCATCCGGCCTACATCACCTACAGCATCTCGGGCGCGGGCAAGACGAAGTTCACGTTGGCCGACGGCAAGACCGTCGAGCGCCCCGCCGCCACGGGCCAGGCGACCTGGCACGAGGCGGAGACCCACGCCAGCGAGTACGAAGGCGCCGGGACGGCCCACGTCCTGCTGGTCGAGCTGAAGGGACCCGGCAAGTAGCGGGCTGGTCGAGGCAGGGACGCCGCCCAGCCCCGGTCCCCTCGTCGCGAACCTTGAAGGTGAAAGGCGCGTTGTACCTCGCGTGACCACTCACACGAGGCCGTTATGCCCATGCCCCCGGTCCGCCTGACCGCTCTGACCCTGCTGCTCCTAACCGCCGGCGGAGCGTCAGCCCTCCCTGCGCAGACCAGCTCCAAGCGCGTCATCTCGCTGGCCGCTGCGAAGAAGATCGCGGCCGCCGCCGAGGCGGAGGCGAAGAAGCGCGGCGCCACCGTCGTGATCGTGGTGGTGGACGACGGCGGCTACCCTCTCATCCTCGAGCGCTTGGACGACACCCAGGTGGCGAGCGTCGACGTGGGCATCGCGAAGGCGCGTACCGCCGCGATCTTCCGACGGCCCAGCAGGGTATTCGAGGATCAGGTGAAGAACGGGAGGGTAGCGGCCCTGGCGTTGCCCGGGGCGGTGCCGCTTCAAGGAGGGCTGCCCATCGTGCTGGAGGGGAAGGTGATCGGCGCGATCGGCGTGAGCGGTAACACGCCCCAGGAGGACGAGGAGATCGCGATGGCGGGAGCCTCGGCTGCGGAGGCCGCCTTGGCCGGGACCCTACCGGAGGCAAGCAGGCAATGAGGGCGCAGTTGAAAGCGGCACCTGCAGGAGACCCTCGCGTTCTCTAGTCCGCCGCCCTACACGCCGCTCGCCCGACGTCTCATCGCTTAGGCGCCCGCCCGCCGATAACGGCGGGCGGGCGCTTCATGCGGTCCAGTGAAGGCGGAGACATGCAAGGCACACTACGGTTGACTCCAGATGACTTCGGTTTATATTCGGTATTACAGCCGAACAGATGCCGAAAATGCGCTACTTCTCCTCACTCAACCCAACCGTCTACATCCCTCGGGCTCCAACCCCACCGGGCCTCGCCGAAGCAAGGCCAGAACCCCTGTGCCCGGAATGCGGCGCGCCGCTCGTCCGGGCCTCCGCCTGTCTCGGCTGCGCTCGTTGCGGCTGGGGTACCTGCGGATGACGCCGGCGCTGATCCGGGCCCGGAACAACCAGAGGCCGCAGCTGGATCTGCTCC
>Ga0070706_100002177_pt1 | contig 19930 bp, 9 predicted proteins | sample KBSK5501metaG_FD_65476 | JGI IMG/M metagenome (GOLD analysis project Ga0070706, IMG submission 65476) | Corn, switchgrass and miscanthus rhizosphere microbial communities from Kellogg Biological Station, Michigan, USA - KBS K5-50-1 metaG | ecosystem: Host-associated > Plants > Roots >... | reverse complement strand
CGCATTCAAGGCGCAGGCGCGCAACCGCCTCGCGCTGGTGCAGATGCGCAAGGGCGAGTTCAAGGCAGCCGTCGCATCGGCCACCGCCGCGCTCAAGGCGGCGCGCCAAAGCAAACAGGTCCCGCTCGAGGCGATGAGCCTGTTTCGGCTCGCCGAAGCGCAGTCCCGCAACAGGATGGACTATGAGCTAGGCGCCCGAAATGCGGCGCGAGCCGCTGAACTGTTTCACGCGCTGGGACGGCCCGCGGATGAGGGCCGTGCGCGATGGGTTGTCGCGATCGCGCGTAGCGACCAAGGTCGCGCCGCCGAGTCCGCCAAGGCAGCAGAAGTAGCGTTGGCGCTGTGCCGCAAGGCCGGCGACCTGTATGGCGCCGGCAATGCGCTCAACCTGCTCATCTTCAACGAGCCCGATTTCGCCACCAGGTTGAAGTTGCTGAATCAGGCACTCGCCGATTTCGAGGCCGCGGGCTATGTCGAACGTCAGGGGGTGATCACCGGCAACCTGGGCATCGCGTACAGTCAACTCGGGCTATACCGGCGCGCACGCCGCCTGTTGCTCAAAGCGCATGGAATCTATCGTCGGACTGGCGCGCGTGCAGGCCAGGGCACAAGTCTCGGGGAGCTGGCTGACGCAGAGCTCGCCATGGGGCACCTCGACAAGGCTCGCAGTTACATTGCCGAAATGGCGGGAATAGCGGAAGCCGTCGGCGATTACCTGATCGCCGCGATCGTGCCCATCGCCCAAGGTCGGCTGGCATTGCTCGAGGGTGAAGCAACGGCCGCCCTGCGTCATTTCGAGCGCGCGGAGAAGCTCACGCGTGGCGGTGAACTCGTCTCCCTCGAGTTCAACGCCCTGACCGGTATTGGGCAAGCCCATCTGGCGCTGAACAAGATGCGCCCCGCGTTGGCCGCCACGCGGCGTGCTGCCGAATTGCATCGCGCGCACGACCTGGCCGCGCTCGATGGGATGTCGCCCACGCTCCTGTGGTCGTCACACAGCCGAGCCCTGCAAGCCAACAAGCAAACCCCGGCCGCGCGCGAGGCACTGGAGACCGCGTATGAAATCATGCGCAAAGGCATCGTTAACCTAAGCGACGAGGGTCTGCGCCGCAACTACTTGAACAAGATCGAGGCACACCGCGAGATCGTCCGCGCTTGGATCAAGGACGCGCGCAAGCGCCGCCTGTCCCCGGAACGGCGCGCCGCCCATCTGGTGGGCGAGGCGAATCTGCGCGAACCGTTCGAACGGCTGGTGGATACGGGTCTCCGCCTCAACGAGCTGCGCAGCGCCGCCGAATTGCATGAGTTCCTGATCGACGAAGCCACCGAGCTCTCCGGCGCCGAGCGCGTGCTGCTGGTGCTGGAGACGCAGCAAGGGTTGCAACTGGCAGGCTCGCTCGTGCCGCGCGGCGAGGACGCGCAGGCGCTGTTGCACGACATCACGCCTTCGCTGGCGGAAGTACGACGCACACGCGCAGTCAGCCTGACGCATGGCCCCGAGGGTGTGAGCGAGCTCGACCAGCGCTCGCGCATCATCGCTCCGCTCGTGGCGCAACGGCACCTGCTGGGCTACCTCTATGTCGATCTCGACGGCGCGTTCGGGCGGTTGCGTGAATCCGACCGCGACCTGCTCGGCCTGCTGGCGAGCCAGGCCGCGGTCGCGCTGGACAACGCGCAGTGGTCGCAGGGCCTCGAGCAAAAGGTCGAAGAGCGCACGTCGGAACTGACGGCGTCCAACGCCAACCTCGAACAGCGCAACGCCGAGCTCGCGATCATCAATTCGATCCAGCAGGGGCTTGCCGCCGAACTGAACTTCCAGGCGATCGTCGATCTGGTCGGGGACAAGCTGCGCGAAGTCTTCAATACGCCGGACCTCGGCATACGCTGGTACGACGAAAAAGCCAACCTCGTGCACTACCTCTACGAGTACGAGCACGGCAAGCGCATGCACCACGCGCCTCGGCCGCCGACGCCGGGCGGCATGGGCGAGACGATGCAGAAGACGCGCCGGCCTTTGATCCTCAATAGCGCGGCAGACTACGAAAAGTTGCCGGGAGGTGCTTTGCCCGGCACGGATATGAGCAAATCCCTGATCGCCGTGCCGATCATCAGCAGCGACCGCGTCCTCGGCACGATCGTCATCGAAAACTACGAGCGCGAGAACGCCTACGAGGAATCCGAGCTGCGCCTGCTGACTACCATCGCCGCCTCGCTCGGCACCGCGCTCGAGAACGCGCGCCTCTTCGATGAGACGCAGCGTCTGTTCAAGGCCGAGCAGCAGCGTGCGGCCGAGCTCGCGATCATCAACTCGATTCAGCAGGGCCTAGCCGCCGAACTGGATTTCCAGGCCATCGTCGACCTCGTCGGCGAGAAGCTGCGCGGGGTCTTCCATACGCCGAATCTTGGCATCCTTTGGTACAACGAAAAATCGAACCTGCTCCACTATCTGTATGTATACGAGCACGGTAAACGCCTCGTCATCGAACCGCGATCGCCAGCTCCAGGCGGTACCTTCGAGACCATGAGCCGGACGCGCCAGCCCGTGGTACTCAACACCGCTGCAGATTACGAAAGAGTTGGTCAAGTTGCCGTTCCTGGCACGGACCAAAGCAAATCGTCGATTGGTGTTCCCATCATCAGCAGCGACCGCGTGCTCGGAATAATCAGCCTTGAAGACTACGAGCGCGAGAACGCCTACGGCGAATCCGAGCTGCGCCTGCTTACGACCATCGCGGCATCGCTGGGCACTGCGCTCGAGAACGCGCGTCTTTTCGACGAAACGCAACGCCTGCTCAAGGAAACGGAACAGCGCGCCGCTGAGCTGGCGATCATCAACAGCGTGCAAGAGGGCCTGGCATCGAAACTGGAGATGCAGGCCATCTACGACCTGGTCGGAAACAAGATCCGCGACATATTCAACGCCGACGTGGTTGCGATCAACCTGTATGAACCGGACGCGAGTCTCACTCGCTACTGTTTTCTCCTCGATCACGGCGAGCGCTTTCATCCGGAGCCGGCTGTTCCGAGAGGCTTTACCGGGCACATCCTTCGGACGCGCCAACCCCTCCTGATCCATACCATCGATGAATTGAATCGGTGGATGACAGAGCTGGGTTCCAGCAACATCGGCGGCGCCACGGTGGACAACTCGTACATCTACGTCCCGATCCTCCACGGCGACGCGGCGAGCGGCGTGATCTCGGTAGGCAAGCAGCCAGCGCACGCCTTTTCGGATTCGGACGTGAGCCTGCTGACCACACTCGGCAACGCCATGAGCGTGGCGCTCGAAAATGCCCGTCTCTTCGACGAGACGCAGCGCCTGCTCAAGGAAACCGAGCAGCGAGCTGCAGAACTGGCGGTGATCAACCGCATCCAGGAAGGCATGGCGGCCGAGCTCGACTTCCACGCGATCGTCGACCTGGTCGGCGACAAGCTGCGCGAAGTCTTCCACACCGGCGACATCTTCATCCTCTGGAACGACGCGAAGGCCAACCTCATTTACGACCTGTACGCATACGAGCATGGAGTGCGGCTCAGCATACCGCCTGCAGCACCCACGCCAGATGGCGTCTGGTTCAGGTTGGTGGAGACGCGCCAGCCAATTGTTGCAAACAGCCGCACCGAGTACGCGGCGCTGGGGATCAAAACCATTCCAGGTACCGACATAGGCCATTCAACGGTGATGGTTCCCATCCTCGGCGGCGACCGTGTTCTCGGCTCGATCGTCCTGGAGGACTTCGACCGCGAAAACGCTTACGGCGAAGCCGAGGTGCGGCTGCTCACAACGGTGGCTGCGAGCATGGGCGTCGCGCTGGAAAACGCGCGCCTGTTCGACGAGACGCAGCGTTTGCTCAAGGAAACTGAGCAGCGCGCCGCGGAGCTGGCGATCATCAACTCCATTCAGCAAGCGCTCGCCTCGGAACTGGGTTTCCAATCCATCGTCGATCTGGTCGGCGACAAGTTGCGCGAAGTCTTCGCGACGCCCGATCTCGGCATCAATTGGTACGACGCGAAGACGAACAAGCTGCATTATCTGTACGCGTACGAGCACGGGAAGCGGTTGGAGATCGCGCCTCGACCGCCCGTTCCGGGCGGCGTGTTCGAGACGATGGTGCGGACGCGTCAACCGCAAGTGCTGAATACCATCACCAAGATAGGCCGCGCCATTCCCGGTACCGACCAGAGCAAATCGATGATCGCGGTCCCGATCATCACGAGCGATCGGGTGCTCGGCATGATCGGCATCGAAAACTACGAGCGCGAGAACGCCTACGGCGAATCCGAGCTGCGCCTGCTCACGACGATCGCCGGGTCCTTGGGCACCGCCCTCGAAAACGCGCGTCTGTTCGACGAAACGCAACGGCTGCTGAAGGAAACCGAGCAACGAGCGGCCGAGCTCGCGGTCATCAACAGCATCCAGGAGGGCATGGCCGCCGAGCTCGACTTCCAGGCCATCGTCGACCTGGTCGGCGACAAGCTGCGTGAAGTGTTCCACACCGGCGATATTGGCATCCGCTGGTACGACCCGAAGGCGAACCTGAATCACTTCCTGTACCAATACGAGCATGGCGTGCGGGACTACCAACCGCCGAGGCCTCCCTCGGCGGGATCCCTGAAGCTGTTGCAAACGCGTCAGCCGGTGGTCGCGAACAACCGTGCCGAGTATGCGGCGCTCGGATTCACCACCGTACCCGGCACCGATCAAAGCCTCTCATCGATCACTGTGCCCATCCTCGGCAGCGACCGCGCCTTGGGCTCGATCGCACTGGAGAATTACGAGCGGGAGAACGCATTCGGCGAGGCGGAGGTTCGACTGCTCACGACGGTGGCCGCGGGCATGGGCGTCGCGCTCGAGAACGCCCGTCTCTTCGACGAGACGCAGCGTTTGTTGAAGGAAACCGAGCAGCGCGCCGCCGAGCTTGCAGTCATCAATCGCATCCAGGAAGGCATGGCGGCCGAGCTCGACTTCCAGGCCATCATCGACCTGGTCGGCGACAAGCTGCGCGAGGTTTTCCACACAGGCGACATCGGCATTCGCTGGTACGACGCGAATGCCAACCTCACTTACGACCTGTACGCATACGAGCACGGGGTGCGGCTCAACGTGCCGCCTACGACGCCCGCGCCGGGTGGCACCTGGCTCAGATTGGCGGAGACGCGCCGGCCAGTTGTTGCGAACAGCCGTGCCGAGTATGCGGCGCTAGGGCTCATAACCATTCCGGGTACCGATATAGGCCATTCAACGGCCATCGTCCCCATCCTTGGCAGCGACCGCGTTCTCGGCTCGATCATGCTGGAGGACTTCGACCGCGAGAGCGCCTACGGCGAGGCCGAGGTCCGCTTGCTCAGCACGGTGGCCGCGAGCATGGGCGTGGCGCTCGAGAACGCGCGGCTCTTCGACGAGACGCAGCGGCTGCTCAAGGAAACCGAGCAGCGCGCCGCCGAGCTGGCGGTGATCAACCGCATCCAGGAGGGCACGGCAGCCGAGCTCGATTTCCAGGCCATCATCGACCTGGTCGGCGACAAGCTGCGCGAGGTCTTCAAGACAGGCGAGATTGGCATCCGGTGGTACGACGCGAAGTCCAATCTGATTCATTACCTGTACGAGTACGAGCATGGTGTGCGGCTCAGCGTGCCGCCCAAGACGCCCGCGCCGGGCGGTTCATTTTTCCAGATAATGCAGACGCGGCAGCCGCTTGTTGCGAACAGCCGCGCCGATCAGGCGGCCCGGGGAATGAAAGTGCTGCCGGGTACCGACCAGGGTCTTTCAATTGTCAGCGTACCCATCCTCGGCAGCGACCGCGTGCTCGGCGCGATCATTCTGGAGAACTACGAGCGCGAGAACGCCTACGGGGAAGCCGAGGTGCGGCTGTTGAGCACGGTGGCCGCAAGCATGGGCGTCGCCTTGGAAAACGCGCGCCTGTTCGACGAAACGCAGCGCCTGTTCAAGGAGAGCGAACAGCGCGCGGCGGAACTGGCGATCATCAACAGCGTGCAGGCAGCGCTCGCCGCCGAGCTCAACATCCAGGGCATCTACGATGCGGTCGGCGACAAGATCCGGGAAATCTTTCATAACCGGGACATGGGCATTCGAGTCTACGATCCCGAGACCGACCTGATTCACTATCCGTATACGTACGAAAACGGGCAACGCCTCACGCTTCCCTCCGAACCCCTCGGAGATAAGGGATTCTCCGCCCACGTCCTCCGCACCCGCGAAACGCTGGTCATCAACGAAAACATGGCGCAAGCGATGGCGAAGTACGGTTCATATGCCCTGCCCGGCACGCAAGTGGAAAGATCGTCGGTCCTTGTGCCGATGGTGACAGGCGACCAGGCGCGCGGAGTCATCAGTCTGTCCGACATCGAGCGCGAGCACGCCTTCGGCGACTCGGACGTGCGCCTTCTCCAGACGCTCGCGAACAGCATGAGCGTCGCGCTGGAAAACGCGCGGCTCTTCGACGAGACCCAGCGCCTGTTCAAGGAGAGCGAGCAGCGCGCGGCGGAGCTCGCGATCATCAACAGCGTGCAGCAAGCGCTCGCCGCCGAGCTCAACATGCAGGGCATCTACGACGCGGTCGGCGACAAGATCCGCGAGATCTTCCATGAGGCAGACGTCGGCATCCGCATCTACGACCCGCAGACCAATTTGATGCAATACCCTTATGTTTACGAAGGCGGCCAGCGGATCGCCATCGAGTCCAGACCGCTATTGAAAACGGGCTTTGCGGCCCATGTTATGCGCACCCGCGAGACCCTGGCCATCAACGAGAACATGGCGCAGCAGTCGGCTAAGTATGGCAGCTTCACGCTGCCCGGCACCAAGGACGACAAATCGGCGATCTACGTCCCGCTGGTCGCCGGCGACCAGGCGCGCGGGGTCATCAGCCTGGTCGATCTGGAACGCGAGCACGCGTTCAGCGACTCTGACGTGCGCCTGCTCCAAACGCTCGCCAACGCCATGAGCGTGGCGCTCGAAAACGCGCGCCTGTTCGACGAGACGCAGCGGCTGTTCAAGGAGAGCGAGCAGCGTGCGGCGGAGCTGGCGATCATCAACAGCGTGCAGCAGGCCCTCGCCGCCGAGCTCAACATGCAGGGCATCTACGACGCGGTCGGCGACAAGATCCGCGAGATCTTCCATGAGGCGGACGTCGGCATCCGTATCTACGACCCGCAGACTAATTCGATGCACTACCCGTATGTTTACGAAAGCGGCCAGCGGATCGCCATCGCGTCCAGGCCGCTATCGGAAAAGGGCATCACCGCCCACATCCTGCGCACCCGCGAGACGGTGGTCATCAACGAGAACATGGCGGGCCACATAGAAAGGTATGGCAGCTCCATCCTGCCCGGAACGAAGATGGAGAAGTCAGCCATTCATGTTCCGCTCGTGGCCGGCGACCAGGCGCGCGGGCTCATCAGCCTGTTCGACATGGAGCGCGAGCACGCATTCAGCGCTTCCGACGTACGCCTGCTGCAAACGCTCGCCAACAGCATGAGCGTGGCGCTGGACAACGCGCGGCTGTTCGACGAGACCCAACGTCTGTTCAAGGAGAGCGAGCAGCGCGCCGCGGAGCTCGCCATCATCAACAGCGTGCAGCAGTCGCTCGCCGCCGAGCTCAACATGCAGGGCATCTACGAGGCGGTCGGCGACAAGATCCGCGATGTCTTTAATCAGGCGGACGTGGGCATACGCATCTTCGAGCCCGAAACGGGCATGGTGCATTACCCGTACACGTACGAGAAGGGCAAACGCCTCGAGATCGATTCGGGCCCGCTGAGCGACCGCGGATTCGCAGCGCATGTCATGCGGACTCGCGAGACCGTGGTCGTGAACGAGGACATGGCAGAGGCCGTCAAGAAGTACGGGTCTCACCTGCTGCCAGGCACGCAAATGGAGAAATCGCTGATCATGGTGCCGCTGGTTGCGGGCGATCAGGCGCGCGGGATCATCAGGCTGATGGACATGGAGCGAGAGCACGCCTTCAGCGCTTCGGACGTGCGCCTGCTCCAAACGCTCGCCAACAGCATGAGTGTGGCGCTGGACAACGCGCGGCTGTTCGACGAGACCCAACGGCGCACGCGCGAGACCGCCGCACTCGCCGAAGTCGGCCGCGACATTTCATCGACGCTGGATCTGGGTACGGTGATGGACCGCATCGCGCGCCATGCAAAGGACCTGCTCAACGCCAACAGCAGCGCCATCTTCCTGCCCGATGCCGGCGGGCGGACTTACCGGGCGATCGTAGCGGTCGGCGAGATTGCGGAGGCCGTCCAGTCCACGGTGATTGCGGTGGGCGAGGGCATCATCGGCACCCTCGTCCAAAGCCGTCGCGCCGAATTCATCAACGATACCGGCGCCGACCCGCGCGCAATCGAGATCGCCGGCACGCCGCGGGAAGAGCACGATCGACTCATGGTGGCACCGCTGCTGGCCGGGCAGACGGTGAAGGGTGTGATGGCGGTATGGCGTACCGGGGGCCAGCCGTTCGGCGACACCGAGCTGGAATTCCTGGTCGGGCTCTCGCTCCAGGCGACGGTCGCCATCGAGAACGCACGTCTGTTCGCCGAGTCGCAGCAGCGGGCCGCCGAGCTGGCCACGGTCAACACGGTGTCGCAGCAGCTCGCGGGCAAGCTCGACCTTGCCAACCTGCTCGAGCTCGTGGGCGAGCAGATCCGCACGGTTTTCAAGGCCGACATCGCTTACGTCGCGCTGCTCGACCGGCATACCGGCATCATCGAGTTCCCCTACCAGCATGGCGACAAGCTCATTCCGCTCAAGTACGGCGAGGGCCTGACGAGCAGGATCATCAAGTCGGGCAAGCCGCTCATCATCAACCGCGAGACGGACCGGCACGGCCTCGACCTCGGACCCATCGTCATCGGCAAGCAGGCGCGGTCGTACCTCGGCGTGCCGATCATGGTAGGTGGAACGAGCCTCGGCGTGATCAGCGTGCAGAGCACGCACATGGAGGGCATCTACGACGCCGACGACGAGCGCCTGCTCTCCACCATCGCCGCCAACGTCGGCGTAGCGGTGCAGAACGCGCGGCTGTTTCAGGAGGCGCAGGAGGCACGCGCTGCGGCCGAGACCGCCAACGAGGCCAAGAGCTCGTTCCTCGCCACGATGAGCCACGAGATCCGCACGCCGATGAACGCCGTGATCGGCATGAGCGGACTGCTGCTCGACACCAAGCTCGACACCGAGCAGCACGATTACGTCGCCACCATCCGCGAATCCGGCGACGCGCTCCTGACCATCATCAACGACATCCTGGACTTCTCGAAGATCGAGGCCGGCCGCATGGACATCGAGGCGCAAGCCTTCGATCTGCGCGAGTGCGTCGAATCGGCGCTCGACCTCGTAACGGCGCGAGCGGTCGAGAAGCACCTGGATACAGCCTACGTATTCGAAGGCGACATTCCCGCGGCCATCGTCGGCGACGTGACTCGATTGCGGCAGATCATGCTGAACCTGCTGTCCAACGCGGTGAAGTTCACCGAGGCCGGGGAGGTAGTGCTGACCGTAAGCTCCAAACCGATCGCCGACGATCGGGCGGAGCTCACGTTTTCCGTGCGCGACACCGGCATCGGCCTGTCGGCCGAAGAGATGAGCCGGCTGTTCCAGTCGTTCTCGCAGGCCGACTCTTCGACTACGCGCAAGTACGGAGGCACGGGTCTCGGCCTCGCCATCAGCAGGCGCCTTTCCGAACTGATGGGCGGACACATGTGGGCCCAAAGCGACGGCCCGGGCAAGGGGTCGACATTCCTGTTCAACATCGAGGTGCCAACCGCCGAACTGCCAGCGGCCCGGCAACGCGGCTTTGTTGGCGTGCAACCCGAGCTGGAGACCAAGCGCGTGCTCGTCGTCGACGACAACGCCACCAACCGGCGCGTCCTTACCTTGCAGGCTGGGAAGTGGGGCATGGAATGCCGCGCCACCGCCTTGCCGTCCGAGGCGCTCTCGTGGCTCGAGGCCGGCGAAGCATTCGACCTCGCGGTCCTCGACATGCACATGCCCGAGATGGACGGCATTGCCCTGGCACGGAAGATACGCGAGCGGCATGCGACGCTGCCGCTGGTATTGTTCAGCTCGCTGGGGCGGCGCGAAGTCGGTATCGACGAACGGCTCTTCGATGCCTACCTCGCCAAGCCGATCCGCCAGTCGCAGTTGTTCGACACGCTGGTCGGCCTGCTGGCGCGCGACGCGGCGCCCAAGGTCGAGGCGGCGCCGGGCAAACCCGTGCTCGACCCCGGCCAGGCGATGCGCCATCCGCTGCGCATCCTGCTGGCCGAAGACAACGTGGTGAACCAGAAACTCGCGCTGCGGCTGCTGCAGCAGATGGGCTACCGCGCCGACCTGGCATCGAATGGCATCGAGGCCGTCGAGTCGGTGCAGCGGCAGACCTACGACGTGGTGTTGATGGATGTGCAGATGCCCGAGATGGACGGGCTCGAAGCCTCGCGCCAGATCAATGCGCGCTGGCGACCGCAGGAGCGGCCGCGCATCATCGCGATGACCGCCAACGCCATGCAGGGTGACCGCGACATGTGCCTCGCCGCAGGCATGGACGATTACCTGACCAAGCCGATCCGCGTGGAACGGTTGGTCGAGGCGCTGAACCAGGCGTCCGCCCGCAAGGATCGATGATGAGCACACCGGCGATCGATCGCGCAACATTCGAAGCGCTCAAGGAAACCACGGGCGCACAGTTCGCGCTGGAGCTCGTGGACACGTTTCTCCAGGAAGCGCCGGCTATGCTGGACGAACTGCGCCGCGCCTTAACAGCTAAGGATGCCGACAAGTTCCGCCGGGTCGCGCATTCGCTCAAGTCCAACAGCAACACCTTTGGTGCGCTCACTCTGGGCGCGATGGCGCGCGAGCTCGAGCTCGGCGGCGTATCGAAGGTGATCGAGGACGGCGGGCAGCCGCTAGACGCGCTGGCTCAGGAATATTCGCGCGTCGCTACGGCGTTGACCGAACTGCGTCATGCGTGACCTGCGAAGCGGGCCGGCTCGCCTGCTGGTGGTCGACGACAACAAGGTCAACCGGCTGCTGCTCACGCGCAGCCTGGAAGTGCAGGGCCACAGTGTCGCGTCGGCCGAGAACGGCCGCGTGGCGCTGGAGATGCTGCGGCGCGAAGGCTTCGACCTCTTGCTTCTCGACATGGAAATGCCGGAGATGGACGGCTTCCAGGTGCTCGAGCAACTGGGCAACGATCGGCAGCTGCGCGATCTTCCGGTCATCGTCACATCGTCGCTCGAAGGCGTCGAGAACGTCGTCCGCTGCATCGAGCTCGGCGCCGAAGACTATCTGTCCAAGCCGGTCAATCCGGGGCTGTTGAAGGCACGCATCGGGGCGAGCCTCGAGAAAAAACGCCTGCGAGACCAGCAAAAGGAGTTGATGCGCCGCTTCGCTACGCCGGAAGTGGCGCAGGATTTGCAGACTTCCGGTTTCTCGCTGGGCGGCAAGCTTGTCAACGCATCGGTGATGTTCTCCGATATCCGCGGCTTCACTTCGCTCGCGGAATCGCAGCCTCCCGAGGAGACGATCGAGCTCCTCAACACCTATTACGAGCTGATGTTCGATGCGATCAGCGGCCATGGCGGCGTCGTCACGCTGATGATGGGTGACGGGCTGATGTCCGTCTTCGGCGCGCCGGTGCCGCTTCCGGACCATGGCGAGAGCGCCGTGCGCGCGGCGCAGGAGATGGTCGAGTTGATCGAACTGTTCAACGTCGAACGGGACGCCGCCGGCAAGCCGTCGATCAGGATCGGCATCGGCATCGCTTCCGGCGACATGGTGGCCGGATATACCGGCACCAACAAGCGGGCGACGTACACGTGTATCGGCGATACCGTCAATCTCGCCGCGCGGCTCGAGTCGCACACCAAGATCGCGCAACGCGTCATTCTGATCGACCAGACCACGCGCTCGGTTCTGAGCGAGCGCATCGCGGTCGAGCCGCTCGGCCCCGTTCCGTTCAAGGGCAAGGCGGCCGCGGTCGAGGTGTTTTCGGTCGATCCCGGGCAGAAGCGGTAGCGCGAAGCGGGTCGCCGCGAATTCGCAGGGCCGAATTCATTCGGCCGCGGCGTGTTATGAAACGATGCGTGCGAATAAATTCGCACCTACCTGTGCGTGCCCGCCCGCGTAGGATTGGGATCGGAAACGGTAACGACGAGCTCGAGACGGCTGCGGTAGCTCGGTGGCAATCCGTGCTCGCGTGCACCTGCAATGACCAGTGCTTTGTACCAGTGGTAGGGGCGAAGCGATGCGTCTTTGTCGGTCGCGTAGTACATGACGGCAGTGACCGGCCCGGTCTCCGTCAATACGTTCACCGTCTTCTCCGTGTAGCCGGCGCCCAGACCTTCGGCTTTGTCGAGTGCGGGTTTGTCTTCCGGGTCGACCTCGAATACAACTCCCCAAACGACATCGTCCTGTCGGCCGGTGGCTTCGGCATCGCACTTGCCCGACCCGTCCCGCCCACTGCGCTTGTCCCAACGAAGCGCATGGCCCACGAGTTGGCCGATGCCGATTGCCGTGGCGGAGGGTACTCGCTCGCGCAGCCGATCCGTCAGCATATTGGAGCTGTAGGCGAAATAACGAACGCGAGGTCCGGTCATCGCTCGTCGGCTGCGAAGTGTTGCATGTGGCGAGTCTAGCAGCCGTCAGCCCACCGGCCAACCTGTTCCGCGTTCGCCCGCCGTCAGTTCTAGCAATCGCGACGCGCTGTTGAGAACAACGCGTTCGTCCCCCAAAAAATGCCACCTGTTCGCTGGTCATTCAGCCGCGCCTTGCGCATGGCATCATCTGCCTTGTCACAGTGAGCCAAGATATGACCAATAACCGCGAGCAGAAATCGTTGTCGATTGCCAACGCGTCGGAAGCGCTCGCGTTGCATACAACGCGCTTAACAGCCAAACAGCTTGAGTGCTTGAGTCGATGCGCGAAAGGCATTTCCATCCGCTTTGAAGGATCGGAGATCGTCGACGCGCTGATTGTCGGCGGCTATGCCGAAAGCGGCGTTGCGGGCGTCGTCACTGTAACGGCCAAGGGTCAACAGTATTTACAATCGCACGCAAGCTGAGAAATCCGATGTCGATCTACCGCCAACACGCCGGGCTGGTTTATGCTGTAGCTGAGCCCATAGACCGAATCAACCGGGATGAATCAGCCGGGCCGGAAGTTTCGGCCGACTTGACGCGGCAACGCAGAGCGGCGCCGGTTGCATTCCTTTTGCCGAGCACCCAGAAATGGCTCGACGCTTTGCCGCGTCGGGTCCAACCGCACGCGCTTTGCGATTTCTACCCTCGCGTCGCCAACTTCGTCGCGGCCATGTGGGGGGACACGGAAAGCTTGAGGGCGTACTTCGATGAATTGCTCGTCGATCGCCGCCTTGGCAGAAGAGGCTTTCCGCCGGACGTTTTCAAGGACTTGCGCGCCCTGCGCGATTATCACGCTGCCTGTATGCGGGGCAAGTGGGATTAAAGACTCCCAGGGAATAATGCGGGACTGAAAGCCTCGGTGTCGTGTCCTTAATGTAAGTCGCGTACTTCCGCTTCCTCATCCCGCCGTCGTTGATCAGGTTCGCACGGCGTCCGCCTGCTTGCGCACGACCTCTTCGACGGCCGAGGCCACGCTGCGTCGAGCGCCGCAGCCTCAATCGGCACGCCCTCCTTCGCGTACCTCGCGCGGATCACCGGTTCGAGGATTCTTTTCAAGACCTCTCGTTTCACATGTTCGAAATCGTCAGTGGTAAAGGCATATACAATGGCGATACGAACGGTAGACCCACTCGTTTACGAAGTCGCGTACCGCGGGCAGCCGTTCGCGACGCAACCGCGCGCGGAACGACAGGACCCCATGAAGCTCGCCGAGTACGCCAGTCACGACGCATTGGGTCTCGCAGCGCTCATTGCGAGCAAGCAAGTGTCGCCCACCGAGCTGGCCGCGACCGCGGCGGCGGCGATCGGGGCGATCAATCCTGCCCTGAACGCAGTGGTCGAGACGTATCCGGACCGGATCGAGACGCTCGACGAGCGGAGCCTCGGCAACGGCCCGTTTCGCGGCGTGCCGTTCCTGATCAAGGACGTGTTCGGACACGAGGCGGGGCGGAAGATCGAGTTCGGCAGCCGGCTTTGCCGCGGCATGCTCGCGCAGCAGGACACGCACCTCTGCGAGCTCTTTCGCGCTGCCGGCGTCAATATCATCGGCCGCTCGGCGGCCCCCGAGTACTCGATGTCAGGCACGACCGAAGGCGCGCTCTACGGCCATACCTGCACGCCATGGCGTGCGGGCTACTCGGCGGGCGGATCGACGGGCGGGGGAATGGCCGCAGTGATCGCCGGCATCGTGCCCATTGCGCACGGCTCGGACATCGGCGGCTCGATCCGCATTCCGGCGAGCTACTGCGGAGGGGTCGGCCTCAAGCCGTCGCGCGGGCGCGTCTCGTTCGGCCCGATGATCGACGAAACCGGCTACGGCCTCGCTCAGAACTTCGTGCAGGTGAAGAGTGTGCGCGACGCCGCAGCCATGCTCGATTGCCTCGCCGTGGCGCAACCCGGGGATCCATTCGTCATCCCGAAGCCACCCGAGAAATACGCCGCGCTCATCCGACGGCAGCCCCCGCGACTTCGGATCGGCTGGTCCACCGATGCGCTCATGGGCATGGAAACCGACGCGGACGTCGCGAGCACCGTCGCGAACGTCGCGCGGGTGCTGGCTGACATGGGACACGATGTGGCCGAGCAGAGCCCGCAATTCGACGGCCTGGACGCCATGCGCTCGATGATGGACGTCTGGTTCTTCGGCTTCGATCTGCGGCTTGCGGGCTACGCCAAGCGGAGCGGTCACGCGATCGGTCCCGATACGCTGGAGCCGTGCACCTTCGCGATCTACGAGCACGCGACGCGGATGAAGCCCGAGCAGTTCCTGAACGCGATGGCGCATATCAATACCGCGCGCCGCAAGCTCGGCGCCTACTTCACGCGCTACGACGTCTGGTTGTCGCCGACGACGCCCAGGGTTTCGGAGCCCTGGGGTAACTACAATCTCGGGCGGACCGACGTGACCGTCGAAGAGCTGCCCGAGAAGATCTATCGCGGTACGTGTCAGTTCACGCTGCCGTACAACATCATGGGAACGCCGGCGATCTCGCTGCCGCTGGCGATGCACCCGGACGGGCTGCCGATCGGCATCCAGCTCGGCACGCGCCCTGCCGACGAGCACGTCGTGCTGCAGCTCGCCGCCGCGCTCGAACAGGCGATGCCCTGGGCGGGGCGCGTGCCGGCGTTGCACGTGTCGCGGGTTGCATGAGTCCTCGGGCAGGCGCACCGGAAGCTCGCGCACTCGTAGCATGAAGCGACGCGACGCTCTCGCCGGGATGCTCTCCCTCGCCGCTGCCGTGCCGCTCGGCGCGTGTGAGCAACAGACCGGACACACCGGACAGACTTGGCGCGTCGGCCTCTTGCTCACCGGGTTCAGCGAGTCAGCGGTCGCAAGCCAGCGCCGAGTGATCGTCGAGCGCCTCGAGCGACACGGCTTCATGGAGGGCCGGAACCTCCGGGTCGAAGTGCGGCGTGGCGGTTTTAGTCGTACCGAGGATGCCGATATTGTTCGGGCGCTCGTCGCCTCGCAACCCGATGTCATCCTCGTCGACACGAGTCCCCTGGCGTCGCGGACGCGCGAGGCAAGCGGCATGATTCCGATCGTCTTCACGGGGGTTGGCGATCCGATCGGCACCGGCTTGATCAAGAATTTCGCCCGTCCGGGCGGGAACGCCACCGGCGTCCACTTCTCGCAGCTCGAGATCGGCGCCAAGCGCCTGGAACTGCTGCGTGAGCTGCTGCCGGGTGCCCGGCGCGTGATGGTGGCGCGCTATCTCGCTGGCAGGGAGGTCGATACGCTGCCTCACCTGCGCGATGCGGCATCGCGACTGGGGCTCGAGATCGTCGAAATTATGGCGGACTATAGCTCAGGCTTCGCAGCCCCGCCGAGGTCATCCGTCTATGGGACGCCGGACGCGATCTACAGCGGGGAAACCTGGATGATCTATGGCGCGGAGCATGTCGCGGACCAGATCATCCGGTTCGCCGCCGAACAGCGCATCCCTTCGCTGTTCTGGGAAGCCGAGGCGGCCGAGCGGGGCGCGACCCTTGCCTACGGGGTCAATATGACCCGGGAGCTCGCCCGCGCCGCCGACCAGCTCGCGCGCGTGCTGAAGGGCGCCAAGCCCGGCGAGCTGCCGGTGGACACCTCAACCGAATACGAATTGGTCGTGAACAAGAAGGCGGCAGCGGCGCTCGGCATCGCGATCCCGGCCTCGATTCTCACGCGCGCCAACCGGGTGATCGAATGAAGTGTTGCGACAGTCAGCGCACGCGGAACGCCTTTCCGACGCTCAACCGAACGCGAGCGTCACGACGCGACACCCATGCCCCTCATAGCGTGGCGACCTGCAATCAGGGACAGGCTTTGTACATTGTAAACACCAGCTCGGTGCGCTCGTCCCCGCCCTTGACGATCACGCCGAGGATGAAGCCGACCGTCAGTCTGCAGTACTTGTTTTCGACCTCTCCCGGGCTCAACCGAGTCGTCTCTTTCGTCAGCGTCCGCGCGCAACAAGCGAATGCGGGATCCGCAGGACGCGCCCTACGCGAGACCTAGTCTCGGAAGGTCTCCAAGCCCATTCGCTGCAGGAACGGCTGCCAGCGCGCATCGGCGTGCAGCGATCGCAGAAGCACGTCCGTCGCTGAATACGTCACGCCGGGGTCGCGTTGCTCATAAGCTCGTTCGAGCCATTCGAACGCCTTGTCGACCTCGTTGCGATATGCGTAAGCCTCGGCAACCTGGTAGGCCGCGGTCCACCCGAACCCGCTGATGAGGGTCTGCAGCGCCGCCTCCGATTCCGCAGCGCGACCTTGGGCGTGATGGATCATTGCGAACGCCAGGTTGCGGAAGACGTCGTGCGATTCGGCTTCGGCCACTCCCAGGCCCTCCTGGCCGCGGCCTTGCAACAGACGCGTGATCGCCAGGAACGCGTGATTGAGGCCGGCCTTTGGAGCGAGGTCGAGCGCCAGCTGAAACGACGCCGCGGCCTCGTCGAAGCGCTCGCTCATCACGGCAATCATCGCGGCTTGGCGATGCGTGCGCGCCGAAAGAGGATCGAGCGCGACTGCCTTGCGGATCAGCTCGAGTGCCTCGTCGACTCGGCCCAGGACCCTCACCAGCTGCGCCGCAGCGCGCAGCGCATTGGCGTCGCCGGGGGCGAGCTCCAGCGCGCGCCGGAACGACGCTTCGGCCGCGCTAAAGTTCCAGTCGTGGCTCTCGAGTACCACCCCAAGCGTGATGTGGCCTTCGGCCAGCTCCGGTGCCAAGCGCAGCGCCCGCTGCGCGGCGTCCCGTGCGCGCTCGTAGCCTTCGTTGATCGGTGCGAAGCCGTAACCTGCTTGCAACTGGTGGATGTGCGACAGCCCCGTCCATGCCAGCGCAAAATCCGGATCGATCGCCAGCGCCCGCTTATATAGATCGATCGCCTTGTCTGTGTCGGCCTGTGTGACCCGCTCGCCATAGAACTTCCCCTGCAGGTAGAGCTGAAAGGCTTCGGGATTGTCGCTGCGCCCCGTGGAGGCCTGGCGCACGTCGGCGGCCGCTACGGTGTCGGCCGCAGTTTCGGCCGGCCGCCCGAGCAGTGCAGTGCGCAGCTCCTTGACCACCGACTGCGCGATGTCGTCCTGCACCGCGAAGATGTCGTCGAGCTCGCGGTCGTACGTCTCCGACCAGAGGTGCGAATCCGAGGATACCTCGATCAGCTGCGCGGTGATGCGCACGCGCTTGCCCGACTTGCGCACGCTACCTTCGAGCACCGTGGCCACGTTGAGCTTCTGCGCCACCGTCGGGATGTCCACGCCCTTGCCCTTGAAGGAGAACGCGGAGGTCCGCGACGCGACGCGCAGGCCGCGAATCTTCGCCAGCACGTTCAGCAATTCTTCCGACAACCCATCGGCGAAGTACTCGTTCTCCTCGTCGCGGCTCATGTTGACGAACGGCAGCACGGCGATCGAGGGCGTTTCCTTGTCTGCCGGCGCGAGCTGGGACTTGAGCGGCGGAAAGCTTTGCGGCAGGTCCGGATGGCAAACCTGGAACACCGCTTCCGGTCGCCCAAGGTCCTTAAGGCCGTGAGACCCGAGCGCCTTCACGCTCGCGAGCGGCGGCAGGTGATCGCGGCAGAGGTCGTGCGTCGATTCCGAGAGAAGCGTCTGGCCGCCGTGGCCGGCCGCGAGCAGGCGCGCGACTCGGTTGAGCGGCGCGCCGAAGTAGTCGCCGTCGCGCATGTCGACTGCGCCCGAATGAAGCGCCATGCGCACGCGAAGCTTCGCCGCTTCGGGCCACGGCTCGCGATGCAGCGCGCGCTGCGCGTCGAGCGCCGCGGCAACCGCGTCGGCCGCGGTGTGGAACGCCGCGCAGAACGCGTCGCCGCCCGTCTTGAACACGTGGCCGTCGTGATCGCCGATGCAGTGGCGCAGCAGCGCATCGTGGCGCGCGAGCGCGGCGCGCATCGCCGCAGCGTGAGCTTCCCACAGGCGCGTGCTGCCCTCGATGTCGGTGAACATCAGCGTAACGGTGCCGGTGGGAAGGTCTGCCATGGGGGTTGCGGCCCGGAGGGGGCGGGCTACGCGAATGATACCCGGGGGAGGGTTTCGTAGGGCCGAATTCATGCGGCCGCGGCGTGGCAGGACCGAAGCGTGCGAATGAATTCGCACCTACGAAAAGCGGCGGCCATCGCTGCGGCTCCACGCCGACACCGAGCCGTGAGCTAACCGAGAGATCTCGCCTTCCCCTCGCCCCGAATCAGCTGGCCGCTATACTCGCGCGCAGGGCTTCGACGCGGATCTCCTCGGTCAGGCGCGCTTTCAGCGCCGAGAACGCCGGCGCGGTCTTGATGGTGTAATGGCGCGGGTGCGGAAGGTCGACCGTCACCTCGCATTTGATGCGTCCCGGTCGCGCGGTCATCACTGCCACCCGGCCGGCGACGAAGATCGCCTCCTCGATGTCGTGCGTGACGAAGAGCACGGTCTTCTTCTCCGCCTCCCAGATGCCGAGCAGAAGCTCCTGCATGAGTCCCCTGGTCTGGTTATCGAGCGCGCCGAAGGGCTCGTCGAGCAGGAGTATCTTCGGCTCGTTGGCGAGTGCACGAGCGATCGCCGTGCGCTGCTGCATGCCGCCCGAGAGCATCTTCGGATAGTGGTTCTCGAAGCCGCGCAAGCCCACGCGTTCGATATAGCGTGCAGCGATCTCGTTCTGGCGCGCCTGCGGGACGCCTTTTTCTCGCAGCCCGAAGCAGATGTTCTGGCGCACCGTGAGCCAGGGGAACAGCGTGTACGACTGGAAAACCATCCCGCGATCGGCTCCGGGCGCGCTGACGGGCGCGCCGTCGAGCAGCACGCGGCCCGACGTGGGCGCGTCGAGACCGGCGACGATCCGCAGCAGCGTCGACTTGCCGCAGCCCGACGGCCCCAGGATCGAGATGAAGTCGTTGTCCGTGACCGTCAGCGTGGTCGGCTCGAGCGCAACCGTCGGCGCACGCCCACGTCCGCCGGGGAAGGTGCGGCTGACGGCGGCGATCGCGAGCTTGCTCATCTAGCAGGCTGGTGCAGGACCCGTCGTGGCCGCGCAGCGGCTTCGCGGGATGGGATGCGCGAAGCGGCGAGCGACGTGTGCTCGATCGCACACGAGCGAGCTGCGACAAAGCAGATCGCCCGCAAAGCCGCCGCCGACCGGGTTTCGACGCTCATTTGGCAAATAAGGCCCCGTCTGCGGCGTTGCTCGCCTTGCGAATATGCGAAAGCTATTCGACGCGGCTCGCGCCTTGCATCCGGGGCCATCTCGTCCGAAACGCGGCTCATGAGGGGTTCTGGATCAGCCTGCTAG